>Ga0302320_10015650_pt1 | contig 15563 bp, 19 predicted proteins | sample Bog_T0_3_FD_202130 | JGI IMG/M metagenome (GOLD analysis project Ga0302320, IMG submission 202130) | Peat permafrost microbial communities from Stordalen Mire near Abisko, Sweden - Bog_T0_3 | ecosystem: Environmental > Terrestrial > Soil > Wetlands > Peat | place: Sweden: Abisko, Stordalen Mire... | reverse complement strand
GACCACAGGTTGGGCCGGCACGGCTACGGACGCTGGCGGTACCGGAGCGGCGGCGGGCTCGGCGATCGCGGCCGGTGCTGTGGGGGCGACGGCCGGCGCCGCGGCGGCGGGCGCTGCGGCGGCGGGAGCGGCCGGCGGATCGGCGGCAAACGCCACCCCGCCGGTGATCAGGGCCGCGACGGCGGCCAACATGGGCAGATGATTTTTCATAGCAACCTCCTGAAATGTCCGGCGAGACCGAACGACGTGCGGTGCTTAGGACATCGAGAAGGCTGCGCCGCCAGGGTGGCTAAAATATGTCGAAATCAAGGGCAATCAGGGCCGGAACTTTTCCGGTATGGCCGCCACTTCCTCGGGCGTCATCTTGACCAGCGATTTGGCGATCAGCGGTTCGCGCATGTCGCCATGCTGGTCGGACAGGCTGAGTTGCAAATCGAGCGCCGAACAGATCATGTCGCTGCCGCGCACGATCGACACCAGATGCATGTCGGGCGCCTGCAGCATCGGCGAACCGCCGCTCAATTCGATGCGGTAGACATCATGCATATTGACTTTGAGGTAGATCGTGTCGGGATCGGGTGATTTCCAACCGTGCCATTGATTCACCCAGAAGCAGCTTCTGACTGCCGGTGAAGCCTGCGTTTCCGGCGTGGACTCGGCGGCAATGGCGGCGGCCGACAGCAGCACGATCACCGATGCTGTGGCGATCTTGTGTGGAATCTTGCGGCTCTTGGTCATGATATGCTCTCCTTTGCAAGGGCCTCACTCTGACTATCTAGGCATGCGCGGTGCGTTTTTGAAGTCCGACATATTTGATGCAGGCGATAGCGACAGCGTCCTCCCACGTGATGTCGAAGCTATGGCAGGATTGTTGGGCGCAGTTGCACTTTGTCGCTTTAATCGATTTGGATGACGCATCATGAAAGCAGACAAGTACGACCAATTTCGCGAGACGGTGCCCGGTCGCGCCAATGTAGTCGACCGTCCGGATCTGATCGGATATTACCATGATCTGGAAAGCCTCGGCGCCGGCGCGCTGTGGACCGTCGCCAACCGCATCGAACCTTGGGAGCCCTGCTCAGCCTCGCACCCGATGATCTGGCGCTATCGGGACATGCGCCCGCGCGTGCTCAAAGCCCTCGACCTCGTCACCCCCGAACAGGCCGGGCGTCGCGTGGTCTATCTCGCCAATCCGGGACGCACCGATGTGGCCGCCGCGGTAGGCTGGCTCTATTCCGGGCTTCAGGTGATGAAACCGGGCGAGTGCGCCTCCAGCCACCGGCATTCGGCGTCGGCGCTGCGCTTTATCATGGAAGGTCGGGGTGCCTTCACCACGGTGGATGGCCATAAAGTGACGCTGGAGCAAAATGATTTCGTCCTGACCCCGAACGGTACTTGGCACGAACATGGCGTAAGCACGGACGGCACGGTGTGCATCTGGCAGGACGGGTTGGACATCCCGCTGGTCAATGCGCTGGAGGCGAATTTCTACGAGGTTCATCCCGAATTGCAGCAGAAAATCGATCACCCGCCCGACGACACCAGCGCAGCCTGGGGCGGAAACGGACTGCTTCCGGCTGCGGGAGTCTGGTCGAAACCTTTTTCGCCGCTGCTGAAATATGAATGGGCGGCGACCTATCAGGCTCTCGCCCGCTACGCCCGCACCAGTGCGGGTTCACCCTTCGATGGAATCATGATGGACTATGTCAATCCGAGCAACGGCGGACCGGTGATGCCCACCATCGGCGCCTCGATGCAGCTGCTGCGGCCCGGCGAACGCGGCAAGGCGCACCGCCATGTCGGCAGTTTTGTCTATCAATGCGCCAAAGGCGCCGGCACCTCCATCATCGGTGGACGCCGCTTCGACTGGGTTGAACGGGACATTTTCGTGGTACCGTCCTGGACCTACCATGAGCACGCCAATGCGTCACCGACCGAAGATGCCTGCCTGTTCGCCTTCCATGACCTGCCGGTGATGCGCGCGCTTGGGCTGTATCGCGAACAGGCCTGGGCCGAGAATGACGGCCATCAAACCTGCACCGACTGATCAAAGGATTCTTCATGCGTCTGGTAACCTACCGTGCCACCCTGGAAAGCCGAGCGCGCTTGGGCGCCATCGTCGATGATCTGGTGGTGGATCTGCATCATCTCGGCAGCGACCGCGATGTTGCGCTGCCCGACACAATGCTGGGCCTGATCGACCTTGGGCCGGATGCCTTGGTCGTGCTCGACGATTTGCTGCGCTCGGAACAATTTGCGGTCGGCACCAGCGTCCCTCTCACCAATGTGACGCTGCTGGCGCCGATCCCGCGGCCCCGCAAGAATATTTTCGGGATCGGCCTCAATTATCTCGATCATATCGCCGAATCGGCCGCAGCACTGGATACCTCGCCCGACCTGCCGCGCCAGCCGGTCATTTTCTCGAAGCCGCCCACCGCGGTGATCGGTCCCGGTCAACCGGTGCTGCATGACGCCTCGATCACCCGGCAGCTGGATTGGGAGGTCGAGTTGGCGGCCATCATCGGCCGTACCGCCAAGCGCGTCAGCCGCGAGTCGGCGCTGGCCTATGTATTCGGCTATAGCGTGATCATCGATATCAGCGCGCGGGACTGCCGGCGCGCCGGCCAGTGGATCTATTCCAAAGGCCAGGACAGCTACGCCCCGATGGGTCCTTGCATCGTTACAGCCGACGAGATCCCCGATCCGCAAACGCTGGATTTGTGGTTGACCGTCAACGGTGCCGAAAAGCAGCGGTCGAACACCAGCCATATGCTGTTCAAAGTCGACGAGCTGATCGCCGACATCAGCCGTGGCATCACGCTGGAACCCGGCGACATCATCGCCACCGGCACGCCGAAAGGGGTGGGCGCCGGCCGCACGCCACAGGAATGGCTATGGCCCGGCGACGTGATCGAGGCTGAGGTGACCGGAATCGGGCGATTGCGGCATCCGGTCGTTGCCGTCTAGCCCGCGTCGCCGTAATCTCAGCCCATGGAGCAAACTGACGGCACCGCGCATTCTCACGATCATGATGCCGACCACAGCGCGTTGGCGCCGATGGAGCTGCGTGTACGCGCTTTGGAAAGCCTGTTGACGGCAAAGGGTTATATCGATCCGGCGGCGCTCGATGCGCTGATCGACAGCTATCAGACCCGGATCGGCCCACAGAATGGCGCTCGCGTGGTGGCGCGCTGCTGGGTCGATCCAGCCTATCGCGACTGGCTGCTCTCCGATGCGACCGCCGCCATCGCCGCGCTCGGTTTTTCCGGTCGGCAGGGTGAGCATATGGTGGCGGTCGCCAATACACCCGCCTTGCACAATCTGGTCGTCTGCACCCTCTGCAGCTGCTATCCCTGGCCGGTGCTGGGGCTGCCGCCCACCTGGTACAAGAGCGCCCCCTACCGTTCCCGCGCGGTGCGTGACCCGCGCGGGGTGCTGGTCGATTTCGGCGTGCTACTGCCGGCGGACACTGCCATCCGGGTGTGGGATTCGACCGCCGAAGTTCGCTATCTGGTGATCCCGATGCGCCCCGCGGGCACCGACCACCTGAGCGAGACCGACTTGGCCCGGTTGGTGACCCGCGATTCGATGATCGGCACCGGTTTGCTGCACGCGCCCGGGACCGTGCCGTGACCTACCACAGTTACGCCGATTTGGGCGGTCAAGAAAATGCCGGCGCGGTGGTCCCAGAGGCCGAAGGCGATCTGTTTCATCACAGCTGGGAACCGCGTGTGCTGGCGATGACCCTGGCGATGGGGGCGAGTGGAGTCTGGAACCTCGATATGAGCCGCTCGGCCCGCGAAACTCTGCCCGATTACCCTCGGCTGAGCTATTACCAGATCTGGTTCGAGGCGCTCCGGCGCCTGGTCCTGCAAACTGACCTGGCCTCGCAACAGGAGATCGACGATGGTGTCCTGCGGCAGCCGCCGGTTGCCGTGCCGCGGGTTTTGGCGGCGGCGCGTGTGGCCGGTGTGCTGGCGGCCGGTTCGCCGGCGGCGCGGCCGATCGATCACCCGCCGCTGTTCGCCCCAGGGGACACCGTGCGAACACGGCAACAGCCATGCGACCATCACACGCGGCTGCCGGGCTACGCGCGTGGCAAAATCGGCACCATCGAGCGCATCCATGGCGCCCATATTTTCGCCGACCGGCATGCGCAGGGACTGGGGGAGGCCCCGGAATGGCTCTATGGCGTCAGCTTCGAAGGCGCCGCACTTTGGCCCGAGCGCGGCACCGGCAGCGTCTCGATCGACGCCTGGGAACCCTATTTGGAGCCTGCGCCGTGACGGACAAGTCCGCTGCCACCGACCAGGAGGGAACGCCGGTGTTCGAGGCCCCCTGGCAGGCGCAGTCTTTCGCCATGGTCCTCGCCCTGCATCGGCGCGGCCTGTTTTCCTGGCCGGAATGGACGGATGCGCTGGCCCGGCAGATTGCTCTGGCCGAGCCGGCGGGCGATAGCGGGGACCAGTATTACCATCATTGGGTAGCCGCGCTCGAGGCCATCATCACCGAAAAAAAAATCGTCACCGGAGATCAGATCGCTTCGTTTCAAACGGCGTGGCAGCACGCGGCCGAGCGTACCCGCCACGGCCAGCCGATTGACCTTACCACCGAGGATTTCCACCATGCCGATTGATAGAATGCGTTACGGTCTTATCGCCATGGCCTTGCTCTCCCCCTTGCCGATCATGGCAGCGCCGCTCGGCCCAAGCCAGATCGAGCTGGATGGCTCGGCCGCGGCCACCGACAGCTGGCCGATGACCAACAAGAGCTATGACGGCCATCGCTATGTGCCGCTCGATCAGATCACGCCCAAAAATGTCGCCAAACTGAAGCCGGTTTGCGTCTATGACAGCGGATTGCAGGCGCAGGCGCAATCGACGCCGCTGCTGTATGACGGCAAAATCTATCTCACCGCGGCGCAGACAACGCTGGCGGTCGACGCCAAGACCTGCCGGGAACTGTGGCGCACTGAGTGGGCGCTCAAGGGCAAGGCACTGTCCACCGTCAATCGCGGTCTCGCCATGAAGGACGGGTTGCTGGTGCGCGGCACCGCGGACGGCTTCTTGATCGCCTTGTCGATGGGTGACGGAAAACTGGTCTGGCAAAAGCAGATCACCAGCGCCGAACAGAGCCACTATCTCAGCATGCCGCCCATGATCGTCGATGATCGTATTCTCTATGGCACCGCCGGCGCCGATTGGGGCGGACAGGGCTGGTTCGGGGCCTTCAGCCTGAAGGACGGCAGCGAGCTGTGGCGCTATGGGGTATTGCCCAAGGAGGGCGCGCCGGGATCGGCCTCGTGGGGCAGTTCGGAGGCGCTGGCGCATGGCGGCGGCAGTTTCTGGACCCCCGTCTCGGTCGATCGCGGCAAGAATGTCGTCTTCATTCCGAGCGGCAATCCGGCCCCCGATTTCTATGGTGAATCGCGGCCAGGCGACGATATCGGCACCGACACGGCGATCGCGCTCGATATCAAGACCGGCAAACTGCTGTGGTCAAAACAGTTCGTCCCGCACGACACCCATGACTGGGATCTCGATCAGACCGGTCCGCTGTTGCGTGCCACGATCAACGGCAAGGCCCACAACATCGTGATGGTAAGCGGCAAAGACGGCCGCTTGCGGGCCGTGGATCGCGACACCTCCGAGGTGCTGTATGATTTGGCCATCTCGAAACAGGAAAATGTCGACGCCGCGTCCTCGACCACGCCCACCCATATATGCCCCGGCCTGCTGGGTGGCCAGGAATGGAGCAGCACGGCGTTCGACCCCAAGCGGGGAACAGTATTCGCGCCGATGGTGGATTGGTGCGGCACCGTGCTGCATGAAGAAGCGGCGCCGGTGCATCAGGCCGGCGTGCATTTCTATGGCGGAAAAATCGACCAGGATCCGATCGATCAGGCGCGGGGTGCGCTGGCCGCCATCGATGTCGCCACCGGCAAGCCACGCTGGCAGGTGGAAGCGGCGGCGCCGATGCTGGCCAATGTGACCGTCACCCGGAGCGGCCTCGTGTTCGCAGGCGACCTCAAGGGCACGCTTTACGCCGTTGATTCCGACAGCGGCGCGGTGCTGTTGCGCTATGCCCTGCCGGCGTCAGCCGGCGGCGGCATCTTCAGCTATCGCCTGGGCGGCAAGCAATATCTGGCGGCATTGTCCGGCTCGGTCTCGGCCTTCTTCGGCGGCGGCAATGAGACCACCAAACTCACCGTGATGGCCTTGCCGTAAAGCGTCAGCAGAGCCGGCCAATTCATCGAATGGCGTAAGCCCCGCCAAGTCCGCTTTGCTTGGTCGGCTGTATCTGTCCGGCGGTCCCTGACCGCGATCGTCTTGGCAAGGCTGGCCGACGCAGGCGCACTTTTTCGCCTTTTTTCCTTCCATTATCAAGCGGTCGTGGCAAGTCTGGTGATTCGATAGACGGTGGCGGGCGGCATGTTCAGATAAACGTGGCCCTGGCAGGTCGCGCTGAGTCCGAGCCGGTCCAGCAGGAGCTGCGATATCGGACATTTGAAGCCATAGGTGAACTGGTAGAAAGCACCGTCTGCGCGGAGAAGCCGAAAAGCTTCGGTCAAGATGGCGAGAACCCGCCTTGGCGGCATTGACAGAAGTGGAATCCCGCTGACGACGGCGCCTACCGCTGCGTCGTCGAACAAAGCGTGCCGCCTGAGCTGCGCGGCATCCAGCCAAAGCACCCGCACAGCCGGGAATCGGTTGCGCAGCAGATCGATGAATTCAGCACCGTTTTCGACGAGAGTGAGATCCTCCGCTCTGATCCCCCGGGCCAGCAATGCCCGGGTAAAGACGCCAGTGCCTGGACCAAGCTCGAGGATCGGCCCACAGTCCGGCGAAATTTCGGAAGTGATCAGTTCCGCCAAGGCCGACCCTGACGGGGTGATCGCAGCGACACGCAGCGGGGCCGACGTCCAGGAACGCCAGAAACATAATAAGTCGGCAGTGCTGCTGTTGTTCACGCCGGATTCTCTCCTTGTTGGCCAAGTGCCGGCACCGGCCATTTTTCATGGCTGCTTGGTAATTTACGCTAAATACGATAGTGGCAATGAGGTTGGTCGGCTAATACGGGATCTACCTAGTACTCCGTTTTCGAAATTCGAAGATTTTCGCTCGCAGGATTTTCGAAACGAGGCTGCTCCCACCCTGCGGCGGGAGCAGCAATTGCGCCATGAATAGTTTTGCTGCGCGACTTAGGCGGCCTGATGTTCCGGATGATCGGGATGATGCACCGAATGAATTCTGGCATGCTGCTTGGTCGCTTCCTGATGATGTTCGGCGGCGTGCAGCGTGTGCCCTTCGGCCAATTGGGCGTGATGTGCTGCCAATTGATCGTCGCCGTCCTGATGCGCCTGGTGCGCTTCCCGGTGATGCAGGGCTGCTGCCTCGAGATGCTGGGCGGCCTGCTGGTGATGATCGTGCGTGGACATTCTGGTCTATCTCCGATTGCAAGAGGGGGGCACCAACCTGCGGCGTCCTGCGGTTTGCCAGGAGGATGATCACGACATGACCGCGGGATGCCGCACGGTCGCCGATCAATAGCACGTCCAAGGCTCGACGGAACGGTGTCGCCGAAATTTCATCGACGCAAGAATGCCGGCATCATGACCCTTGACGTCTGTGCGCCGTTGGCTAGACAAGCGTATATCCTATTGACATATCCTCTTACTGCCGATAACAGTTGGGGACCTCAGGGAGAGACTGACATGACTCGCACCAACCTGTTCCTCAGCAATCGGTCACAGGTCGTTCGCCTGGCCAAGGATGTCGCTTTTCCCGAGAGCGTCCGGGAAGTGACGATCGTGCGCCAAGGCTCCAAACGGGTGATCTCCCCCGCCGGGGAGAGCTGGGACGACTTTTTCGACAGGACCGGCGTCGATCTGGGCGAGCGCGATCAACCGGCGCAACAGGAACGCGAATCGTTCTGACATGCACCATTTTATGCTCGACACCGATTTCTGTATACGGGTGATCAAGTTCCGGCCCTTCCCCCTGCGAGCCCGCTTTAATACCGAGGCCGAATCACTTTGTATTTCGACCGTGACCTTGTTCGAACTGCTGTACGGGGCTGAAAAATCGGCGCGACCGGCCGAGAACCGCAGAACAGTAGAACAATTCGCCGAACGGCTTGGCGTTCTGGCCTGGACAGACGAGGCCGCCGGTCATGCGGGGGATATCCGCCGCAGTCTGGAACGCAACGGCACGCCGATCGGCGCTTACGATGTCCTGATCGCCGGGCACGCCCGTAGCCGCGGCTTGACCGTCGTCACTGCCAATCTGCGCAAATTCTTGCGGGTTGAAGGTTTGCGGTGCGAAGATTGGCTGGAACAATAGGGAGACGGAGTGTGTCCAGGCGAGAATAGCCGCCATCCCCGCGATCCGTCGCAAGGAGCGCGTCGGCTCCGCATTATTGTGCGTCGGTTGTCCGGTTGTCGGGCGTTCGTGCCCTGCATCGCCCATTGGCTGCCCTGGCTCGATGGGACACTGATTACCGCGAGAAGCCCGCCGGTCGCTGGAATCCAGGCTTTCCTCAAGAAATAAGGACTGATGCCGTGACGATCTCCCGCCGTTCCCTGCTCACCTGCGCCGGCCTGGCACCAGCCGTCTGGTCGATGCCGCGGGTCGCGCGCACGACCGAAGCACCCGCCGAAATGGCCGACTATACGCTGCGAATCGCTTCCGGCCTGGTCGAACTGGCGCGCGACCACATCGTCTCGACCACCTTGTACAACGACCAGTTCCCGGGCCCCCTGCTGCGCTTCAAGGAAGGTCGGCGCGTCGTCGTCGACATTCACAACGACACCGACACCCCGGAACTGGTTCATTGGCATGGCCAAATGATCCCCAGCACCGTCGACGGCGCGGCGGAGGAAGGAACGCCGGTGGTACCGCCCCATTCGATGCGTCGCATCGCCTTCCTGCCGAAACCTGTGGGCCTGCGTTTCTATCATACCCATGTGGTTGCTGGCGGCGACCTGGCGCGCGGCACCTACTCCGGCCAAGCCGGCGCCGTCTATATCGAGCCCAAGGACGATCCGGGCGCCTATGACCGCGAAGTGTTTCTTGTGCTGAAAGAGTTCCAGCCAACATTGAGCCGCGGCGGCGACATGGCGATGGAGGTGCTGGCCGGGGGACGGATCGCGTTGCTGCAGAAAATCGGCAAGGCGGCAGAGGACGAGACGAAGGAGAAGCGCAAGGGCTTCGAAGTCGGCTATGGGTTATTCGGCATCAACGGCCGCATGCTGGGCCAGGGCGACCCGATCCGCGTTACGGCGGGCGAGCGGGTGCTGTTCCATGTGCTGAACGCCAGCGCCACCGAGATCCGCAGCCTGGCCTTGCCGGGCCATGTCTTCAAAGTAGTGACGCTGGACGGCAATCCGGTACCGCGGCAGACCGAGGTGCCGGTCCTCTGGCTCGGCACGGCGGAACGGGTCTCGGCGGTGGTGGAGATGAACCATCCCGGGGTGTGGGTGATGGGCGACCTCGCCGACGACGACCGTGGCCATGGCATGGGGATCGTCGTCGAATATGCGGGACGGAAGGGCAAGCCGCAGTGGGCCAAGCCCAAGCCATTCCGCTGGAACTATCTCGATTTTGCCAAGCCGGGCGCCACCGCGCAGCCGGTCGACGAGACCTTCGAAATGACCATCGTCAAGCAAAACGGCGCGCTGGGCGGCTTTAACCAATGGACCTTGAATGGCGAGGCCTTCTCAATGACGAGCATGAAGCCGTCCTTCACGCTGCACGAAGGCAAGCGTTACCGGCTGAAGCTGCGCAACGCCAGCGACGACATCCATCCGCTGCATCTGCACCGCCACAGCTTCGAACTGACCCGGGTCGCCGGTATCCCGACCGCAGGCATGCTGAAGGACGTGGTGATGCTGGGCGGCTTTCAGGAGATCGAGTTCGACTTCACCGCTGACAATCCGGGCGCGACCCTGTTTCACTGCCATCAGCAGTTGCACATGGATTTCGGCTTCATGGCGCTTTTCAACTATGCCTGACCAGGGTGACAGCAAACCTCTCGGCTTTCTCGGCGGGTAGTCCGGCCGACTTAAAATCGCGGAGGGGCCCATGGTGAAACTGTGTGTGCAACGAAGATCTGCCCACCGTAGCAATCGGCGCCTGGCAGCAAAATCCTCTGGACTCCTGGCGGTAATGTTGTTCATGGTGGATGATGGGATTATGACCGCGGGATGAAATCCATCATACCGTCATTCCGCCTTCCGGTTTTGCCGCGGACAGGTGGCGCCCCAATCGCACTCGCTCAATGCTGCTTTCGATGGCGCAGGAAGGCGACGCCCTGGCCGACAAAATTGGTTCCAGGGCGATTTGAACCTGCCAACCTAACCCATCTTTGACACTGTTTTGCCGATTTTTGGCGTTTTTGGGTAGGTTTACCTTCAGAAACGGCAGAAATCTGCCATTTCTTGCGCGCCGAAATTTTGTAGTGCCATAATTTATAAATATCTGCCGATTTGGGGTTGCTTTTTGCCGATGTCGCGCGGCAGAGCGGTTGGATGTTCATTCGGCGTACGAATACTCGCAATGGCAAGACTGGCGAAGAGTATTTCACTTTTCGTCTGGTTGAGACGGCGCGCATCGGCGGCGCCGTGCGACAAACCGCCAATCCAGACGTTGTACGCCGCCCTCGCCGCCGACCAGCAACGCAATGACATGATCTTCAACGACATCCTGTTTGCTCTGGAATCCGGGCGATCGCCGGTCGTCATCACCGAGCGCAGGGATCATCTGGCTGCCCTTGCCGACCGTCTGGAGAAATTCGCCAAGAACGTGGTCGTGCTGCAAGGCGGCATGAGCAATCGGCAACGGCGTCAGGCGATGGAACGGCTTGCCGCTATTCCGGAAGGCGAGGAACGCCTGCTTCTTTCGACTGGCCGTTATCTCGGCGAAGGCTTCGACGATGCAAGGCTCGACACATTGTTCCTGACTATGCCGATCGCCTGGCGGGGAACTCTCGCCCAATATGCCGGCCGGCTCCACCGTCTGTATGCGACCAAACGCGAGGTCATCATCGACGACTATGTTGATGGCGATGAACCCATGCTGGCCAGGATGGCGCGCAAGCGGGAGACCGGATATGACAGTCTCGGTTATCGCGAGATCGCGTTCGGCGGATCGTCCCCCGAACAACGTCAGTTCAGACTACCCGAATGCTGAAACCCGTTTCAGCCCGTCGCGCCGTCGTCATCTTCGCTTTCCAGAACGGCACCTATGTCTCTGGCGCCATGCAGGATACGGATCACCCGCAGATCCTTTCCGTCGGCGAGGTAATAGACGCGGATCTTTCCGAAACCATCGACGGGGCAGGAACGCAATCCGGCGAGCACCGGGTTCTTGAACTGCTTGGGCGCGCCGATACCGGGCGTCTCGGTGATCCGATCAATGGTCATCTGGATGGCATCAAGAAACCGAAAGGCGGCATCCGGAGCATCCTGGTCCACGAGATACCAGCGAAACTGCCGCGTGATGTCGTCTCTCGCGCGCGGCCGGATGACCGCCGTCACGACGGCTTCCGCGCCTTGTGCTTTGCCGCCAGCCCAATTGCCTCGTTCTTGAGATCCTTCCAGAATTCCGGCGTGAGGGCGATGTCCTCCGCACCCGAGAGCCCTTCCAGGAGCAATGTCTCCAGCCGGGCATCCTCTTCCTGCGCCTGGGCATTGCGAAGCAGGGTGCGGAAATACTCGCTCACATTGCCATAGCCCTTGGTGGCAAGCTGACGGTCGACGAACGCTTTCAGTGATTCGGGCAACGAGATCGTGACGGTGGACATGGCAGGACACCCCATGAATTTGTGCCGAATAGGCTAGCAATTATCTTATCTATTCTCAATGGATAAGAAAGGTAAGACATCTCCGCCCTTGGCAACGTCGGACCAACGTAGACATCCGCAGCGCCACCGTATTAGGCGTCCGTGTTGAGGTCGTCACAGCAGATAATCGCAGACCGGGGGGCCGCGCATGACATCTTTTCGCTTCATTCATACGGCGGACATCCACCTTGATAGCCCTTTGAAGGGGCTCGCGGGTTACGACGGGCCTGCCGTCGAGTGCATTCGCACGGCGACGCGCCAAGCTTTCGACAATCTCATGAGCGAGGCGATTGACCAGAAGGTCGATTTCGTCGTGATCGCAGGCGATCTTTATGACGGTGACTGGCGCGACTATCAGACCGGCTTATTTTTCGCACGCCAAATGGGCCGGCTCGCGAAGGCGAGCATTCCGACCTTCGTCCTCTACGGTAACCACGATGCGGAAAGCCAGATCGCCCGGCGCTTGAGCATGCCGGACGGGGTCAATGTGTTTTCCACGCGCAAGCCTGAGACGTTTACGCTTATGGAGTTAGGCGTTGCGCTTCACGGCCAGAGCTTCCGGCAACGCGACGTTACCGACAACCTCGCCACCACGTATCCAGAGCCAGTTGCCGGTGTCTTCAACATCGGCGTTCTCCACACGGGCATGGGCGGCATGGGCGGTCATGCGATCTGCCTCTCCAACAATGCCGCCGAACGGGCGCTGCGAGGAATCGCGCTCGGCAGAAAATCGTGGCTCTTCTGCGGGTCTGACCGCGGCGGACAGCGCGCTGCGGCCATGTATAGCCTGATCGTCACTGCCAAAATGAATGACATCGATCCGCAAGTCTGGCTGGCTGACGTCCTGTCGCGAATCGCGACGCATCCGGCACATCGGCTCGACGAGTTGCTCCCGTGGAACTGGGCAAAGCGAACCGGCGTCGCTCAGGCGGCCTGATGACCACGCAACGCAATAAGGTCCATCACGTCACGACGATCGCCAGAGTCGCAGCCGAACTCGGCGAGGACGAGGACTGGCTGTCGGATATTGCGAATGAGATGGACCAGAAAGATGGCTTGATCTGGGTCTATGGGGTAGGCGACGACGGCATCATGGCCTTCTCCGACGATGGCATCGACTGCCTGCGGGATCTCATCACGCTCCACAAGGAGAATCCCCATCTACTCAGGCGGACGCCGGATCAGAGGTAGCTCGACTGCGGTCTACGCCGAATGGATACGTTCGCTGAACTTCAGTGACGCTAACTCATTGAATTTTAACAGAGACGGGCGGTGAAGCCGCTTTCGGACAGCGTAGGGAGTCAAAACTCTAAAAAGCCGTCGTAAGCCACGGATTAGCCGTGGTCTTGAATTTTTGTATAAAATAAGCTATAATTGAGTTTATTCTTCAATTTCTAGCTTGCGTAGAAACGGATAAACCATAGATGACTAACGACCTTCGCACAGCTAAGGTCTGTTTTAAGGACCAGATTGCCGGTCGGCTTGAGGAAACGGCTGCCGGTGGCACTCGCTTTATATACCATGAATCGTGGTCCCAGACCATTGCGTGCTGCCTGCCTGTGGCGCGGCGCGAGCATGACTGGACTCTCGGTCTCCATCCTTTCTTCCAAAATCTCGGGACCGAAGGTTGGCTCCGCGAACGTCAAGCCAGGGTCGCACATATTTCAGAAGAGGACGATCTCGGCTTGCTGCTGCGGCACGGCGGGGACTGTATCGGCGCCGTCAGCATATTGCCAGAAAATGGTTCAGCATCCCTCGCCGCCCAGAATGCCGAGACGACGACCAATCCGGGGCGAACGATTTCCGGCGTGCAGCGCAAGCTGCTGGTGGTTCGCGATGAATCCGCAAACGCCTTTCGTCCGGCGGGACCGACGGGGGCGGCACCCTACATTGCAAAATTCAATTCTCAAGATTTGCCGACACTGGTTCGCAATGAGAATTTGAGTCTTCGCTGGGCGGTCGCCGTGCTCGGCGCGGATGAAGTCACAGAATTCAAATTGGATCGGGTGGCGGAGCTTGATGAAACGGCACTGATCGTCACGCGCTTCGATCGGACAACCGACGGCCAAAAACTGCGCGCCGAGGATTTCGCGCAAATTCTCTGTAAGCCACGCGGCCAGAATTTTGCAGGCAAATACGATGCGAGTTACGAGGACGTCGCTGGAGTCATCAAAGCTCATTCGGCCCGTCCTGACATCGATCTCGCGCGTCTGTTCCGGCGTCTGTTGGTCTTCGCACTCATCAGCAACGGCGATGCACACCTCAAAAACTTTACGCTGCTGGAAAAGCCGGAAGGGCTTCGTCTCTCGCCCGCCTATGACATCGTCAATGCCGGCGTTTACGAGGGATATGATCAAAACCTCGCTTTGGCGATCGGCGGCGACATCGTTGCGCTTGAGGCTGTCAGTCGTCCGCTGCTAGCCGCGTTCGGTGAACGGATTGGCCTCTCGAAGGCGATCATCGCGCGCACCTTCACAGATGTAAAAACCAAGGTCAACCATGCGGCAAAGGTTCTGGCCATTCCAGCTGCTGAAGGTCCGGAAGGATTCATATCGCGTTTTGCCGAAGTTGTGAGGAATGGATGTTTGAGAATCCTGGAGGAATAGGCCCTCTGAACTGGCCGGCGCTGGTCGCTGAAGCGATCCGCCGCCGCAAGGCGGAGAAAATGACGCAACGCGAACACGCGGCGCTCGCCAGCGTCAGTGTTCCCACCATCATCGCTTTCGATCGCGGCGAAAGAACGCTGTCGCTCGCGAAAGCGTTCGACATCCTGCGTGTGATCGGGCTCGTCGAGGAACCTTTATCGAATGAAGGTTCACAGGAGATATTCGTTCAGGACGCTTTCGCCCGTTGGCGCGAACTGACCAAGGATTTGCCCAAGAACTCTCCCGGACGTTTTCCCGCCGGTTGGTATCGGATCGACTATGCGATCGAAGGCGTCATCAAGGACATTGAGCTACATAAATTTACGGACGTGCTGCGCCAAGCGGTCGTGCCGCATACCGGCTGGCCTATGCTTTGGCTGCCGAAGCGCGCTGAACTGCAAGCCCATGAGATCGATGGTGTCATTGAATGCTGGCTACCACCCGGCGACAAGGGCAACTTCGATAGAATGTTCTATGACGCCGCCCACTGCGACTTTTGGCGCGCGGCGCCCACGGGTAGGGTCGTTTTGATTAGGGGCTATCAAGAAGACGCGCAGGAGACATTCCCGGCCGGTACCATCTTCGATACGACCCTGCCGATCTGGCGAACAGGTGAAGCCTTTCTCCACGCGGCAAAGCTCGCGAAACTCATCGCACGTGATCCCGACAAAGCCACTATTCGTCTGCGCATGCTCTATACGGGCTTGCAGGGCCGCGATCTCCGCGCCTGGGCATCGCCACAGAGCGTCGATTATTTCGGCGGCGGGCGATCACGCACCGACGAGGCCATGCTCGAAGGCACGGCGCCGGTCGCAGATATCGAGAATAATCTTGCTGGTTATGTCATCCCGATTGTCGGCTCTATCTTCGAGCGGTTCGGCGTGACGGGAATTTCCGACGCTTTCATCGAGTCCGAGCTAACGAGGATGCGGAACAACCGCTTTGGTGACCTCGCTCCGGAGTCCAAGGGATGAACGCGCACCGCAAGCCGAGCGTCCAGTCGCCCTTCAACCTCTTGGCATACGTCCGTTAGGTGCGGATTCCGATGATCCCGACCAGGGATTCCGACATGATCCC
>Ga0302320_10015649_pt1 | contig 15564 bp, 13 predicted proteins | sample Bog_T0_3_FD_202130 | JGI IMG/M metagenome (GOLD analysis project Ga0302320, IMG submission 202130) | Peat permafrost microbial communities from Stordalen Mire near Abisko, Sweden - Bog_T0_3 | ecosystem: Environmental > Terrestrial > Soil > Wetlands > Peat | place: Sweden: Abisko, Stordalen Mire... | reverse complement strand
ACGTAGGTGAGCAGGTGATTCAGGTAGCCGATTTCCGAGGACAGGCGATAGCCCCGCTTGCGATACTGCTCGACCAGGGCATTGGTTTCCGCCCAGAAGGTCTTTTCGTCGACCTGGTAGCGCCGGAACAGGGGCGACTGCATGTATTCCGGGATCAGGGTCTTGTCGAAGTCCCAGATGCAGGCGATGATGGATTGCGTGAACAGCATGGGCATTTCCGGGGGGCGCCATTCAAATCCAACCGCCGCCCCCAAGCCAGCCTGTTTTGCTCGGAACCGACATCGGCTTGCGATGGGGGCCGGGTCCGAGTATCAGTCGTTCCTCCGATGGATCAACTACCGGACATTGTCCCCTTCCGCCGGCGCCTCGAGGAACTCGGCGCCCAGATGGCGGCGCCTGCCTTCTTCAGCAACTCCCGCCGGGCCGCGGACGTGACCCGCGAGCACCAGAAGCTTCAGCGGCTGGTGGAGGAGTATGCGGCGCTCGAGCGCCTGGCCCGGGAGCAGGACGAGGCGGCGGCCCTGGCGAAGGACCCGGCGGGCGACCCGGAAATGCGCGAATTGGCGGCGGCGGAGCTGCCGGCGCTGGTGCGGCGCCGCGAGGCCTTGCGCCAGTCGGTCCTGCAGGCGATGATTCCTCCCGATCCGACCGATTCGCGCAATACCGTGATGGAGTTCCGGGCCGGCACCGGCGGAGAGGAGGCCGCTCTTTTCGCCGCCGATCTGGTGCGGATGTATCAAAAGTACGCCGATGCCCAGGGCTGGAAGGTCCAGCCCATGAGCACCAGCGCCTCCGAGCGCGGTGGCTTCAAGGAGGCCATCCTGCTCATCTCCGGAAGCGAGGTGTACAAGCAGCTCAAGTTCGAGAGCGGGGTGCATCGGGTGAAGCGGGTGCCCGTGACGGAGGCCAATGGCCGGATCCACACCTCGACGGTCACGGTGGCCGTCCTGCCCGAGGCGGAGGAGGTGGATGTCGCGATCGATCCGGCGGATTTGGAAATCACGGTCAGCCGCGCCAGCGGCCCGGGCGGCCAGGGGGTCAACACCACCGACTCGGCGGTGCAGATCCTGCACAAGCCGACCGGCCTGATCGTGTCCTGCGCCGACGAGCGCTCCCAGCTGAAGAACAAGGGCCGCGCCCTGACGGTCCTGCGTTCCCGCCTGCTCAAGCTGAAGGAGGACGAGGAGCGCGCGCGCTACGCCGCCGCCCGGCGCCTCCAGATCGGCTCGGGGGACCGCAGCGAGCGGATCCGCACCTACAGCTTCCAGAAGAATCGGGTGACGGACCATCGGATCAAACTGACCCTTTACATCCTGCAGCAAGTCCTGGAGGGCGATCTTGACCCCTTCATCACGGCGCTGCAGAAGGCCGACTACGAGGAGAAGATCGCCGCGCTCACCGGCCAGGTCTATGCGCCCGCCGGCCCCGCCGGCGGAGCGGACGATGACGACTGACCGGAGTTATTGCCGCCGCCCCGCATGCTGACCGTCCTGGAGGTGATCAAGAAGACGGCCGATTTCTTCGCCGCCAAAGGCGTCGATTCGCCCCGCCTCAACGCGGAGCTGCTTATCGGGCACGCCCTGGGACTGCCCCGCATGCAGCTGTACGTTCAATTCGAGCGGCGGGTGCAGGACGGCGAACTGGACCGGTTGCGGCCCCTGGTGCTGCGCCGCGCCAAGCGGGAGCCGCTCCAGCATATCGTTGGGCAGGTGGACTTTTTCGGGCTCAAGCTCAAGGCGGACCGCCGGGCGCTCATCCCGCGGCCGGAGACCGAAAGGCTGGTTGAGCTGCTGGTGGGCCGCTGCCTCCCGCCGCCGTCCCGGGTCCTCGATCTGGGCACGGGCGGAGGGGCGATCGCCCTCGGCCTCGCCCGCTCCTGGCCGGAGGCGGCCATCACCGGGGTCGATCTCAGCGCGGAGGCCCTGGACCTGGCGGCGGAAAACGCCCTCGCCGCGGGCTTGGCGGCCCGGGTGCTTTTTCTGCGCTCCGACTGGTTCGCGCAAGTTCCTGCGGATGAAAAGTTTGACCTCATCGTCGCGAATCCGCCCTACTTGACCCCGGCGGAGCTGGCCGGATCTGCTCCGGAAGTTCGGGAGCATGAGCCGGCGGGCGCCCTCGCCGCGGCGGATGACGGGCTCGCCGATCTGCGAGCCCTCCTGGCCGCCGGGCGCCGCCATGCCGCCCCCGGGGCGGTGATCGCGCTGGAAACCGGGACCGGCCACCACGCGGCGTTGGCCGACCTCGCCCGGACCCACGGATGGGAGCAGTTCGAGTCGCTGCCGGATCTGGCTGGGCGGGACCGCTTTGTCCTGGCCCGCGCGCCGGCGGCTTGATCAGCCCTTGCTGGCGATCGTCAGCGGCGCGTGGTCGCTGGCCCAGTACTCGTGGTCGTGGCCCAGATCGATCGCGTCATCCAGGACGCGGAGCGTTTCGCGCAGGGGCACGTCCACCTTCGGGTACGGCGCGTCGTCGTCCGTGCTCAGGGCGTCCTCGTCGTCATCCTCGTCGCCCGCGGCCTTCTTGTCGGGCTTGATTCTGGGCGGCGGCGGCGGCGCGACCCGGTATTCCTTGAAGGGAAAGTCCGCCTTGGCCAGCCGGTCGCGCTCGGCGTCCATCTGCTTCTTGAAGGCGTCGTCGTCCTGCTTCTGCTTGCGCCGGTCCTGCAGGTTGAGGGAGATCTGCTTCTGATCCTCGCGCGCCTTGAACCAGTCGATGTTCTTGCGCAGGAAGCCGAATTCCTCGAGGGAGGACTGGCGCCCCTGGCTGTCCTGGCGCAGCGGCGCGAGCACCTTGGGATCGAGGGGCTGGCCGTTGAAGCTCGCGGTCGTGGTCCGATCCCAGATCAGGGCGTGCGGCAGGCTCGACTCGCCGAGCGGCAGGTAATCGTCGATCGAGGGCAGCACGATGTCGGGCACCACGCCCTTGAGCTGGGTGGACGAGCCATTGGGCAGATAAAACTTCTGGATGGTGATCTTGGCCGCCCCCATCTTGGCATCGCTGAACTCGAACTGGCGGCTGAGCAGGTTCTTCATCTCCACCACGGTCTGCACCGTGCCCTTGCCGTGGGTCGAGCTATCGCCGACCACGATGGCCCGGCCATAGTTCTGGAGGGCGCCGATCACGATCTCGGAGGCCGAGGCGCTGAAGCGATCCTCGAGCACCGCCAGGGGGCCGTCGTAGGCGGCCCGGGGACGGTCGCTGCTGTCGACGGACTTCGTGCCGTCGTAGTTCTTCACCTGCACCACCGGGCCGGGCGGAATGAACAGTCCCGCCAGGTTGATGGCCTCGCCGAGGTAGCCGCCGCCGTTGCGGCGCAGGTCCAGCACCAGGCCCTGCACGCCCGCCTGCTTCATCTGCGCGATCAGCTTGGCGACATCCTCGGAGGCGCTGCTGTTGTCCTCGCCGGCCTTGGGATCGTCCGACGGCCCGTAGAATTCAGGCAGCGAGATCACGCCGAGCGGGACGGGCTTGCCGGCCGGGTCGGGCACCTGAAAAATGGCGCCATGGGCGCGGGCGGAGTTGACCTTCACCAGGTCGCGGGTGATCACGATCTGCCGGTGGACCGAAGGATCGCTGGCGTTCGCCGGCAGCACGACCAGGCGGACCTTGCTGCCCTTGGGGCCGCGGATCATGTCGACCACCTTGCGCAGCTTCATCCCGATCACCTCCACCGGTTCGCCGCCCGCCTGCGCCACCGAGACGATCTTGTCGTCGGGCTTCAAGTGGCCCAGGTCGGCCGGGCCGCCCGGGAAGACCTCGCGCACCTGGCAGTAGTCGTCCTTCATCTCGAGCATCGCGCCGATGCCCGAGAGCTCCAGCTTCATCTGGATCCCGAAATCCTCGAAGGATTCGGCCGACATGTAGTCGGAATGCGGATCGTAGAGCGCGGTGATCGTCGACAGGTACATCTCGGCGAGGTCGCCGCCGTCCAGTTCGGCGAGGTTCTTGAGCATGCGCTCGTACCGCTTGCGCACGACCTCCTTGGCCTGGGGCAGGGTCTGCTTGCCGAGCAGTTCGGCGATCAATTCGAACTTCAGCCGCTGGTGCCACAGTTCGTCGGCGGCGGCCGGCGTCGCCGGCCACTCCGCCTTGGCGCGGTCGAGGGCGAAGGTCTCGTTGGTCGTCAGGTCGAAATCGCGCTGCAGGTCCGCGAAGATCCAGTTCACCCGCGCCTCGACCCGCTTCTGGTACACGTAATAGATCTCATAGGCCGCGTCGATATTGCCGAGGTAGGCAATATTCGCATACAGGGTCTTCGCGTCCCAGCGGGCGGTGAAGTCGGCCTTGTCGCTCTTCAGGAAGAAGAGGTGCTGGCCGTCCAGGGCGGCCATGTAGTCGGGGACGACCTCGCCATAGTCGGACTGATGGACGGCGTCGCGGTTGTAATGATCCTCCTCCAGCAGGCGCATCAGGGTCGCCGCCTCCGCGGAGAGCGAGTTGGGCGTGGTGAAGTGCTGCTCGATCGCCCGCAGCGGCGCGGCGAGGGCGAGGCCGGCCAGGAGCAGCCCGCCGGCCAGGCGCACGGGCCGGACGGAGCGGAGCGGGGAAGGGAAAATCTTCATGCTTGAGCGATAGGACGCAGCGCGCGGCGGGAAGTTCCCAACAGGAAGGCTCCAAACCCGCCGCGGTCCGAGCTAGCGGCGGCTGAGGAGGTCGCGCGCCTCATCGAGCAAACGCTTCTCGTCGCTGGTCAGCGCGCCAAATCCCTGGCTGTTGATCTTGTCGAGAATCCGGTCGACTTCGGCGCGCAGATGTTCGCGGTTGCCCAAGTTCACCTGATAGGCGGGGGCGGCGAGGCTTCCCGGCGGCGTCCGCTTCATCCAGCGCGGCAGTTCGATCGCGGCCGTGCGGCCGGGCCGCCGCCACTCCGCTTGATGCACGAACCGGTAGTACAGCCAGCCGGCGGCCATGCCGCCCAAATGGGCCGAATGGGCCAGCCCGAGCGGGGAGGGGCGGCCGAGGGCCTCGTAGAAGGCGCAGCCGAACAGGTCGATCGCCAGGCAGGCCAGGGCCAGATACTTGGGTTTGACGGTGACCGGCAGGAAGAAGAAGACCAGGATCGTGAACTCCCGATTGGGGAAAAAGCACGCGAAGACGATGAGGAGGCCGGCCACGGCCGGCGAGGCGCCCAGCAGCGGCCAGGCGGCGTGGGGATTGGCCGCGACCCAGGCCAGGCCGCCGGCGATCAGCGTCGCCGCATACAGCCCCAGCAGGCGGCGGGGTCCCAGGACCGGCAGCAGCTCATTGCCCAGGAAGTAGACGGCCAGTCCGATGAAGATGATCTGCAGGAGGAACAGCAGGTCGTTCTGCGGATGCAGGAAGCCGTACGTGAGCAGCGTCCAGAAATGCCCCGCGCGCAGGGCCCCCAGGCTCAGGCCCCCGACCGCCTCCAGCAGGAGGCCCTGTCCCAGAATTTTCGTGACGAAATTCTGCAGGATGAAGCCGGCGGCGATCGCCGCGACCAGCCATACGACCACGGACGTCCGGCCCCCCGGCTGGGGATCACGCATGTACGAACGGTCGGAAAGCATGAGGTGCGAGTGTAGGGCCGACGGTGCCCGAGGCTATCTCAAAATGGCCGCCGCACAATATTACACCGACGCGGCCCGGAAACCAAATCGGCGCGCCGTTTTGCGGCCGGTCTGGCCGCTTGACAGGGTTTGGTCCTGCGATCTTTGTCAAGTTGAACCATGGCGAACAAAGCAGACAAGTGGGGGAACAATGTCGGCGGCAAATTCTACGTCGATCAGCAATGCATCGACTGCGACTTGTGCCGGGAGACCGCCCCCGCGTTTTTCACCCGGAATGACGAGGGCGGCCATTCGTACGTGAACAAGCAGCCGACGACCGAGGAAGAGATCGCGATGTGCATGGAGGCTTTGGAAGGCTGTCCGGTGGAGGCGATCGGGGACGACGGCGATCAGGAATAGGCCCTTGTTAACTGTTTTGGGCCTCTGACTTAACAGAAGGCTTGTCTTTCCATTGGCCTTGGCGAGGATGGGGGCGCCGGGGGGCGGGGGCGCTTGTGCAAGCGGGCGGCTCGCAAGCCCGCCGGCCGACCGTCATGCCCACCGAAGCCATTGACCTGCCGCCGAGCGCCGAGGCCAACCCCGCGCTGGCCGCCGACCGTCGCCATGTCTGGCATCCTTTCACCCAGATGCAGGAGTACCTGGCCCAGCCCGGTTTGGCCATCGCGGGCGGCCGGGGCGGCTGGCTGACCGACACCGAGGGCCGCTCCTATCTCGACGGTTCGGCCTCGATCTGGACCAATGTGCACGGGCACAACGATCCGGACCTGAATGCGGCCCTCCGCCGCCAGCTCGACCGGGTGGCCCATTCGACCCTGCTGGGCCTGACTCATGAGCCCGGCGCGGAACTGGCCGCCGCCCTGGCGGCCCTGGCCCCGGCCGGGTTGAGCCGGGTTTTCTACAGCGACAACGGGGCCGGGGCGGTCGAGGTGGCGCTCAAGCTCTCCTTTCAGTACTGGCAGCTCGTCGGCCGCCCGGAAAAGCGCGGCGTCATCGGCCTGGCCGGGGGCTACCACGGGGACACCTTCGGCGCCATGGCCGCCGGCGACAGCGGGTTCTTCCATGCCCGGTTCCGGCCCTGGTGCTTCCCGGCGGTTCATTTTCCGGCGCCGCGCTGCCGGGAATGGGCGGGCCGGCTGGTCGAAGCCGACGCTGCGGCGAGCCTGCAGGCCCTGGAAAACCTGCTCGCCGAGCAGGCCGGGACCACCGCCTGCCTCATCCTGGAGCCGTCCGTGCAGGGAGCGGCCGGCATGCGCCTGCAGCCGCCGGGTTTCGCGGCGGCGGTCGCCCGGCTCTGCCGGGCCCATGCGGTCCACCTGATCGCCGACGAGGTGTTCGTCGCCTTCGGACGGCTGGGAGCGCTGGTGGTCAGCTCCGCCGAGGGGGTCGAGCCGGATTTTCTCTGCCTGGCCAAGGGCCTGACGGCCGGCTACCTTCCCTTGGCCGCCACCCTGGCGCGGGAGGAGATCCACGCGGAGTTTCTCGGCAGCTACGGGAGCGGCCGGGCTTTCTTTCACGGCCACACCTTCACCGGCAACCCGCTGGCGGCGGCGGTCTCCCTCGAGAACATCCGCAAGCTGCGGCCCCTGGTCGAGGGCGGGGTGCTCCGGTCCCGGATCGACTGCTTCGGCCGCCTGCTCGACGCCGCCTTTGCCGGTCACCCCCGGGTGCGGGAAGTCCGCCAGCGCGGCCTGGCCGCGGCGCTCGATCTCGTTCCGGACCGGGGCTCGGCGGCCGGATTTCCCGCCGAGGCGCGGATCGGCCGGCAGGTCTGCCTGCGCGCCCGCGAGCACGGCCTGCTGCTGCGGCCCTTGGGGGACTCGCTGCTGCTGGTCCCCCCGCTCTGCCTCCTCGAGACCGAACTCGGCGAACTGGTCCGCCGCACGGCGGCCGCGATCGAAGACGTTCTTCCCACCTGAACCACCAGCCTCCCATGCCTGCGCCCACGCTCACCGAATTGAGGAAAATCTACGACTTGCCCCTGCCGGCGCTGCTCTTCCGCGCCCAGGAGGTCCACCGCCGCCACCACGATCCGGCCGGGGTGCAGCTGTGCACGCTGCAGTCCATCAAGACCGGGCGCTGTCCGGAGGACTGCAAGTACTGCCCGCAGTCCGCCCATTACCACACCGGTCTTGAGCCGGAGCCCCTGATGGATCCGGCGCCGATCCTCGCGGCCGCGCGCGCCGCGCGCGCCGGCGGCGCCTCGCGCTTCTGCATGGGGGCGGCCTGGCGCGAGGTGCGGGACGGGGAGCAGTTCGATTCGGTGCTGGCCACCGTCCGCGGCGTGTCCGCGCTGGGCCTGGAGGTCTGCTGCACGCTGGGCATGGTGACCGGAGAGCAGGCCGCGCGCCTCAAGGAGGCCGGCTGCGCCGTCTATAACCACAATCTCGACACCTCGCGGGAGTACTATCCGGAAATCATCACGACCCGCACCTACGACGAGCGCCTGGCGACCCTGGCCGCGGTGCGGGGCGCCGGCTTGGAGGTCTGCAGCGGCGGCATCCTCGGCATGGGGGAAAGCGTCGACGACCGGCTGAAGCTGCTGGGCGAACTGGCGGCGCTCGACCCCCAGCCGGATTCGGTGCCGATCAACGCCCTCGTGCCCGTGCCGGGAACGCCCCTCGGCGACAATCCGCCCGTCGATATCTTCGAGTTCGTCCGCGTGATCGCCACGGCCCGAATCCTGATGCCCCGGGCGATGGTGCGGCTGTCCGCCGGACGGACCGCCATGACGGACGAAGGCCAGGCCCTGTGCTTCCTGGCCGGAGCCAACAGCATCTTCCTGGGCGAGAAGCTCTTGACCACGCCCAATCCCGAGCGCTCCGACGATCTGAACCTGCTGGCGCGCCTGGGACTCCATCCGCTGGTTCCCGCCGCGGCGGCCGAGGCGGATGCCGCGTATGCGAATTCTGGTCACCGGCACTGACACCGGGATCGGCAAGACCCGCGTGACGGCGGCGCTGGCCCGCCTGCTCGGCAGCGGCGGCGCCGCGGTCCAGGTGGTGAAAGTGGTCGAAACCGGGATCGCACCCGGGGAGACCGGCGATGCCGCGCGGGCTGTGCGCGGGGTGCCGGGGGCCGCCGCCTTCACGTTGGCGAGTTTTCCGGAGCCCTTGCCGCCCGCCGCGGCGGCGGCGGCCGCCGGCCGGCCGCTGACGCTGGAGGGCCTGCTGGAGGCGACCGGCCGGCTCCCGGCCGCCGCCTGCCGAATCTACGAGGGGGCCGGAGGCATCGCCTCGCCCTTGGACGGGCGGGGCCGCGACTGGACGGACTTTGCCGTGGCGGCCGAAGTCGAATTCATCGTGCTGGTCGTCGCCGACCGCCTGGGTGCGGTCAACCAGGGGCGCCTGGCCGCCTGGCGGACGGAGCCGGCCGGCGCGCGCTGCGGCCTGTGGCTCAACGCGTGCGCTCCGGTCGATCCGCAGCTGGCCGCGGCCAACCGCGAGGGCTTGCGGACCGCGGGCCTGGAGATCTGGGCCGAGCAGGAATTCCAGGCCGACTTGCCCAGGGATCCCGACGCAGTCTTGGCGATCTTCCGGCCCGATGAGGACCTTGCCCCGGGCCGCGCGGACGCCGGGCGAGGATTGGCGCCGGGCGCGGCTCTGGCCCAGCGTTGGCCGGCCGCGCTGGCGGAGCGCGACGGCCAGCAGCGACGCCGGCGGCTGCGGGTTGCCGCGCCCCCGGCCGAGGACCTCAATCTGGCGGACAACGACTATCTGGACCTGGCCTGCGACCCTGCCGTGGCGGCCGCCGCGGCGGAGGAAGGCGCCCGGCGCACCTCCTCTTCGGCGTCCCCCCTGATCACCGGCTGGCGGCCGGCGCATGCTCGGCTGGTGGAGCGGCTGGCCGCCTGGCACGGACTGCCGGCCGGGCTGCTTTGGAGCAGCGGCTATGCGGCGAACGCGGGAGTGCTCGGGACGCTGCCGCAAACCGGGGATCTTGTGGTCGCGGACCGGCTGATCCACCACAGCATGATCGCCGGCCTGCGCCGTTCCGGCGCCCGCCTCCAACGCTATCCGCATCTCGACTTGGGGGCCGTGGAGCGGAGTTTGGAAAGGGCGGGAGGCCGCCCGGTGTTCGTGGTGACCGAGAGCGTGTTCAGCATGGATGGCGACTACCCGGATCTCCGGGCGCTGGCGGAATTGAAGCGGCGGCATCCGTTTTGCTGGATCCTGGACGAGGCCCACGCCCTCGGCTGGTACGGCCCGGAGGGCGCCGGCTTGGCCCGCGCGGCGGGCGTGGAGGGCTCGGTGGACGTGCTCGTGGGCACGCTCGGCAAGACGCTGGCTTCCGGCGGGGCCTACACCTTGTTTCGGGACGAGACGATCCGCGACTACCTGATCAACTTTGCCGGCGAATTCATCTACTCGACGGCTTTGCCCCCGCCCAATGCCGCCGCGGCGGAGGCGGCAATCGGGCGCGTCTGCGCGCTCGCCCAAGGCCAGGAGGCCTGGCACCGGCTATCCCGCGGTTTCCGCGCCGACTTGCGGGCGGACGGCTGGCAGGTTCCCGACGGCGATTCGCCGATCGTGCCGGTGCGCTTGGACGGCGAAGCCGCAGCTCTCGCCCTCGCGCAGGCGCTGCAGGAGGCCGGCATCCACGCGGCGGCGGTGCGCCCGCCGACGGTCCCGTCCGGCACCAGCCGGCTTCGGTTCTCGCTGAAGCGGAGCTTGAGCGCGGCCGACCTCGGCCGGGTGCGGGCGGAGATGGCGCGCTGGAGGTCCCGGGTATGAGAATCGGATGGATTCTCGGGTGGGCGATCCCGGAGCCCTGGTTCTCGCCGCAGGTCCAAGCGGTCTTCCCTGGGGAGGAGCATCACTGCTTCCGGCCGGCTCCGGGCGTGGTCGACCAGCTCGCCGCCGCGGGGCCCTTTGACTGGGTAGCCGGCTATTCCCTTGGCAGCCAGGTGCTTCTCCTTGATGCCGATCGGGTTGCGGCGCTCGGGAAAATCGCGCTGTTGGCGCCGATCTGGGCGCTGGCCGCCGAGGAGGGCTTCGGCGGCCGGGTCGCCCGCGCCCAGATCCGGGCCCTCGCCCAGTGGCTCCGGCGCGACGAGGCGGCGGCGATCGCGGACTTCTACGACCGCGCCGGCCTCGAGGTGCCGACGGACGGTCCGGCGCCGGCGGATCGGGAGCAATTGCTCTGGGGCTTGGCTGCGCTCGAGAAGCGGCGGGTCGACGGCGGACTTCCGGCCGGCTGGCGGGCGTGGTGCGGCCAGGACGACGCCCTCATCGACGCGCGGCGCCTGCAGGAGCGGGTGCCGGAGGTGGTGATCGTGCCGCGCGCGACCCATGAGCCGGGGGCGTTGCTGGCCGCCTTTGCGGCGGCGATCGCCCCCCAGGCCGAAAGCGGGGCTGAAATCGGCCCGGCCGCGGCCCAGCCTGGAGGATCCTGAGTGAAGGACGGGCCCGAGTTGCTGACCCCCTCCGGACTGGCCGCGAGCTTCGACCGCGCGGCTTCCGGCTATTGGAAGCACGCCGGCGTCCAAAGCGCCCTGGCGGACTGGCTCGCCGAATGGCTGCCGGCGGACCGCGCGGGCGCGGCCCTGGAAGTCGGCGCCGGTCCCGGCACCTTCACGCGGCTGCTCCTGCCATGGACGGGGACGCTGCTGGCTTCCGATTTCTCCCCGGCAATGGTGGCGGCGGGAAGACAGCGTTTTCCGCAGGCGAACTGGCGGCTCGGGGCGGCGGCGGACGCGGCCGGGGGCCCTTGGGATTGGATCTTTTCCAGCAGCATGCTGCAGTGGGTGGCGGAGCCGGCGGAGGTCTTTTCGGCCTGGCGGGCCGCGCTGGCCCAGGGCGGCCAGGTTCTCGGCGGGCTTTTCGCCGCCGGCAGCCTGCCGGAATGGGAGGCGCTGGCCGGCGAGGCCGCGCCGCTGCGCTGGCGCCCGGCGGCGCAGTGGCGCTCGGCCCTGGAGGCGGCCGGACTCACGGTTGTCCGGGAGGAAACCGCCCGGCGGGTGTTTCGGCACGGCACGGCCCGGGAGTTCCTGCGCTCGCTCCACGGCGTCGGCGCGGCGCCCGTGCGACGGTACTCCGCCGGCCGGCTGCGGCGCCTGCTGCGCGACTATGAAGCGGGGCACCGCGGGCCGGGAGGAGTGATCGCGACCTGGACATTTTACCGCTTCCAGGCGACGAGTAGCAGGTGTCCTTGAATCCTTTTCTTGATCCAGCTTTCACGATTCGCTGGTCGCAGCTTTCGGCCGATCTGGTCGAGCCGGCGATCGCCGAAGCCCTCGCGGGCGCCCAGGCCGCCGTCGCCGCGATCGCCCGCCGCGAGCTTTCCGACCTGACCTACGAGAGCACCTTTCTTGCGCTCGAAACGGCGACCGAGACCCTGGGGGTCGCCTGGGGCCGCGTCTCCCACCTGCAGTCGGTGGCCGATTCCCCGGCGCTCCGCGCGGCGCACAATGCGATGCTGCCGCGGGTTTCCGCCTTCTACGCCCAGCTGCGCCTCGATCCGGAACTGTGGCGGCGGCTGCAGGCGTTCGCCGCCAGCCCCGCGGCGGCGGCCCTCACCGGAATCCATCGCCGCCTGCTGGAGGAGACGATCGCCGATTTTCGCGAGGCGGGCGCCGACCTGCCCGAAGCCACCCGCCGCCGCCTGGAGGCGGTCCAGACCGAATTGGCGGAGCTGACCCAGAAGTATTCGGAGCACGTGCTCGACGCGACCAACGCCTGGGAACTGGTGGTGGCCGACGAGGCCCGGCTGGCCGGACTGCCCGCGCACGCGAAGGCGGGCGCCCGCCAAAATGCCGAAGGCAAGGGGCTGGCGACTCCGGAGCGCCCCGCCTGGCGCTTCACCCTGCAAGGGCCCTCGCAGGAGCCGTTCCTCACCTACTTGGAGGATCCCGCCCTGCGCCGGGAGCTGTGGACGGCCGCGACCGCGGTCGGTGCGGCCGCCCCGCACGACAACACGCCGCTGATCGCCCGCATCCTGGCCCTGCGGGCGGAAAAGGCGCGCCTGCTCGGCAAGCCCCATTTTGCGGACGCGATCCTCGAGCGCCGGATGGCCAAGACCGGCGCGCGGGCGCTGGGGTTCATCTGCGACCTCCAGGCCCGCTGCGCCCCCGCCTTCGCGCGCGAGATCGCCGAATTGGAGCAGTTCAAGGCAAGGACCGCCGGCGCCGCGGACGGTCCCCCGGCTCCGCTCGCCCCGTGGGAGCTGGCCTTCTGGTCGGAACGCTTGCGGCGGGCCCGCTTCGATTTTGATGCGGAGGCCTTGCGGCCGTATTTCCCGATGGACCGGGTGGTCGCCGGCCTGTTCGAACTGGCCGGGCGGGTTTTCGGCCTGCGCTGCCTCGAGCGCAAGACGGTGGCGGGCCCGGCGACCGGCGACGAAGTCGAAGTCTGGCATCCGGATGTACGCTATTACGACATGCGCGACCGCGGCGGGCGCTGGGTCGGTTCCTTTTACGCCGACTGGCACCCGCGCGAGGCCAAGCGTGGCGGAGCCTGGATGAATTCCCTGTGGACCGGAGGCCCGCGGGCCGACGGCTCCCGGGCGCCCCACCTGGGCCTCATCTGCGGCAACCTGACCCCGCCGGCGGCCGGGCGGCCCGCCCTGCTCACGCACCGGGAAGTGGAGACCATCTTCCATGAGTTCGGCCATCTCCTCCATCACCTCCTCGGCGAGGTGGAGATCAAGTCGCTGAACGGCACCAATGTCGCCTGGGATTTCGTCGAGCTGCCCTCCCAGCTGATGGAGAACTGGTGCTGGGAGCGCGCGAGCCTGGACCTCTTCGCCCGCCACCACGAGACCGGGGCGCCGATCCCGGAGGACCTGTTTCGAAAACTGACCGCCGCGAAGAACTTCCGCTCGGCGACCTTCACGATGCGGCAGGTGTCCCTGGCGAAGATGGATCTGCTGCTGCACATGCGCACCGACCAATTCGCGGGCGCGCCGGACGTGGAGCCGGTGATCCGCGCGGCGATCGCCGATTGCCTCATTCCCACCGTTCCACCCAGCCCGACCCTGGTGAAGCGGTTCACCCACATCTTTTCCGATCCGGTCGGCTACGCGGCCGGCTACTATTCGTACAAATGGGCGGAGGTCCTCGACGCCGACGCCTTCACGCGCTTTCGGCGCGAGGGTCTGTTCAGCGCCGAGGTCGGCCGGCAATTCGTCGACACGATCCTCAGCCGCGGCAATGCCGACGATCCGGCCCGGCTTTTCCGGGACTTCATGGGGCGGGATCCGGATCTTGCGGCGCTGCTGGAGCGCTCGGGGCTGGTGCCTGCGGCTGCGGGCCAGCCGTGATGGCCCGCCGGGACCGGCGGCGGCGCGCCCTGCGGCTTCGGGCACTCCAGCTTTCCTCTGGCCAGGCGAGGGCGGAAGCTGCAGCATGACGGCCCTTTCTCCATGACGATCGCCGATCTCAAGCAAATCGCCGGCCGCAAATTTCCGGCCCGGCGCTGGACCCGCGGATTGGTCGGCCAAGGCGGCCAGCCGATCGCAGCCCGGGGTTTCGCCCTGGGCTATGTGATCCTGGAGCCGCGCGGCGGCCAGGTGCCGTGGCACAACCAGGAACAGGAGGAGATCTACTTCGTGCTCGAAGGCCGGGGCGAGATCTGCGTCGGGGCCGAACGCGGCGAACTTTCCGCCGGCCAGGCGGTGTATCTGCCGCCGACGGTGTTCCACCAGCTCACCAATACCGGCGACGAGCCGCTCCACATGCTGTATCTCTACTGCCCGGGCGGCGATGTCGCCCATTGGCGCCAGGAGCTGGACGGCACCCTGCCGCCAGCCGGCGCCGGGGCGACCCCGCCGCTGCCGGCCGGAGCGCAACCGCAATGCACCCTGAAGCCGGCCTGAACTCATGAGCATCCACAAGATCGGCATCATCATGAATGGTGTCACCGGACGAATGGGCACCAACCAGCATCTGCTGCGCTCGGTCAAGGCGATCATCGACCAGGGGGGGATTCGGACCGGCGACGGCGACATCATCCTGCCCGACCCCATCCTGGTCGGCCGCAGCGAGGCGAAACTCGCGGAGCTGGCGGCGCGCTCGGGCGTGAAACGATTCACCACCCATTTGGATGCGGCCCTCGCGGATCCGGCCAACCAGGTGTATTTCGACGCCACCCTGACGGGCCAGCGCCCGGTCGGCGTCCGCCAGGCGATCGCGGCGAAAAAGCATCTGTACTGCGAAAAGCCCACGGCGGTCACGTCGGCCGAGGCCCTGGCGCTCTACCGCGAGGCCGCGGCGGCCGGGCTCAAGAACGGGGTGGTCCAGGACAAGCTCTGGCTTCCCGGGCTGGTCAAGCTGAAGTACCTCATCGACACCGGCTTTTTCGGGCGGATCCTCTCGGTGCGCGGCGAGTTCGGCTATTGGGTCTTCACCGGCGAGCACGAGCCGCTGCAGCGTCCGTCCTGGAATTATCGCAAGGAGGACGACGGCGGCATCATCGTCGACATGCTCTGCCACTGGCGGTATGTCGTCGACAACCTCTTCGGCCCGCTGAAAGCCGTCTCCTGCCTGGGCGCGACCCACGTCCCGCAGCGCTGGGACGAGGCCGGCAAGCCCTACCGCTGCACGGCCGACGATTCGGCGTACGCCACCTTCGAGCTCACCAACGGGGTCATCTGCCATTTCAATTCGTCCTGGTGCGTGCGGGTGCGCCGCGACGACCTGCTGACGCTGCAGGTCGACGGCACCCGCGGCTCCGCCGTGGCCGGCCTGCGCACTTGCGTGGCCCAGCACGGAGCGGCGACTCCGCGCTGCCTGTGGAATCCGGATGTCGACAGCCCGATCAAGTATTTCGACGGCTGGTCAAGCGTGCCCAATCCGGACCGCTCGGACAACGCCTTCAAAGTCCAGTGGGAGCTGTTCCTTAAGCATGTCGTGAAAGACGATCCGTTTCCCTGGACGCTGCTCGAGGGCGCCAAGGGGGTGCAGCTGGCCGAACTTGGGCTCAAGTCGTGGGCCGAACGCCGCTGGGTGGATGTGCCGCCCTTGGGTTAATAATTGGTCAATGCATGCTTCTGCATTTACAAGGCGCCATCCCCATCAATTCGACTGGGCAAAGGGACG
>Ga0302320_10015648_pt1 | contig 15565 bp, 15 predicted proteins | sample Bog_T0_3_FD_202130 | JGI IMG/M metagenome (GOLD analysis project Ga0302320, IMG submission 202130) | Peat permafrost microbial communities from Stordalen Mire near Abisko, Sweden - Bog_T0_3 | ecosystem: Environmental > Terrestrial > Soil > Wetlands > Peat | place: Sweden: Abisko, Stordalen Mire... | reverse complement strand
GGCCACGCACGTCAACGGCTGCAATTGCTGGTGGAGTTTACGAAGCAGTGGGCGGTGGATCGTGACTAGTGGATCGTTCTTACGGGGCGACAGGAAATTTACAGACGATGCTACTGCTCTCTGAACCGTCGGACACTAAGATCCGGAAGTTTCTTGCTCGGGCGGCTGAATCCAATTTCACATACTCCGAAATTGGAGCAACCTTGGCGTTGATCCCTCCTCTATTCACGGTTGATCGCAACAGAATAAGACTGGGCAGTGGATCGCGCACTTGGCGGGGAGCCGTCGAAGCTGTCAAGAAATGGGAGATGTTTAACCTTGGGTGGGTTCGACTCTATTGGCCTGATACTCCGCTCGCCACCAATAAGAATGTAGCTATTCAGGCTCACCACATGGGTTGCTATTGGCTGAATGCTTGCCGAATCGTTTATGTCATCGATGAGGATGGTCCAGTAAAGCGTTTTGGCTTCGCCTACGGAACGCTTGACGATCATGCGGAATCTGGCGAGGAACGCTTCCTGGTGGAATGGAACCGTGAGTCAGACGAGGTGTCCTACGACTTGCTGGCTTTTTCGCGTCCGCATCAATTCCTGTCTCGCGTCGGTCGACCGTTTGCGCGAATACTGCAAAAGCGGTTCGCCGCGCAGTCGAAGGCAGCAATGGTACGGGCCATCGCAAGAGCGGATCGTGAAAACTGATAGCTGACAGCTGAAGGCCGACAGCTCTCTATTGTTGCTGATTCTGCTGTGACGGAAAGTTGCCACCCGAAGGTTGCGGCGCATTCTGCTGCTGTCCAAATCCGTTTTGCTGCTGACCATTCTGTTGCTGGCCGAAACCGTTCTGCTGCTGGCCGAAGGCGCCTTGTGGTCCGTTCATCTGGCTGGCGGGAGTTCCTATCTGGGCTCCGCCAATAGTCGTGGGCTGGTAGGGCCCGCGCAGCAAGACGTTCTGGAAGGTGTCCATGATCGGGTTATAGATGAACTGCCACTCGTTGTAGGTCTTCTTCTTGTTGTAGATGCGAATCGTGGGATCTTTGCTCAGGCTGGCGACGCCCACGATGGCCCCACCCCCAAAGGTCTGCGTGCCGCCAGTCGTGTTTTGCCCAAAAGGCGAGCTGCCCGGAAGACTGCTTGAACCGGGTTGGTTGATGCCAGAGGTAGCGTTCTGGGCGAAGGGTGAGTTGCCCTGCTGGCTTCCGCTTTCGCTTTGTCCGCTGTTAACCGAGCTTGCCTGGGGGCCGAGTGCTTGACTGTTCGAGTTGGGAGAATACAACACATTGGGATCTTGATTTCCCTGGGAAGACGGTGCCGCAAAGCTGCTCGAAAATGGGTTGGGCGGCTGCGACTGCTGTTGCTGCGAGCTGGAGTAAGGGCTGCCCAATCCGGACGAAGACGCACCCGTAGTCAGGGCCCCGCCCGGAGTTAGCCCGCCTGCTTGCGAAGCCAATGCTGCTGCCGGGGTGCCTGGTGCTGCCGTGTTCAGCAGAGTCGCAATGTCTCCGTAGTTCAGCAGCCTCCACTTGCCATCCTTGGTGAGCGGATCTTTGTAGCGCTTGCGAAGGAAACGGATCTGGTTGGTGTTATCGAGTTGCTCCAAGGTTGCAGGATACCGGCCAAACTTCTTGTAATACTTCTTGATAGCGCGCGCGTACTCGGTGCCGCGATGGATCATCTCTTCCTCGCGGTCACGCTTGATCTGTTGCACCACACGAGGAGCCACAATCGTAGCGGCGATGATCATCAGCGCCATCATAAGCAGGATAGCCAGCAGCAAATAGCCGCCGTCCCGCTGGCGACGCGCCAATGCGGTTCCGGGTCCGCCGGTCACGTGCTCTACCCGATTGCTACCATCCAGCTGCATACTGAAATTCGTTTCTCACTGCCGTCTTAAAGCCGCTTCGACCCCGTGTTCGCCGCCGAAAAAGCTCCCCGCTAGGCGAGGACCCGTATCAGTTAGCCTGCGCTCAGCGGAAGTGTTTGCGTGTTGTTGGTCAGCACATCCTGCACTTCCACCGAATTGAGCCCGATGTGCATGATCTTGTAGCGCCGATCCACAATGTCACCTTCCTTCGCCAGAAAAATGTCCTCGCCCTTCAACAGGAAGATACGTTTACTGCCGTTCTTGGGACCCGCGAAACCGTAAAACTTCAAATCGATCGGCGGGGGTGGAGGCGGAGGCGCCGGTCCTTGAGGCGTTACATCAGGAGTCGCGGGCTTTGGGATGTCGGCCACGGCAGCTTGCGAGTGAAAGATGTCGCGCCCCGTACCTTTGTAGGTCACATCCTCACTGGATTTCAAAAGGTCGAAGCGCAAGGTTGGATCCAGGGAATGGGCCAGCAGCAGGTAGGAACTCTTGCGAGCAGTCTGTGCACTGCCGTGCTTGGCCGGACCTGTCGGGCTGGCCGCCGAAGACTGCGAGACCGTGCTGGGCGCCGCCGCCGCAGTGTCCTGGTCCCCGCCGGAGAACGCGCGCACCACCAGGATCGCGGCGCCCAGCAGCAGCACTCCCGCGATGATGGTCTTCCTCTTGTCTTCGGTGCCAAGCTTCACGACGTAACCGCTCCCGATCGCAAGTAAGTTTCCAGCTTGAGTTGCAGGCGAACGTTGCCCTGTTGCTCTCCCAAAGCGACGCCGTCTATCAGGAAAAACATCGGGTCCCGCTCCAGCGCATTGATGAACTTCACTTCCTGCAAGTAATCGCCGGAGAGCGCGATCTCGATACTCAACTTCCGCAGCCCTTCAATGGGAGCGTCTTTTTCGTCGTACTTCACTCCCGAGTAATGGACACCGGTATCGGCTGCGATCTTGCCAAGTTCGTCCGAGACCGCGGAATACCGCGCCGGAAGCCGGTGATCGTAAAAGCTGCCAATGTCCTTCGACGCCTGCTTCAGTTTCTGATCCATGCCTCGGGTGGGAAGAACTTCCTGCTGCTTGGCTGAGAGTTGATCGCGCATCTGATAGTATTCGCGCTGTAGAGACTGCCGCGAGCGTCCCGCCGGCGACAGGAGATATCCCACACCCGTCAGATCGAGCACCACCAGCGCCACCACGACCGGCATCAGTTTCTTGCGAGTCTCGCGGATGCTGGCCATCAGTGCACCTTCTCCTGGCTAGGCCGTATGGGATGATTCTGTGCTGCGTTCACGTTCGCCGGTCCCATGGCATTGGCATTCGGCGCTATTGCCCGATGCTTCGTTGGCGTAGCCATGGCCTTTGCTGGAACAGCGGGCTTCTCGGGTTGGCTGGCCTTCTCGGCCGCTTTCTCATCGCTGTCGGCAGCCTGGTCGTCCTGCACTCCGGGAATGTAGACTGCGGCTATGTCGAACTGGATGTTGCCCGACCCAGACGCTTGTGCACTGGTATTGGCAACCACGGTCTCGGCCACCACTTGCGGCTGCCGGAAGTGATTGGATTTCTCCAGGTGACGCACCAGTTCCACAGCGCGATCGCGGGAGTCGGTCGCCACCACCATGTGCAGTACCAGGTCGTTCGTCTTGGTGTACTCGGGCTTCATGGAGACGACGTGCAACTCAGGCGGCACGATCCTCTCCATCTCGGTAAAGATGCGGGTCCAGGAAAGCGCTTTACGCGCAAACAGTTCGTTCAGGAAGTCCGATTGGTCGGCCACTACGCGGTTCGCCGGCTTATTGAGGATCGCACGCGCCTGCGCCTCTTCATGGTCAAGCCCATCAATTTGTCCCTGCACCTCGGCCAATTGCCGAAGGATGGTCCGGGAATGAACTCGCTGATAAACGATGTAACCGAGAAGCACCGCCGCCGCCAGGCCCAGAGCGGCGATCACCGCCGTCATCCGTTGGCGGTACCGGCGTGCGGCTTCATAGGGCTGACTGGCGAGATTGATGTTCAGACGCATCAGGAAACCAGGGCCCCCGTGACTCCAGCCAGAGCGGACCGGGGCACATTGCCGGCTGCCGCGCCGCCCGCCATGGTGCTGGAAATCAACTCTTCCACGCGAATGTTCGAGCTGGCACTCAGTGCCTCTTGCAGAACCTGTGCCGACTGCACCCCAGCCACCAGCACACGATCGACACCTACTCCGTAACGGTCTTCGTAGTACACCAGCGAGGTATTCACGTCGTCCACCAGCGATTCGCCGGTAACGGCAGTCCCTCCGTTTTCCAGGGCGCGATAGAGCAGTAACTGGTTATGGTCGACGATGGCGAAGGTCGTGGTCCCGTGTTCCACTTTGATGACCATGGTCGGCCTGGAAGCGTCCACTACGCCGAGCGCGGCCAGCATCGAGGGCACAACCGAACCGGGATTGTACCCTGCTTCACGCACCAGTGATTCGTACTCTTCCAGAACAGTGCGCGGCGTGACTGCTGCGATCACCCTCATGGGGTTCGCCGTACCCTGGCGATCGAACGACACCGAAGATTGGTCCACATCGAAAGGCAGCGACTTCTTCAATCGGAAGCGGACCACCGCGTCGGCGTCCTGCGGCTTTTCCGGAAGCGTCTCCATGTCGAGCAGCATGACTCGCGTGGTGGCATCGGGAATCACCAGACAAATGTCGCGCATCCGTCCCGCCACTGTGGTCAGCGAATCGCGCAGCACCGCTACCAACGCTTCGCGCGCGTTCACATTGGCCTGCTGCAGTCCCGGAGTGAGCGTGCCTTCAGGCAGCGCCGTGGTTACGGCAGCTTCCAGGTTCCTCGCTCCTTCCGCGGCCCGCGCCGTTACCACTCGATCGGCGCTGACCTCGCAGGCGATCCTGGGACGCGAAATGTGGGTTTCTGCCATAAGAATCCGGATGAATCTGCACTTAGCATTTAGCAATTGGCAATTGGCCTACACCAAACCCAAGTCTCAGAGGCTAAGGAGGCTCTGATCAAGTCCGCTTTGTCGAAGGGGACGGCCTTCAGGCCGTCCGTAACTAGCGCAAAATCATCGCGGCTTCAGCCGCCGAGGGACTTCGTCATGACTTAATCAGAACTTCCCTAACTGCCAAATGCTGATTGCCAACTGCTGCCTTACCTTGTCGTCTCGATGAACGTAACCTTGTTGATCTCTTTCAGTGTAGTCAAGCCACGCTTAACTCTATCAAGTGCCGACTCACGAAGGAAATGCATTCCTTCTTCCTTCGCCGTCCGCCGGATTTCGCTGCTGGGCTTCTTGGCCAGAATCATCTCGCGCACGTTGTCGGTCAGCTCCAGCAGTTCGTGGATCGCAGTTCTTCCGCGGAAGCCGGTGCCCGAGCACTCGATACAACCTTCGCCTTCATAGAACGGGACGTCGGCCCACTCTTTCGGATCCATGCCGCTGGCCTCTAACTCTTCGTCCGAGTAGCGCACCTCTTTCTTGCAGAATTCGCAGATGAGTCGCACCAGCCGTTGCGCCAGGATGCAGTTCAATGCCGAAACGAAGTTGTAGGCCTCAACCCCCATGTTGAGGAAGCGTCCCAGCACGTCGACCACGTTGTTGGCGTGCACGGTGGTGAATACGAGGTGTCCAGTAAGCGCGGAGTTGATGGCGATCTGCGCCGTCTCGGTGTCGCGAATTTCGCCCACCATGATCTTGTCGGGATCGTGACGCAGGATCGAGCGTAGTCCGCGAGCAAATGTCAGCCCCTTCTTTTCGTTGACCGGAATCTGGGTGATGCCACGGATCTGGTATTCCACTGGATCTTCAATGGTGATCAGCTTGTCTTCGTCGGTCTTGATCTCATTCAGCGCTGCGTACAGCGTGGTCGTCTTGCCGGAACCGGTGGGACCGGTCACCAGCACCATGCCGTACGGCTCCTTGATGTAACGGCGAAACTTGCGCAGGTCTTCTTCGCCGAAGCCGACGACGTCGAGCGTCAGCTTGTGAAACTTCTCGCTCATCGACTCTTTGTCGAGTACGCGGAGCACCGCGTCTTCGCCGTGGATCGACGGCATAATCGAAACCCGGAAGTCGATGGAGCGGCTGTTGTAGCGCACCCGGAAGCGTCCGTCCTGGGGAACGCGGCGCTCGGAGATGTCAAGCTCACTCATCACCTTAATACGCGAGATGATGGTGGAGTGGTGCTCCTTCGCGATCGGCTGCATCGCCTGCTGCAGAACGCCGTCGATGCGGTACTTGATGACCACCGAGTCGTCGCGCGTCTCGATGTGAATATCGCTGGCACGCCGCTGCAGCGCCGTGAAGATGGTGGTGTCGACCAGGCGGATAATGGGGCTCTGGTCGGTTTCGCCGGTCAGCTTCTCGATCGAGATAGTCTCATCGGCATTTTCGTCTTCGGTGATAACGTCGAGCGCGAAGTTCTCGCCCGCTTCTTCCAGAACGCGCTGCGATTGTTCCGTCTTCTTCAGGACATCGGCGATCTGCGAAAGCGTGGCCACCTTGGTCACGATGCGTCGCCCCAGCAGCAGGCTGATTTCGTCGATCATCATCAGCTGGCTGGGGTCGGCGATAGCTACCATCAGCCGCCCATCGGCCTTCTCTTCCAGAGGCACGAAGTTGTAGCGGAACATGTAGTCCACTTTGATCTTGCGGAACAGTTCATGCTGGATATGGAAATTCTTCAGGTCTATGAACTCGCAGCGATAGCGCCGCGCCAGGTCTTTGCCATGCTCGACTTCGTCGTCGGTGGCAACGCCACCCACGAAGATTGCTTTTACCTCTGCCATGATTACTACCTTCTAGCAATTAGCATTTGGCACTTAGCCCCGAAATGCTGACCCTTACTCCCGCACTCATCGAGTGTGAGGGACGATGCTCATTGCGATTATCGATTCCTTTAAGTACCAAGTGCTAAGTGCTAAGTGCCAACTGCTAACTGCTGCCTTTAATGAATCCCCCCGACTCCCATACTAAAGATTGGGAGATACAGGGAGATCAAGACAAACGCCACCACCACGCCCATCACAATCAGGATGACCGGTTCGATCAGGGCCATTGCCGTGGCCAGTGCATTCTGTACGTCTTCCTCGTAGAACTCGGCGATCGAGTTCAGCATGGCCGGCAACGCTCCCGTCGATTCGCCCACTTCGATCATCTCCACCGACATCTCGGGAAAAACCTTGGTCTCTTCCAAACTACGCGCTAAGGTTTGCCCCTCCCGTACCCCGCGAGTCGCGCTATCGATGCCGTGCGCCATCAGGCGGCTCTGCATGGATTCTCCCGCGGTGTCGAGAGACGGCACCAGCGACAGCCCGCCAGATAAAAGCGTGGAGAGCATGCGGGAAAACACGGCCACCTGATACTTTAACCAGATATCGCCGAGCAAGGGAATTTTCAGCTTGAAACGGTCTAGTTGGGTGGAACCGGTATCGCTCTTCATCCAGCGCCAAAATAAGAAAGCGCCCGCAACCACCACGATCACGACGTACAGGAAATAGTGCTTGGCGTTGACCCCGATGGCCAACATCGCCGAAGTCATCGGCGGCAGGTCCGATCCGAGCGTGCGGTACAGAGTCGCGAACTGCGGGACCACGAAGGTGATGAGAAACGTCATCATCACCGCCAGCACCGCCACCAGCAGCGCGGGATAAACCAGCGAGGAGATCAGTTTCTTACGGAAACTCACCGCCAAACGCTGAAACGCAATGTAGCGGCCCAAGACTTCCTCGAGGTTGCCGCTCTTCTCGCCGGCCAGCAGCGTGGTGGTATAAACCTTAGGGAAAACTTTCTGCGCCTCGAACGAGTCCGACAATAACTCGCCGCCGCGCACGCGCTCGTGCACGTTCTGCAATACCGAGCGGAAGAACACATTGCGCTGACGCTTGATCAGTAGCTCCAACGACTGGACGATGGGGAGACCGGCATGGATGAGGGTAACGAACTGCTGGTTGAAGATGACGAACTGGTCCTGTTTGACTTTGCGCCGCTGCGGCAATCGCAGCTCGGACGAAAAGAGCCCCTTGGATTTGACCGAATAGACGAAGAAGCCCTGCTGCGCGAAGCGGTCGCGGATCTCCGACTCGGAGGCGCCCTGCTCCAGTTGCTCGAGCACGCGCCCACGCTCGTCGGCCATCTTGATCATGTATTCGGCCATAGTCGAGAAGTCCCCAGAAGGGAGAGATTAACCGTAGTCTAACATCGGAAAGAAGCATTCAGCCGTCAGCTATCAGCATTCAGTCATCAACGGGTGCATGGCAAAAACCGTCTCATAATCCTAATACTGAGTGCTGAATACTGAGTGCTGAATACTGAGTGCTGAATACTGAGTGCTGAATACTGAGTGCTGAATGCTAATTCATGAATTCCGTTCCTGCCACCACTTCGACGCCGGGTAGCGGAGTAAAGCGAAATTGCTGGTCTGCTAGTTCGACGTTCTCCCGCTGCTGAAGAAAGCGAAATTCGGTTGTCGAGCCGTCCAATTCCTCGACTACGATACGCACGATCAAGCCGTCGGGAGTCACTTCCAGCAAAGTTTGCTCTACGCGATCGCGCATTCCCTTGGGAATACCTCGCAGCACGATGTCACCCGCGCTGACCGGCGGCTGGTCCGGCGCTAGCGATAGCCCGTCAAGCTCCTTTTCCAGCTTGGTTTTGCCCAGAAGATAGCGTAGCGGAGAGCGAAGATCGTCAAGTTGCTTGACCGGCGTCCGGCGCGCCTGGCGTTCGCCGGGAACATAGAACCAAGCTGTCTGTCCGTCGCTGAGGAACAATTTGGGACGGGGCTGCCCGTAGTCCCACCGCATGCGGCCCGGCTTCTTCAGAAGTAAGGTGCCGCTCTCGGTGCGAGACATGCCGGCGCCGGTGTAGGTCTCCGTGAACCGGGCTTGCAGCGTGTGCATGTGGTCGTAGCGCCGATCTACCCTGGCAGCCAGAGAGTGAACGCCGGTTTGCGCGGGAAGAACGGAGGAGAGTAAAAGGATAAGGGCCGGAATCGCCGGCCCCTTGGCAAAACGTGAAATCCCCATGAGTGTATGACGATCGAGCCTTCAGCCATGCCTATTGGAGCTCTGGGCTGCTGGCATCGGCAACCCCAGAGGAGCTTTGGCGGATCTCGCCCGTTTCGTCGGAGAAGAACCTCCGCTGTCCCGTCGTGCCTACTTGGTCCGGCACTGCCGTAATGGTATAGGAGCGAATGGCTCCGTTCACCTTTTCGCCGGCGGTATAGGTGAAGGTGAAACCGCTCTTGCGACCGCTCGCCAGGGTGTCATCGATGGTGCGCTCGCCTCCGCTCTGCGCCGTACCCCCCAAGGTAGCCAAATCGGCGGTGAAACCCAGGTCCGGATGGCTGCTAGCGTAAATCATTTCCGCCTCGCTGATCGCCTTGATGCTGGCGATCGCCGATGCCTCATGCGCCGGGATGGTCGACTTGGTAAGTTTCGGGATGGTGAATGCCGCAATGATAAGAATAATGGTAACTACAATCAGCAGTTCGATAAGGGTGAATCCCCGGTCTCGATTACGTGTGCGCATCTGTAACCTCTCTCGTCAGACCGACGCGTCCTCCGCTCGTCCGATACAGCAACCATCCGCCGGATAGCCGCGTTCTAAGATTCAGCTTCGGGATGCCCACCAGGGCGGCTCGCGCTTTCGTCAGGGCAAAAGCAGAGCAAGTAACTGCGGCACGGCGTGAGCTGTAGGACAACTGAGATTATTGTGCACGCCCGAGCGGATGTCAAAGCACAAAGCCTCGTAGGTTGGACGCGCGGAACAGGAAAAAGTCCGCGAACCGCGGTTCGCTATTCGCCTTTCGCCAGAGAACTCTCCTCGGATTCAGCCGCTTCGATCTCGTCAATAGGGTTAGCGTACGGCTCGCTCTCGATCCGAGTCGATGGCGAAAAAAGATCCCAAGGGTTCCGATTAGGTCTGGCCTCTCGAAGGGGACGGCCTTCAGGCCGTCCGGTAAGTGCCACAACACCAATGCGGCTTTAGCCGCGGAGGGATCTCGCCCTGACCATCTTTAGCGAAAGGCGAAAGGCGAACAGCGAACCGCCGCTCTCCAGCGAACAGCGGCCTCTCAACACGCCAGCGAGTCGCGGGTTATCTTCAAACCGTTGAGATTGCCCAGCACCGTTACCGCAATCAGCTCCGGCTGGAATAGTTCATTGGCCGACTGAATCAGGTCCTCAAGCGTCACCACCTGGATACGTTCGATGATCTCGTCCATGCTAACGAAGTGATCGTAGTACATTTCCTGCCGCGCCAGGTTGGACATGCGCGCCGTGCTCGACTCCAGACTCAGCATCAGGCTTCCTTTAAGCTGGTCCTTGGCGCGCTTCAGTTCTTCCTCAGAGATTGAATTGTTCTTCAGTTCGCGGAATTCGTTGACGATGGACTGCACCACCTTGGGCGCCGACTCCCGCGAAGCGCCGGCGTAGACCGACAGAAGTCCGGTATCGCGGAACGGATTCAGTTCGGAGAAGATCGAGTACACCAGCCCCTGCTTCTCGCGCACATTCTGGAAGAGCCGCGAACTCATGCCGCCGCCCAGTACCGTGTTCAGGATGTAGGTGACATAGCGGCGACTATGGCTGATGGGATAGGACGGGACCCCAACGCAAATCTGTACCTGCTCCAGCGACTTCTTGTTGCGCAGGATGATGCGCGAGTTGATCTTCGGCGGCGTATCGTGCCACCCGTTGGAACCGACCGGCAGCGGCCCAAATCGCTGGCTAAGTAGTTCGACGAAGTTTTGATGATTTACATTGCCTGCGGCGGAAATAATCATGTTTCCGGGAGCAAACTTGCCTCCATAATAGGCGAGGATCGCATCCTGATCGAAGCGCCGGACGGTTTCCTTAGTTCCCAGGATCGGCTTGCCCAGCGGGTGTCCCTTGAAAAAGTTCTGAGTGAAGATTTCGTGGACCAGGTAATCAGGATTGTCCTCGTCCATCTTGATCTCTTCCAGAATGACCCCGCGCTCGCGTGTGATCTCCTTAATGTCGAACATCGGATGCATGACCATGTCGCTAAGGACATCGATGGCTATGGGCAAATGTTCATCGAGAACTTTAATATTGAAACAGATTGTCTCCTTGCCGGTGAAGGCATCCATGTTGCCGCCAATAGAGTCGACCTGGCGGGCGATGTCTTCGGCCGAGCGGTTGCTGGTGCCCTTGAACACCATGTGCTCGACAAAATGCGAAATGCCGTTGACATTGGGATCTTCGTGGCGCGAGCCCGACTTCACCCAGATCCCCATCGAGACCGAACGAATGTGGTTCATCTGCTCGGTCAGGATGGTGAGCCCGTTGGGTAACACGGCGCGTTGGATGTTGCGCAGTTCTTCAACCATGATGGCTGCTCCAAGCGATCTGATACCCGTCGCTCAGGTTATGAAAATATTGTTCGTGGCCTGGTTCCTTGTGCCTGCGTCTGGGAACCCGCGGACTAAAATGAATGCACTCGATAACAACAATGGCGAAAATACCCCGAAGCGACGCCGGGCGAACGGAAATCTACTTCTCTAGCATATTGGATGCATGAGCCTATCGCAACATACCGAACTTTTAGGGCTTTCGCTTCAACAACTTACAGAAATTGTTGAAAGCTTGGCGGAAGCTCCGTACCGCGCTCGGCAGCTATTTGACGGTCTGTACCGGCAAAGGTGGCCAGAGGTGGAACGCTTTACCATCTTGTCGCAGGCCTTCCGCCAGCGATTGAGCGCGTCTGGATTCGTGATCGGCTTGCCGCGTATCGAGAAGAAATTTGTCTCCACCGATGGCACCGTGCGCTACTTGCTGACGTTCTCCGACGGCCAAAGTGTCGAGACCGTCTGGATGCCCGAAGGCGATGGCGGCGAGGCCGGCGACGGCTCGGAAAGCGGCGACCAGGAGTTGGAAAAGTTCAACCCAGTCGATTCTGTTATCCCTGGGGGAGCGACCCTTGGGCGCGAAGTCGAAGGATCTGCGACTAATCGCGACCGAGTGGGTGCCCCATTCTTTCGCCCGCCTCTGGCGAAAGAGTGGGATGAAAATGTTGCCGCCTCGAAGACGTCTCCAGATCGAAGACGCTGGCAACGGGCCACGATCTGCGTCTCCAGCCAGGTAGGCTGCGCCGTCGAGTGCGCCTTCTGCATGACTGCTCTTCTGGGCTTGCATCGCAACCTGACCGCCGGCGAAATCGTGGGCCAGATCTTGACTGTGCTCAGCGCCCAGCAAGTCGAGACGCAGCGCGACCGCGTCAATCTCGTTTTCATGGGACAGGGCGAACCCTTTCTGAACTACGACAACTTTATGCAGGCGGTGCGGCTGCTGGCGGAGGGCGTTGGCATTCCTGAGTCGCGCATGACCGTGTCGACTTCTGGCATCGTGCCGCGCATCGCGGATTTCGGAGCTGAGCCGGTTCGGCCCAAACTGGCCGTGTCGCTGAACGCGCCCAGCGAAGCGCTGCGCACACAGATCATGCCCATCACCAGGAAGTGGACCATCGAAAAGCTGATCGCGGCTCTGCGCGACTTCCCTCTCCGCAATCGCGAGCGGCTGACCTTCGAGTACGTCTTGCTTGGCGGTGTCAATGATGACGTACAACATGCGCGCGAGATGGTTGACCTGATTTGCGGCCTGCGCGCCAAGGTGAATCTGATCGCTCTAAATCCTGGGCCAGAGATTCCCTTTGTCATGCCGTCCGACGATCGCGTGCGCGCCTTTCAAAATGAGCTCACGCGAGCCGGAATTCCGGCCTTCGTTCGTCGTCCCCGCGGCCGGGACATCTACGCCGCCTGCGGCCAGCTCAAGCACACGACCGAACTGGTGCAGTTGGGACCCTAAGTTTGCGGAAGCGGAACTTAGTAATTCCGTTGGCTCGCTTATGGAATGCATTTTTCGCCGCGCCGTGCGTTGTCAGCGTCAATCTCCTGCACGACGATCTCAAGGTCCTCCAGCGTGACGTTCTGCAACCAGAACATAATCTGCTCCGGATTGAGCGGCGTAATGCCTGGCGCGTCAAGATGCTCACGCACGCAATTCACAACTTCTTTCAGCACCGCGCGAAATTCGGTTCGATCGACCAGAGGGCCCATTGTGTCCTTTACTCGCCGCCATGCACCGGGACCGTCCGCGGCCCGCGGTAGGATTTGGAGACTACTCATCCTTCCAGCCTGGTAAGCCGACCGCACGCCCATCAGGCCAGTCGACGGACGGTTCCGCACAATCTTGCCGCGCGCCTGCATTCTTAAGCACACTAAAGAAAGGCTGGTCTAACACAAGCGGCATTGCTACCGGGTCGCACATCTTACTTGCGAAAGAGTTATGGATGCGCGTTGGAGGGCAAGAAGTTGTCACCAACGATGCCTTTTCTTGCCAAATGCTACTGCAAGCGTTACAGATTGGTAGTAGCTTGCGTTGTCCGCCCGCGCCAGGCGAAGCGCGCACGATCACGCGCAACGCTGGAGCCATGATTTTGCATCAGAAAACAAGTGAAAGAATCGGGGAGTCCTGCTAACAAGATGCCGTTGCTGAATCGTTACGTGCAGTCGTTATGCGGTCTTTACAGCCGAATTGCGCGTCAGCTCAAGGTGGATCGTTCCTACGTGAGCCGCGTGGCTCGCGGCGAAAGACATTCGGAAGAGATTGAGCGCGCGCTGAGCAGCGAATTCACCCGCATCACCGACGAGCAATCTCCTCAGCAACACGGGTGATCCGAGCGCCGAGCTCGACCCCGCTTTAAGTCCCGCGGATATTGTGTAGAAGTTCGTCATTTCGCGGCTACATTGTTCGTCGCTGCCTTTGCCGTCGGATCAAGGACATAGATCACCTGATCCGAAGTAAGCACGACGAATCGCTTTCCATCCGCGCTAAATCCGTTGCAGGCGACGGGGCTGTCGAAGTCGTAGGCCGTCCGCTGCTTAGCATTAGCTAAGTCATACAGTTCCAACTCGCCGGGCTCGGTGCGCACCGTAAGTAAATCGGATTTTGACGAAACTTCCGGGGAATGCCCTGCGATCGTGCCTTTTGGCTCTCCCTCGAACGAGTACACCAGCACGCGGTTCTGATTGTCGGCAATGACCAGACAATCGGCGGTGGCCATTGCCGCCGAAATCTGAAAGGAGTGCTTGCCGCTGTTGATCGTCATTTCGGCGCGCAGCTTTCCGCTATCGAGATCGAACACCTGGACAAACAAAATTCCATCCTTGTCCTTGAAACGAGAAATTGCCGCAGCCGCGTCGGAATCTTCTTTGCCAATAGCATGCGCTGAGTCACTGCTTGCCTGCCAGTACAGCACCAGGCTGTTGGTGCGCGAGTTTACGTGATATCCCGGGCGCTCGTGCGGAAAATGCTTCGACCACACCACCTTCCCGTCGACAACGTCGCTCAACTCCATGGTTACGTCTTTGTAGCGCTCATTCTCTTTGGCGGGGGTTACGGTGAGCAGAAACCTTCCCGCCTCGATGGTGTGCTTCTTTTCGTCGATGGTCTGCTGCGGACGGATGTCAGGAGCGTTCAGCGCTGCTTTGGCAATCGTGCGCTCGGTCGACAGGTATTTGGGGAAGTCGGCATAGAGCGCGCCGTCGGGCGTAAAGTACGCCGCCGAGAAACCGCGCACATGATAGAGTCTCTGTCCGGTTTGCAGGTTCCACACCGCGCCCCGTGAAGTCTGCGAAACCGCCAGCCAATTCATGTCGGGCGAGAGCGCATCAGCGTGAATGGTTCCCAGCGGCGCCTCCGGCAATTGCGCATGCTCCACCGCCTTCACCGTGCCTAACTCAAAGACCAGAAGGTCTCCGTCCAGGCGTTCGGCGATGTACCGGTCGTCCCAAAGATCCATGGCGTCGCGCTTGCTCGCCAACACGATCTTGTTCTGCTTGAGATCGAAGATGCCTACCGGATGATCCTTGATGGGCCGCAGCAGAACGTAATCGCCATGGGCGACCGGAGCGATCTTCGAGCCCCCGATATCCAGGTCTTTGTAGATGACATGGCCGGACGGAAATTCGACTACGGCGGACTTATCGCCATTCGCACCGGCCACGCCGACGAAGCGGCCGTCGGCGAGAAAGGTAAAGGTATTGTCGTCTAAGAGAGCCTTGATGCTGCCCGGAAGATCGATGGGGCTGCGAGACATCAAGTCCATTGCCATCGTATTTTGCTGGCTGTGGACTACAAAGTAGTGGCCATCGGGAGAAAACGCCATCGGCATCAGGTTTTCCAGGATCTTTTGGCTAGCGCTAAAGATGCCGTTGATGACTTCCAGGTTCCCAAACGTATAGGGCTAACAACTTCGAAGCCCTTCTTAAAAAAGAACGAAGTCCCAGAGCCCACATCGAAAAGGTTGAGATCGACTTTGACTAAACCCGCTTCCATCTCCATGGTCAGGCAAGCCAGCGTCTTGCCATCGGGCGCAACCTTGCTCCGCAAACATCCACCCTTCACATAAATTTCATGGACCTCGGCACGCTTCTGGGTGGTGATGTCCCAGCGCTCCACTCGCGGAGCTCCCTTGGGATCGAAGAGCAGCACAATACCGCGCGAGTCGGGCGTGAACTGCGCAGCTGCGGCGTCGGCCGCGTCGAAACGAAACACCGCCTTCAGCGGCTCGCGCTCCAGTACAAACACATTACTGTCATCCTGCGCCACGACGTACTTGCCGTCGGGGCTAATGCGAATGTGCTGAATCTCGGGCCGCAGCCGCTCGGTTAGTACGCGCTTGCTGATCAGGCCGGGCAG
>Ga0302320_10015647_pt1 | contig 15565 bp, 16 predicted proteins | sample Bog_T0_3_FD_202130 | JGI IMG/M metagenome (GOLD analysis project Ga0302320, IMG submission 202130) | Peat permafrost microbial communities from Stordalen Mire near Abisko, Sweden - Bog_T0_3 | ecosystem: Environmental > Terrestrial > Soil > Wetlands > Peat | place: Sweden: Abisko, Stordalen Mire... | reverse complement strand
CGGATCGCATCCGGCATAACGGCCGCGAGCTTGCCGATTTCGAGCGTCACGCGTTTGACCTTTCGGCCATCAGCCTGTTCGGCGACGATCGCGACGATCGATTGCGTGATCCCCATCTCATGCATGGGCTGGCCTCAACAGATACGTGGCAATTGCTCGCCGACCAGCATGTCGACGATGCGCTTGCCGCCGAAATGGGTTTGCATCACCACGCGGCCGGCGGGGCCTCGCGTGACATGTCCGATGATCGCGCTTTCTCTTCCGAGCGGATGCGACGCCATGGCCGCGCACGCCGTATCGGCGAGATGTCCCGGTACGACCGCAACGATCTTGCCCTCATTGGCGAGATAGAGCGGATCGAGGCCAAGGATTTCGCAAAAGCCTTTGACTTCTTCTCGCAGAGGGGTTCTGCGCTCTTCGATCTCGATTCCAACGCCGGAGGCTTCGGCAATTTCGTTGAGCACGGTTGCGACGCCGCCGCGCGTCGCATCGCGAATGAACTTCACCTGCGGGCAGGCGTCGATGAGGGCGTCGATGAGCGTGTTCAGTGCAGCGCAATCGCTTTCGATCGGTGTGTCGAGACGGAGATCCCCGCGCGCAGCGAGAATGGCCGCACCATGATCGCCGAGAAGTCCATTGACCAGAATCACATCGCCCGCTTCGGCGCGGTGCGCCCCAAAGTCAAGGGCTGAACGAATGACACCGATCCCGGCCGTATTGATGAAAAGCTTGTCGCAGGCGCCACGGTCGACGACCTTGGTATCGCCGGTGACGATGGCGACGCCGGCGGCCGCCGCGGTCTCGGCCATCGAGCGGGCGATCTTACGCAAGAGAGCCACCTCGATACCCTCCTCGATGATGACGCTGCAAGAAAGATAGAGCGGTTTGGCGCCGCCGACGGCGAGATCATTGACGGTGCCGCAGACGGCGAGCTTGCCGATGTCGCCGCCGGGAAATTCCAAAGGATCGATCACGAAGGAATCCGACGTGAAGGCAAGCCGGTCGCCGTGCTGGGCGAGATCGGCCAAAGCGAAACGCGCCTGGTCTTCGAGCGGTGCCAAGGCCGGATTGTCGAAAGCGGCGACGAAGACATCGTCAATGAGGTCGCGCATCGCCTTGCCGCCGCCGCCATGCGCAAGGCTGACCTTTGCGACATGAATGCCATCGCGCATTTTGCGCCGCGGACGTAGCGCCGTGATTGGTTCGAGCTTGGTCATGCGGCATCCGCCGCGCGTTTGCCGCGCAGCCCCTCCAAGTCGCCATATTGATAATAGGCGGCGCAAGCGCCTTCGGATGAGACCATCAAGGCACCGAGCGGCATCTGCGGCGTGCAGGCCGAGCCAAAGACTTTGCATTGCCACGGCTTGATCACGCCTTTCAGCACCTCGCCGCATTGGCAGGATTTCGGATCGGCGATCTGCAAGGAGGGCATTGCGAATTTGCGCTCCGCATCGAAACGGGCATAGGCATCGCGCATGCGAACACCGGAATGATCGATCGAACCGAGGCCCCGCCATTCGAAAAATTCGCGCAATTCGAACACTTGCGCGATCGCATCGAGCGCTGCTGGATTGCCGGTTCGCGGCACGATGCGGCCATATTGATTTTCGATTTCGCAGCGGCCTTCCGCGATCTGCTTCAGGACCAGCCAAACGGAATGAAGAACGTCGAGCGGTTCGAAGCCGGCGACGACGAGTGGACGTTTGTAATGGTGAGCGATGAAGTCATAGACTCTCGTGCCGATCACCATCGACACATGGCCGGGACCGAGAAAGCCATCGAGATGAAGATCGGGCGAATCGAGGATCGCCTTGATCGTCGGGATGATGGTGATGTGATTGCAGAAGAGCGAGAAGTTCGTCAGGCCCTCCGATTCTGCCTGCAGCACGGTAAAAGCGGTCGAAGGCATGGTCGTCTCGAAACCGAGGCCGAAGAAGACGACCTCACGGTCCAGGTTGGCACGCGCTAGGGCCAAGGCATCGAGCGGCGAATAGACCATGCGCACGTCGGCGCCGTCGGCTTTGGCTTGCAACAGGCTCTTTTTCGATCCGGGCACGCGCATTGCGTCGCCGAATGTCGTGAAGATGACGCCTTGTGTTTCGGCAATCGCCACGCAATCGTCGACACGGCCCATCGGCAAGACGCAGACGGGACAACCTGGCCCGTGCACGAATTCGATCTCCGGCGGCAGCATATTGGAAATTCCGTAACGAAAGATCGAATGCGTATGGCCGCCGCAGACCTCCATGATGTGCAAAGGCCGGTCGCGGCGAGCGCTAAGAGTCTTCGTCAAATCATCGATCGCCCGCAATAGGCTTGCGGCTTTGCCGGGATCGCGGAATTCGTCGACATATTGCATTCTTGTCTCCTATTCCGCAGCTTGATCGGCGGGCCGGCCGCGATCGTCGGCTAGCAATGTATGCACGAGATCCCAGAGAATATGATAGATTGCGACATGGCATTCCTGAACCCGGTGAATGCTGTCGCTTGGCACGACCAGACAATGATCGAGGCCGGCTTTTGCCATGCGTCCGCCGGTGCCGCCAGCAAGACCGATGGTCGTCACGCCCATCTCCCGCGCTTTGCCGAAAGCCAGCTGGAGATTTTCCGAATTTCCGCTCGTCGAAAGACCGATCAGGCTGTCACCTGGCCGCGCTTGCGCAATGATCTGGCGCAAGAAAATATGATCGAAGCCGATGTCGTTGCCGACCCCAGTCAGCATGGCGACATCACTCGACAAATTGATGGCTGTCAGCGCCGGCCGTCCGGCTGTAATCGGATGCTGAAATTCGACGGCGACATGAGCGGCATCGCAGCTCGACCCGCCATTGCCCATCGTGAAGAGACGGCCGCCTTTGCGATAGGTATCGGCGATCGTACGCGCAGCCGCGACTACGTCCTCGCCATGCGTCGTGAAAAAGGAAGTGAAGACCGAAGCATGATGCGCAGCTTTGCCGGTGACGCTTCCGGCAAGCATGGCCATGATCGCATCCTCGTCGCGCCTTTTTCCGGCGAGAAACGGGTAGAGAGCCTGAAGCCGTACATCCTCGACCATAAAATTTCTTCTTTCCAAGAGCCCTTTCGCTCGAACTGATTTTTGCTTCACTGTCCCTCAGGAACGGCCGGAGGCTCGCATGGCGGCGATTTCCTGTTGCGCTTCGCCGAGCTCGGTGAGAATGCGCAAAGTCTCCGCCGCTTGCTGTTCGTCGATGATGCTCATCGCGAAACCGACATGGACCAAGACCCAATCGCCGATACAAGCTTCGATCGCGCGTTCGCCGATGATGCAGGCAATATTGACTTCGCGTTTGACGCCACCCACGTCGACGGTCGCGAGCTTGCGCTGTGTATCGGAGATGGCGACAATCCGTCCGGGTATGCCGAGACACATGAGTTCATCCTCCTCGCGTTAGCCGAGCCGCCGCCACGGCCGCCTGGCCGAGCGAAAGGCCACCATCGTTCGACGGCACTTTGGCTTGCAAAAAGACTTCGAAATTTTCAGCTGTGAGGCGGCGAACCAGTTCCTCGGCGAGCCAGCGGTTTTGCAAGACGCCACCCGACAAGGCGACGCGCCGCGTAAGGCGCGTCTCGCCATCCTGCACGGTTTTGCAAGCCATCGCCACGATGGCGCGTGCGAGCCCTTTGTGAAACCGTGCGGCAATGACGGCCAGCGGCGTGTTCTCGTAGAGATCACCCAACAGCGCCTGCCACATCATCGCGGGTTCGATATAGGGCAATCCCGATGACTTCAGCTTCGGAATTGCGAAAGGATAGGCGAGATCCTCGTCGACCGCCGCCAATATCTCAGCGTTGACGAGGGCTTCGAGCCGCATGGCGGCTTCGCCTTCGTGGAAGATTTCGTCGCGGCAGAGGCCGATCGCGGCAGCGACGGCATCGAACAGCCGGCCGCAGGAACTCGCAGGCGGGCTGTTGATCCCTTGCTGGATCATCGTCGCGATTGTGTCGACGGGCTTTGCCTGCAGAAATTCGTGCAGCGGCGTGCCAGCAAAATTCATGACGAAGGCTGGCCAACCCATCTCGGCGAGAATATGGGCGAGCGTGTTACGCCAAGGTTCGCGCATTGCTTTGGCGCCGCCGGCCAGAGCAACGGGTTTGAACGTTCCAACGCGGCGATAGGAGGCGTAATCGGCAAGCAGGAACTCCCCGCCCCAGAGTGTGCCATCATCGCCGAGGCCGAGTCCGTCGAGCGCGATGCCGAGCACGGGGCCTTCGCCATGGTCGAGACCGTTCTCGGCCATGGTGCCCGCGATATGGGCGTGATGATGCTGTACGGTGATAAGCGGCACGTTTGAATCGCGAGCCCGCTGGCGTCCGAGCTTCGTGGAGAGATAATCTTGATGCAGATCGACGGCGATCGCCTGCGGGTGATGCGCAAAGAGATCCTGGAAAAGATCGAGACTCCGCTCGAACTCGTTCAACCGCTGCGCGTCTTCGAGATCGCCAATATGGTGCGACAGGATGGCCTGCCCCTCCTTGACGAGACAGAACGTGTTTTTCAGTTCCGCGCCCAAGGCCAGCAGGGGCGGCGTTTCCTGCAAGCTGGCAGGCAAGGGTATGGGTGCAGGCGCGAAGCCGCGCGCGCGCCGCATGAGACGCGGCACGCCGGCCGTGACGCGCAGAACGGAATCGTCGAGCCGCACGGCGATGCCGCGATCATGCGTGAGGAGAAAATTGGCGATGCCGGCCAATTCCGTCCGGGCAGCCTCGTCGTCGATGATTTGCGGCTCGTCGGAGCGATTGCCGCTCGTCACGACGACCGGCCGGTCGAGCCGGCGGAACATCAAATGATGCAATGGCGTCGAAGGCAGCATGAAGCCGAGCGTAGCGAGGCCCGGCGCGACATCCTCGGGAAGGTGCAAGCTGCCGCGCGCTTCGATGATGACGATCGGCGCGGCGGAACTTGTCAATGCTGCTTCTTCCGCTGGACCGATCTCGGCATAACGGCGGATCACGTCGAGATCGCGTGCCATCAGCGCAAAAGCTTTGGTGTAGCGTTGCTTGCGTTGGCGCAGCCGCATCACCGCATCGGCGTTGGTCGCGTCGCAGGCGAGGTGATAGCCGCCGAGGCCCTTGATCGCGACGATATGGCCTTTGAGCAAGAGGCCCGCTGCGGCGTCGACATCGTCGAGCATGCTGAAGGCCGAAAATTCGATTGCGCCGCCGCCGGCTTTTTCAAGGGCGACACGCGGGCCGCAGACATGACAGGCGATCGGCTGCGCGTGGAAACGCCGGTCACTGGGCATTTCATATTCGCCGCGGCAGGCTTCGCATAATTCGAACCCTGCCATGGTCGTGCGGGCGCGGTCATAAGGCGCTTGGCTGATGATCGAGAGACGCGGTCCGCAATGAGTGCAATTGGTGAAAGGATAGCGAAACCGCCGCGCGAAGGGATCGCGGATTTCGGCGGCGCAGGCGGGGCAGGTCGCGGCATCGGGCGCAACCTCGGTGCGCATGCGGCCAGTCTCACTTTCGGCAATCCGGAAAACATCGGCGACGGCAAGCGGATCGGCCTTATGATACTCAACGGAATCGATGCGCGCGAGCGGCGGGCATTCGGCCCTGAGATCGGCGACAAGACGTTCGGCAAGGCTCGTCTCTGCCGCGACGCGGATGAGAACGCCCTCGGCATCGTTGCGCACGTCGCCGGCAAGCCCGAGGCGCGTCGCGAGCCGCCACACCGTCGGCCGGAAGCCGACGCCCTGCACCAGACCGCGGATGCGGATCTCGGTTGCCATGGGCGTGCAGAAGGCAGTGGTCACCACGCCAATCTCCAAAGCATGACACGATTATTGCCGGAATCGGCAATGACGACCGTGCCGCCGCAAGCCGCGAGCCCATAAGGCCAGCACAGACTGTCGCGCACCGGTGCCTGCCAGCGATTATCGCCTTTCGAATGAAAATCCGGCTGCCCGCTCAGACGATGGGCCGCGGCGCCCATGCCGAAATCCGCATGCGCAAAGCCGAGAAGGCGCGAATTGGCAGTATCAGCGACGGCGATACCCTCGGCCAAAGCGGTGCATGCATAGGGCATGTTGAGGCTTGCCGCATCCGGCCAATAATTGGCGCGGTTATGTTCGCAGGCAAAAGGATGGGTCTGGCCGATGAGATAATCACAAGGTGCGCCACTTTCGTCCGGCAGGCGGCTCCAAACCATGAGCCGATTATTGCCGGAATCGGCGACGAGCAATTTTTCGCCGGCGATGGTGGCACTATGCGGCCAGCGCATCCCCTGCGCGTCGACGCCGCGGCCACCGTTTTCGTCGCGGCACGCCATGTTGGTCTGGCCGAGAACGAGATCGGCGGGCGCTCCGTTTTGCCGTGGGATTTCGTTCCAGACGAGAACCCGCCGGTTGCCCGTATCGCAGACGATGAGGCGGGGTCCGGCAATGGTGACACCATAGCACCAATTGAGCGTATTTGCCCCTGGCTCGCCGCCGCGATTGGCGAGCATGGAACCGAAATCGGCTTGGCCGAGGACGACATCGGCCGGCTGATTGTCGGTCTCCGGCGGGCCGTGCCAGATTAAGACGCGATGGTTCCAGGCATCCGCCACGGCGAGAATAGTCTGCGTTGCGGCGATGCCGGTCGGCACGTTGAAAGTGGCGGCGCCGGGCTCGCCCTTGGCATTGCGTCCCTCACAGCCGAAGTCCGGTTGTCCGATGAGTGTATCGGCTGGGGCATAATCTTTTGACGGCAGACGACGCCAAATCAAAACACGATGATGGCCCGTGTCGGCGACGAATAAAGGCCCATCGGCACCGGCCAATGCCGCACCGCGCGGCCCGAAGAGGGTCGCGGCTGTTGGAGTGACCGGCCGGGTCAGATCGAAGCCACCGGCCTCGGATCCGAATACGAGCGCGGGGCCGGCCGGATCGAGTAGAGGCAAGGGTGGCGGCCCTATCGATGCCGGAGGGTGGCTCGATTCGCCGGGTGAACGGAGCGAAACGCGCATCGCTCAAGCCTCGAGTCTGATTTCGACGCGATCATCGACAAGGCGCACGGGCACGGGACGCAATTGCACTTCCGGCGCCGTCAGGCATTCCCCTGTCATCAGATCATATTGGAACCCGTGATGCGGACAGGTGATCTTGCCCTTTACTACGAAGCCGGACGAAACCGGCAAGCCAAGATGCGCGCAGGCATCCCGAAAACAAGCAACCAAGCGGAAGATGCGACTGAAGAGAAGCGCTTCGCCTTGGATCGTGGCGGTCACGATGCCGCCGTCCGGGATCGAATCGAGATCCATCGCAAAGGACCATTTGCCAATCTCCGCATCGGCAAAGGGGCTCGTGAAGTTGGTTTGGGCCGGTACGCTCGCGCTGCCTTTGACTTGGCGCACTTGCTTGATTTCGGGGCAATGTTCCTCGATCGCCCGTTTCACGCCGGCGGCGAAAGTGAGGGTCGAAGCAGAGCAGCCGTCGCAATTGCCGAGAAAGCGAACTTCGACGGCGTCGGGCGGCACGAAGGCGACGAGTTCGACATCGCCGCCGTGGGCGCCGAGCATGGGCCGCACCGAGGCCAGCGCCCGCTCGATCCGTTCCTGCTGGCTCGGCTGGATGAGACCATGGTGTCGCAGCACCGCATAGACCAAAGGATCGGCAGCCGTCTTGCGCAAGGCGTCGAGGGTGCCCGGCGCGGCCTTCACACCGGCAATGAGATTGCGCAATGCCGCTTTGTGCAAGGCATCGATGGCCTGGCGATAAGCGATGACGATGCTGCGCTGCGACTCCTCCCAACCGCCGATCAAAGCTTCGAGGCGTTCCACATCGCCGACGAGCGCATCGAGGCCGGGCTCTTTGTCCGCCGGTGGCTGCGCATGTGCATTCATGGTCGCCCCCCTTTGTCCGCCGCCCGGTTGGCCCAAGCCGGCAAAAAAACGCGTCAGCGGAACTTCAGATTTTTGAATAGCGCAGGCTGCACGGCGCCGCCGATGAATCCGGCGATCGCGCCGGCAGTTGGTAGGCCGGTGAATTTCGCAAAAACGAGAAAAATGAGAACCGTCAGGCCGATGCCGATCGCAAGCTGGCGGATAACGTCGTTCGGATTCTGAAACAGCTTTCCTTGAAAGAATAAAATAATGGAAGCTTTCACCATGTCTAACATCTGAACTTCCTCAAAAGATGAGTGCTGCGATGATGACGCCAATGAAGACGCCAACGAAACCGGCGAGCGGTCCGTAAAAGCTACCCATCAATGCTGCGAGTTCATTGCCGAGCGCCTTGCCGCCGACAGCGACACCGCCCGCGGCGCCGCCAAAAATCGAAAAAATGATCGCGAGCACGAGGGCTAGTAGTCCAGGAACGACCGATCCACTCATAATATCTCCAATTCGGATATGGATTATTGGACGCTGGCAACGGCCGATACATGTTCGTCGGAATATCGGACCTGCGACAATTCAGCTTCGATTTCGGCGATCATTTCGCCGACAATGCCGGCTTTCTGCGCTTCGCTGAAAGCGGCAAAAATTTCGGCGGCCTCGCGGTAGTGTTGCAAGGCCTTGTCGAGGTTTTTGCGATTGCCATGTTCTGGCCGCGCGACGTCATCAGGAAGATTGCGCAGACAATTCGCGTAATTGGCTATCGTATTGGCATATTCCGCCGGCGTCGTTGCGCGGGTGCGGACCTTGAGGGCTTCGTCATAGGCATCCATGGCCCGCAAACAATTCTCGATTGAATGGCTCGACGACACATATTGCAACGCATTGCCGAGATTGTTCTGCAACATGGCATATTCGCTCGGATGATCGATGAGGTTGACCACCTTGAGGCCCTCTTGGAAAGCCTGCACCGCAAGCGCTTCGCGCATTTTGGCGCGTTCATCCGAAAAAGGGATCGACAGAAAAGCCGTCGCCAGATTGTTTTGCAGGATCGCATATTCCTTCGGAAAAGCCTTGGCGTCGAACGTGCGCAAGGCTCTTTGATAGGCCGCGATCGCAGCAGTGATCGGTGCGGCATTGGCGCCTGCGAGGCTTTGCAGAACAAGACCGAGATTCATTTCGATCTCGGCCAATTCTTCCGGCGCACCATCATGTTTGAGGATGTCGCGCGCAGCTTCGAGATTGCGCTGTGCGTCTTTCAGTGGAGTGAGATCATCAGCGGGCACGGCCTGCAAGGCCGTGGCGAGACGCGCATGCAGGCGACCGCGCAACAGGTAAAGTTCGGCTGGGCAAAGCTCAAGCGCTTTTTCGTAAAGCAAGATTGCTTGCTGCAAATGGCCGGGGGTTTTCGGCCGGGTCTGCAAACCCATGGCCATCTCCATCAGCATCTCGATCTTTTCGGCCAGAGAAGCGTCTTCCGCTTCGACAGCGGCGAGCGCCGCTCCGACTTCAGATTCGGCTCGCGATGGCATTTCCATCCCCTCCCTGAGGCCCGATCGCTTGATGCCGCGCCATTTGCAAACAAGCTACGCGTCGTCCAAAATCGAGTCTAGTTTATTTTCGTATTGCAAACTTAGTTTACGTATTTGCGAAAAGATCTTGGGCGACAAAGCCGGCGATCAACGCACGGGGCCATGCTTCGACATGAATGTCTTGTGTCTCGTCGATACTGTTGAGGCGAAAGAAATCCGCGGCATGAATGGCGCGATCGCCACGCGCATTCACTTGTTTCACGAGAAAGCCGCCGGCTTCGGCTGTGACGATCGGCAAGATCAAAAGATCATCGGACTCGCGCACCAAAGCGACGCTGCGCACCTGAGGCATATGCGCGTCGAACACCGCGGCCTCGATGTAGAGATGATCGCGATGAAGGCGTAAGTGCAGGGCACCGCTCTTCGGTGCGATATTGCTCATGGAGCCGGTTCCTTTTCGCAATAGGCCGCAATCAGCGTCGCGATGCGCGTGGCGACGGCATCGGCCGCCTGCATGACCTTCGGCGATAGGTCGAGGCCATAGTCGAGCGTGGCGGCCTCGATAAGAAATACCGTGATGTCGGTCGGAAAATCATCCGCCCATATGCGCCGGCCAGCGTAAAGCGCATGGTCCCAACGAAAATCATGCAGCGTGTAGCTTGGTGCCGGCCGGTTCTCAAGTTCGTGTCCCGGTACTTCGAAGACGGCGCCGGGCTCTGTACCACTCGACGACGCATCGATGATAACGAGTTTGCGTGCGCCGCGGGCCTGGAACAAGATGTCGATCCCGCTTGTCCCAGCATCGAAGATTTTGACCGGCGCCGAGGGTGGCAGAGGCAAAGCCAAAAGGCGGCGGGCCACGACAACTCCAGCCCCGTCGTCGGAACGATTGAGATTACCGCAGCCGATCACCACCAACATGATAGGGGCCTAAGGGTGGCTCTGCCGGAATGACGTCATGCTTGTAGCACCTCGTTCAAATGCGCCACAACCGGCACCACCAATCGGGTTCGACCGGCACCGCCAGTTCCGGTAGATCGCACCATTTGCGATGCACCAAATAATACATGCATTCCATGCAGCGATATTGTTCTTCACCATAGGGATGATTTAAAAAGCCACCTATGACGAGCTTACCTTCGAGATCGTCCGGGCCGAGCTCCCGTAAGTCTTTCAGTATCTCGCCGAATTCCTTTTCCGTTTCGGGGAAAGGTTCGGTCTTGGTTTTCAGTCCATTGGCCAAGAGTTTGGTGATATTGTGCAGGACGTCACCGGTTTCTGACACAGACATGAACTCCGTCTCCAAAAGCAGATCGACCGGGCCGGCAACCCTTGCAGTCACGCGTCTCCATACCGCATCAAATCATAACAGAGGGTCTCCGGCCGCTCGAGGTCATATAAACAATTTTTCATGCCATCTGGATTTACACTGAAATGCAGGGTCTCAATCGTCCCGATTGGTGAGAATCCGTCCCGATGAAGTCCAGCGCTAGGCGTATCTGTTTCATCGGGTGGGTCGCAATGATGACTTTCATGCCTGTTGCGTGACCCAAAGCCACGGCTGTCTCGATGTCGAAATCGCGTCGTGACGGCGATATGCGTCGCGTGCGAATTCGCATTCGCACGCGACGCAAGCCTGCTCACGCCGTGCGGAAGCGCGCGAGTTCTTCGCCAGTTTTCGCATCATGGGCATGCACGGTGCAAACAAGGCAAGAATCGTAAGACCTAGCGACATGACCGACTTCGACCGGATCATGCGGATTTTTGATTGGGGTGCCAATCAAGGCTTCCTCGATCGGTCCGCGCTCGCCCGTCGAGGCGCGAGGTCCAACGTTCCAAGTCGTCGGCGCGATCATCTGGTAATTTTTAATCTTGCCGCTCTGAACTTCGATCCAATGGCACAAGGCACCGCGGATCGCTTCCGTCGCGCCCCAGCCGCGACCGTCCCTTTCGGTCGGTTTGATGTACCATTCGTCGCTAAGGCGCAATTCGCGCAATACGCGTTCGATCTCGCGATAGATCTTCACCCCTTCATGCATGCGGGCGAAATGCCGCAAGGCCACATTGGCGCCGCCCATCTTGCGATACATGTCAAGCACCAGGGGATCGTAATGCTGCCAGCTTTCGCCATGCGTGCCGCCAGCGACGAGCTGGCGGGCGAGCGGACCGGCTTCGAGCCGGCCATTCTCAACATGGGCGACCGCGGTGGCCCAGGAATATTTGCCGTTCTGGTCGATGTCATTCTTGGCGATCGGCTTGGTGGTGCGATCGAAAGGATGCACCGGCCCGCCTTCGTCGTACCAGGCGTGCAAGGTATCTTCGCGGGCAAAGGATTGGTCCATCAGCTTGTGGGTATCGGTCCTGCTGTCGTAGACGCCGCTCTTCATGATCAAGGCGGCGTTGCGGCCGTCGATGGTCGGCTTGTTATATTTGTCCTCGTGCGGGAGATAGCCCCACGTGACATATTTGCCGTGACCTTTACCGTATTTGTCGAGGCCGATGTCGAGACTCATCCGCCAGAACAGGCCGAGATCGGAATTGGCATGTTCGGGCCGCTCGTCGAGCCAGGCGAGAAAATCATCGTAGGACTTGATCTCCTCGTAGCGTTCGAGCGAACAGCCAAGCCACATTGGTTCCATCCAATTGCGGCGGAAATGTTCGAGGATCGACCAGGCGCGCGTGACGTCCGTCAAGGTCGGCGCGCACATGACACCGCCTGGCACCATATAGCTCGAATGCGGCCATTGTCCGCCGAGCAGCGCATAGATCTCGACCGGCCGGCCGGAAATGGTGACGCCCGCTTCGTAATGCGTGCCGGTGAAGGGTGCCCAGCGCTTCACCGCCTCTTCATAATATTTGCTGCCGGCATAGGCTTTGTTCGTGAAATCGATCATGAACAGGCCGTAATGATGGCGTGGCAGGCTCTGGATCGATTCCGTCAATTGCCCTAGGTTGCGCGCAAGGATGGCATTGCGCGGCACCGTCGTGCCCCAGGCGGTGTCGAGCGCCCAGGCTGCGCAGGTAAGGTGCGACGCCCCGCAGATGCCGCAGGCGCGCGGGGTCACCACCAAACCCGCCTGGGGATCCTTGTCCCTCAAGATAATCTCGAAGCCGCGAAACAGTTCGGCCTGGGTCCAGGCATTGACGACGACCCCATCAGCGATTTCGACACGCACATCGAGATCCCCTTCGACGCGGCCGACGGGGGAAATATCGAGCGTCTGAACGGCTGCTTCAGCCATGATGCATACTCCTTAGGAATTCGGGTGAGGCAATGCGCCGAAACGCATCGGATCAGACGACGAAAATGTCTTGCTCGGCCCAGGCGGGAGCGGCGGCTTTGGCGGCGGCTGTCAACTTGATGTAGCCGGTCTTGTCGACCCCCGACGGCATATCCTTCGGCACGCCCATGATCGTCTGCGTCTTGAACACCGTGCCGGGCGCGAGATCGAAGAAGGGGAATTCCGGCTCAGTGCAGCCCATGCAAGGCATGCCTGCCCGTGTCTTCGACGATTGCCGGTTCCACAGCACCCGGTTGCAGGGGCTGTGGGTCATCGGTCCGCGGCAGCCGAGATCATAGAAGAGACAGCCTTTGCGCTGGCCGAATTCGGTCGCTGAGACCTTATAGGCGAAGTGCATATTGCGGGTGCAGCCGGTCTGCGTGAAGCTCGTAAAGAAGGTCTTCGGCCGATGAAACTCGTCAAGCGTCAGATCACCGGCACGGCCGGAGGCGACCGCCACGAGGATTTGGGTCACCCAATCGGGATGCGCCGGGCAGCCGGGAATATTGATCACCGGCAGGCCGGCTTTCGACGTGAAGGCGGTGCCGAGCGAGCCGCCGGGCGCTCGCTTCAGGAATTGCAGGCCGACGGATTCGCTCGGATTGGGGGCAATGGCCGGAATGCCGCCCCAGGTCGCGCAATCGCCGATCGCGACGACGAATTGCGCCGCGCCAGACAATTCCTTGACCCAATCCTTCATCGGCCGGCCGCAGAACCGGTTCCAATTGCCGCTGCCATTCGGCGCATTTACCACGGTGCCTTCGAAGACAAAAATATCGAGCTGGATCTTACCGGACACGCAATCCTGCAAGAGCTGTTTGACATTGTCACCAAGCTCGAGGCCGAGCGAGGGATGCCACAGCACATTGATGCCGAAATCCGTCACCAAGTCGCAGGCGCTGGGCTCCTCGGCATTGAGAAAGGACATCGTGTTGCCGGAACAGGCACCGCCCTGCAGCCACAAAAGATTGGCCATTTGATCCTCCCTATAATGCTTCGCCCTCTCACGAGGCGTTTCATCGATGGGTAGAAGACCGCAAGCCCTGTGCCAGGCCCGCAGAAAAAATAATCAACCCGTAAATCAATAGGTTGAGATAAAATCTTTTCCTTTCTCATGTGGTGGAGAGCACCAATTACAAAGAAAGTTGGTTTGCAGAAGCAAACTAACTTTGCAGATTTCAGAAAATTACGCCGCGACGTTCAGCCGTGCCGGTTACCACATTGCGGGCATTCGACCTCGAGCGCGTAGCCGAACCAGATGCCGTGGCAGCGGCTGCACCAATGGCCGGTCATCTGGCCCTTGGTCATGCCAAGGTGGCGGGCTACGGCGCCGGTGCCGAGATCTTTGAAGCCGCCGGCGCTGCCAGCGGGCGTCGTGCGCGACAGCGGGAAACGGAATACCGGAGCTGCGCCGCGCGCATCCTCGTCATAGTCTTCGATGTTCATTTGATTTCCTCACACCGAAACCAGAGTTGATCTCCCTACGGCAGCCTATACAAGAAGGAGCAGGCATATTTCGGTCCAAAATTTTGGAACATAGTCTAGAATTGCCCCGCGACCGTGAGCCGTGTCACTAAGGGTTTGGTTGGCTGGCGGACCTGGAGCGCTTCCCGATCAGATAGAATCATCTGGTCGTAAAGGAAGCGCTCGGATTCAAGGAGTTGGAGCATGTTCTGATCGAAAAAGCCGGTCAACTTTTCCGGAACATGCTCTAGTCCATGACGCCTTTCGGGCAGATGGTGCCCGGCGCCGGCGCCGGCCCGGTGGCCGAAAAACATATTAATGCGCGATCCGATTTCGGAAGCGCGCCGTAAACAGCGTTTTGCACTCAGCTCGGTCCAGGTTTGCCCTCGGTCAGCGCGTAGCGGCGGATTTTGTTGGCGAGCCCAACACGCGACAGGCCGAGTTCGCGAGCCGCTTTGCTTTGGTTCCAGCGGCTCTTTTCGAGAACCTGGCGGACCAGTTGGCCTTCGAGTGATTCAACCATTTCCTTCAAAGTCTTGCCATCGGCTTTGAGGCCGAATCCGTCACTGGAGGACGTGACACGCAAATTTGCGAGCGTTGGCGACAAGTGCCGGCGGGTCAAATATTCGCCGTCTTTCGCCAAGGCCACCATGCGCCGCACTTCGTTTTCGAGCTCGCGGACATTGCCGGGAAAATGATAGGCCTTGAAAATGTTGAGCACGTCATTGGCGACGCCGAGCACGCGGTTGCTGAGAAGGCCGCCGTGTTTGCGCACGAAGAATTCGGTCAAGACGGGAATGTCGTCGGGACGCGCGCGCAGCGGCGGCACTTCGAGATCGAAACCTTTCAGACGAAAATAGAGATCTTCTCGAAACTGCCTGACCTTGACCAATTGTTTCAACGGCTTGTTGGAGGCGGCGATGATCCGCACATTGGCATGCATCGTATGATCGGAGCCGAGTGGTTTCACCTCGCCTTCTTGCAGAAATCGCAAAAGGCTGACCTGAAACGACGGCGAGACCTCGGAAATTTCGTCGAGAAAGACCGTCCCGCCGTCGGCGGCCCGGAACAACCCCAAGCGATCACTGATGGCGCCGGTGAAAGAACCGCGTTTGTGGCCGAAGAGTTCGGAATGTAGAAGTTCATCGCGCATACCGCCGCAGTTCTGCACCATCAAGGGGCTCGACGAACGGCGCGAATGGAAATGCAAGGCACGCGCGAGCAATTCTTTGCCGGTCCCGGTTTCCCCCTCGATCAGGATCGGCAGATCGGTGCGCGCCGCCTCGCGGGCGAGACCGCAGAGTTCGGACATTGCCTCGCTCGCATAAACGAGACGTTCGAAATGCGAGGCTTCGCCCTTCATCGGGGTATCCGGCCTGCCATGCAGAAAATGCGAATCTTCGCCGATCTTGAGTTCGCGGACGAGATGCCGATGGCGCCGCGCGAGC
>Ga0302320_10015646_pt1 | contig 15566 bp, 7 predicted proteins | sample Bog_T0_3_FD_202130 | JGI IMG/M metagenome (GOLD analysis project Ga0302320, IMG submission 202130) | Peat permafrost microbial communities from Stordalen Mire near Abisko, Sweden - Bog_T0_3 | ecosystem: Environmental > Terrestrial > Soil > Wetlands > Peat | place: Sweden: Abisko, Stordalen Mire... | reverse complement strand
CGCCATCCTCAATTGGGAGCGGCCAGCCGATAAAACACTCCTCCATTTGCCGGAGCAATCGCATTTGTCACCGCTACAATCAACGCCGAGCCGGGAACCGTCACCCAGTTGGTGCCGAGCCCGCTGCCCAGGGCGTTGGTCTGGACCTGGAGCAGCCAGCCGCGATGGTCGGCGGGCCAAGACAACACCAAATCCGTCCGGTTGTGCTGCGTCCAGGTGAGCTGCGGTGAGGAGGCCCCGTTGGTCACCGTGATCATGGTGCTGGCCACCAGGTCTCCATCCAGCGTCGTCGCGGTGATCGAAGCGATTCCCGGGGCTTTTGCGGTCACCAGTCCCGCCGCACTGACTGTCGCTATGGCGGCGTTGCTCGAAGCCCACGTAAACGCGGGGTTCGATGCATTGATCGGCGAGACCGATGCCGCCAGCTGAATGGCGCCATGCACCGGCAGCGAACACGCGGCGGGTGCCACGATTATGTTCGTGACGAACTCCCAGGAATCCATGTATGGCACGCCGCGTCCGACTGTGCTCATAAAGACCCGCCCGCAAACATTTTTGTCCCCTTCAATGATCCCGGCGTTGCCCTGACCTCCATACTGATGATTCGTGTCATTGACCTGAATCCAACTGGACGCTTCATCCGTGGAACGGTACATGCCGGTAACACTCGAACTCATGGGGCGGCCCCAGATGAAGAGGGTGGGGTAACTGGCCCCCGGAACGGTCTTGCCAAAAGCAATGGCGTCGGCCTCGGTGACATTCGCCGGATTAAAGGTTACTCCGGCATTGGTTGAATACTTCAAGCCGCCGCCGTTCATCGCGATCCAGACGTGGCCCGCAAAACCGGGCGTCGTGCAAAATGTGGACGACCCCCCGGTCCCTGCCAAGCCGGCCCGGGCGAACGCGAGGCCCCCGTTGCTGCTGGTATAAAGGTAGCCATCGCTGCTGTTGTAGGCATAAAAGTTCATCGAGTTGACCGCGTCCGCTTTGGGGTTGCAGTTAAATGTCAATCCCGTGCTCGACGTCCAATTGGTGCCCAGGTTCGATGTAATGTAGCCGGTTTGGACGCCGCTGGCGGTCGAAACCCACAGGACCGTGGAACCATTCGCGGAGATCGCCACGCTGCCGCCGGTCATGCCGGTCGGCGTGGCCGGAAACTCGGTCCACGCCCCCTCAGTCGATGGTTGGGAATAGTATAACCCGCCGCCGACCACCGCCCGCGCCATAAAATTGGGTTGGTTGGCTGCATAGGCGAAGCTCGCCGACTGGCTGATATTGGTTGCCGCCGGGACGGTGATGTTGGTGTTGAAAAAACCGCCCTGGTCGCCCACGGAACTGATGAAGGGCCCGCCGGGCACGCTGATGAAATCTACCGGCACCATTTCCTCCAGCCCCCTCACCATGAATTTCCACGTCGACAGCGAGATTCCCGAATTCAGATTCGTCGTGCAAAAGACGCCGTTGCCAGAGCCGACAAACACGCGGGCCGGATTGAATGGGTCCATCTCGATGCTGCCCGCCCAATGAATCGCCGCCGGGTCGATGTAAGGGTACCCATTGGGATTCATGGCGAATTTATTGTTGCCGATCAGGTCGTTCCAGGTTGCGCCCGCATTGGTGCTCACAAAGATGCGGTCGCCATACGAATTATTCGGTTGCTGCTTCCATTCCGAATAAGTGGACGCGATCAATTTGTTCGGATTCGTCGCACAAACACTGATCCCTCCATAGGTCAGCGAGCCCGACGGCGAACAATTGCTCCAGGCGCCATTGCTCAGATTATATTTCATGATCGCGCCAACCGGGTCATTTCCGTAAGTGATGTAAAGGTTGCGGTCACCGGCCAGGGCGCATCTTTCCGGCAGGGAAGACGCGGGACTGTTGGTCAATGGGGTCCACGTATTCCCTCCGTCATTGCTTACCAACAGGTTGGTTCCTGTCGTGAACACGCCCACAAAAATGCGCGGCGTCGCGCGGCCGGGAATGCCGGACACCGGGTCGAATTTGACAAAGCTGATGCTCGCCGTGCCTGCGTTCAGGCTCGTCACGGCATTCCAAGTGACTCCCGAATCCGTGCTTTTAAAAAGCCCATTCGCGCGGCTGCCGCAAACGAGAACGCTACCCAGATTTGGATCCACCGCCAGGGTTTCCCCTTTCTGCCGGTCGGCGCCATTGCCATCGGCCTTGAATTGGGAGGTCACGTCCGTGATCGCGAAACTCGCCCCGTAGTTGGTCGAGCGCAGTATGGCCGTGATGCCCCCGTTCCAATAGGAGGTGCCCGCCAGAATATACAATTTGCCTGGCGACTCCGGATCAGCGGCGATGCTTTCAACCCCCATGTAGGAGACCTGTTTTGCGGACAACCAGTCCAATATCGGGACCCAGGATTGCGTTGGTTCGTCCCAACGATAGGCGCCGCCAACGTCGGTTCTGGCGTAAAAGAGATTTTGCTGGCTGGGGCAGGCGATGATGCCATCCACGTAACCGCCGCCACCCATGACCACGGTGCCAAACGTCTGCCCCCAGACTGACGCGCGGCCGATAATTAATATCATCAGCAATAAACTGAGGCCGCTCATTCGGCTGCTTGCCCACAAGCAACGTCGGTCAGGTTTATAAGACACTTCCTGCTGCACGATTGGTGCGGAAAGCATTTGTCAGGCCAATTTTGTTTGGGGGCGCGGGCGGCCTGCCCCCATTTTCAGCCCTTCGGGCGTCATAAAAATAATCCTCTGGAAACTGCAATGGGCGCGTGACTCTGCTATTTAGCGCCGCTGCCCCGGGTTGCGAGCATATGCATCGTCCCCGGCGCGTGTGCCGGTCTGGATCCCCTTTCATCGACACCCGGCTTGTTTGCTGGGCGATTGCGTCTGTGCAAAAACGTTGCCGCCATAAATCACAGCTGCATTCGTGCCGCTGGCCGGTACGGCGAACTGCAACTGGCCCTACAAACTGAAATAGGCCTGCTTGACCGTCTTGTTGGTGAGGGCCGCAAGGTTTTCTTCCCCGGCCAGCACTGTGCCGCTTGCCGCTTGGCTGGTCCCCTGATACACCCAAGCAAGACGCTGAATTTCAGTCGCGTTGGTATTGCTCAAATAACCCTGCATGGCGAAAGTCAATGGTGTGCTGACCCAGGTGTCGTTCGCCCCGCCCACGACCTCCAGCGTGTCCGCCTTCCGATTGTAGACCAGCGCCAAACTCGCCAGGTTGGTGATTCCCGCAGCGCTCGCATCAGCGCGGATGAGTTTGTGATTGCCCAACGCCTGATAAATCGGCTTCCCCGCCGCATTGGGAGAAACGCTGGCTGTGTCCAACTCCGCCGGGAAATAAATTTGCTGCGCACGGCCAGATTGACTCCCGTTCCATTGGAACAGGACGGTCGCAACTGCCAGGATGACAAGGTTCGATTTTTTCATACACTTCCTTTGCTCTGTTTCGGTTCGGTTTAAAAAACATCAGAACGTTCACACCCACCAATGGAGTCAGCGCAAAGCCTGAAAGGCACGTTAAACCTTAAAGAGGAAAAAACCATAGTCAAGGTACAGTTTACGCCATTGACCCATCCAAAAGTCGTAGCGCCGGATTTTGAAACCGCAGCCACGTGCGCGCCTCGGGAGGACGCGTAGTGAGGCAGCGAAGGCCGTCGGCAGACACTTTTTAACTTTCTTTCCGGCCCAATTTTTCCTGCATGATCGCGCAAGGATTCCGGTATGGGTGTTTGAAAGGTTAAATTGATGACCGCACACATTGTATCAGTCCTTGGCGCGCCACACTCGCTGGAGTCCGTCGCGATTCTTTCCCTTGTCCTGGTCTTTTTGATCATCGAGATTCCGCTGGTTGTCTCCATTTTCAGGGCTGGTTCCATGGATGACGGCTCCCAGGAAAGGGACCGGGGACCTTTTGCCCGGCCAGTGCCCGACCCTGATAGCCCTTGACAGTTTGGGAATCTGATCCGAACGTGCGATGTTGTAATAACTGGAGAGGTGATTTATGAAGACTAACTTTTGGTTAAGTGCGGCGGTGCTCGTCAGCGGTGTCGTGGCATCGGCCGCCGCCAGCGCCCAAGAGGTGTGCCAGACGCGTCCCCGGCGGGGTCCGTCAATGCCTCGGTGCCCCATCTTCCCTACGGCGCGTCGCAAATCTTGCAACTGGCGCAGGCGAAGTTGGGCGACGACACAGTTATTGCCTACATTAAAAATTCCGGGAACAGCTATCGATTGAACGCCAATCAGATCATTTATCTGCGGCAACAGGGCTTTTCTGATGCCGTGCTCACCGCAATGTTGAGGCAACCCAGGGTGGGGCTATCCGTACCTGTGCCTTCAACTCCCGCGCCGCAGCCGGTGGCGGCAAGCGTATATGTCGCTCCGCCTTCCACCTCCACCGCCACCGTGGCTCCGTCGGTGACCTACGTTCAAGCCGCACCTTCTACAACGTACTATTATCCCGACCCTTGTTATTCTCCTTATTATTACTATCCGGGTTATGTGTGGTATCCCTCTGTAAATTTTGGCTGGGGTTGGGGTGGGCGTGGAGGGGGAAACCACTTTAGGTATGGCGGCTATCATGGCGGTGGATTTGCCCGCGGTGGGCATGGCGGAGGGCACCGCTGAATGAATTCAAGGTCTTCTGCATAATGATGTTGCCAACATGAAAAGGCACTTACTGCTCTTGGCCACGGCAAGCCTGACCGTTGTGCTTTCGGGCTGTGTCAATCCTGATGGTTCCCCCAACAATACCGGATCGGACGTATTGTTTGGTGGCGCGATGGGAGCCCTTACCGGTGCCGCCATCGGCGCGCGGGGTCACGCTGGACCGGATGCGCTGATTGGGGCGGCGGCGGGTGCCTTGGCCGGCGGCTTGATTGGCAATGCAACTGATCGGGAGCAGGCGACGCGGCTTCAGACCCAAGGGGCGCCAGCCAATGTCAACATGGTTTCAACCCAGCCTACCAGCATTGCGGACGTTCAAGCCATGGCCAAAGCCGGCGTCAGCGATGACGTGATCATCAGTCAAATCAGAAATTCGCGGACGATCTATCATCTGGCCGCCGTGGATGTGATCGGGCTCCGCGATGCGGGAGTGAGTGAAAAAGTCTTGAATTTCATGATTAACACTCCTTCCCTGTGGGCAACCCGGTAGCGGGCGGACCTCCCTCCTGTCTGACATGGTCCCGCGCGGGATTGGTTTGAATTATTCCCGGTTCGGTTGGCTGGGTATTTCCAGGGTAAACACCGCGCCACAGCCCGGACCGTCGCTCCGAGCCAGCAGATTCCCTCCCAATTCCCGGGCGGCCAGAATGCTGCTGTGCAGGCCGAAACCGTGGCCATCCGGCCGGGTGGTGAATCCATGGCGGAACAGACGGTTGAGATTCTCAGCGCTGATGCCGATGCCGTTGTCAGCCACCGATACGCTCACGCCGTCGTTTTCGCCCCGGCTCACCACCATGGTCAAAACCCGTTCGGGCCCGGTGGATTGGAGCAGGGCCCAGTTTGCGTTGCTAATCAGGTTCACCAGAATTTGCAGAACGCGGTGTTTGTCCACCAGTAAATCCGGCGCAGGCTCGAATTGCCGGACCACCCGGATTTGTCGCTCGGCCATGGCTGAGGCATGTACGCGCAGGGCGTCTTCGACCAGCGAGGGAATGGAGTGCATTTCCACCACACCGCCGGGGCGGGCGTAGTTTTGCTGCATGGCGACAATTGTCTTGATGTGGTCCACGTTTTTTATGAGCGAATCAATCTCCTGGAGCAAGCCGGCCTGTTCCGACGCTATCTTTTCCGCCAGGCCTTGCAGATACGAGGGCAGTTGCCGCCCCGGGCCTTCTTGGCTGAAGAACGCCGCCAGGTCGTGCTGATGTTGCTTCAGCAAATTCGCCACCCGCGCGACGCTGGTGGTAAACCTGGATTCTTGGACGCTGGATTGAATGATGCTGGCCGAGATGTTCATGCTGTTGAGCACATTCCCGACATTGTGGATCACGCTCGCCGCGACCTCGGCCTGGCCGGCGGCGCGCGACGCGTCAACCAGTTGCCGATGCACCTGTTCCAATCGGGCTTCCGCCTCTTTCAGGGGGGTGATATCGCGCGAGATGCCGAAGGTGCCGATGATTTTGCCTTTCGCATCGCGCCAGGGCATTTTTGTGCTCATGACCCAGGTGATGGCGCCATCCGGGTGGACCTCCCTTTCCAGTTGCCCTATGAGCGGCTGGCCGGTGCGGATGATATTCTGCTCGTCCGCAAACGCCTCGCGCGCGTGTTCTTCACGAAAAATGTCAAAGTCCGTCTTGCCCACTATTTGTTCATGCGTGAGTTGCGACCGGGAGCACATCGACAGGCTGCAGCGGACAAACCGCGAGTCGGCGTCCTTGAAATAGATATGGTCAGACGCGGTGTCCAGTAAGGTGCGGAGCAACGCCTGCTCATGGCTGAGTTCGGTGTTGGCTTTGGCCAGGTCGGCGGTGCGGACTTCGACACGATGCTCCAAGTCCTCGTTGGCGGTCTGGAGTTGCCGTTGCGCGAGTTTGAGCAACCGGTTTTTTCTGAGGATCATGGCGATCCAGGCGGCGGCAACGGTCATGGCGCCGGTGAAGGTTCCGCCAACCCACAGCAGGCGCCGCCAGTTCCACCAGGGCGGGGCATGCAGGAGGACAACGTCGGCCGGGGCGGAAAGCAGGAGTTCAAAGCCCGGGCTGGCCTCGGTATATTTGCCGGTGGGGTCCTTGATGGCCCGGCACACCCCGGTCAGATGCACGAGGCTGCCCAACTCCAGTTCGGGCAGCGCCCCGCAGTCCTGGGGCAGCAGGCCCTGGAAAATCCGATCCCGGCTTTGCAACTGCAGCACGTCGTTGTCCAGCAGCGTGGAATGGCCCAGGAACACTGCGTTCATGGCGACCAGCCGGGAGGCTTGCGCGGCCTGCGGCAAGCCGGCTTCAAGCTTCTCCGGTGCGGGCAATGCCCCGGTGGCCGTTCTGCGAATCACCGCATCGGCCAGGTTGACGGAAGAACCGTCGGAATCCGGGAAACCGAGCACTTCGACCCGGTCGCCGCGCGCGAGTGCAATTGCACCGGCGGCCACCTCGATGCCTCCCGTAGCATCCTGGATGTAAGCCACCCCATCGTGAAAGTAAGTTACCACACCCTCAATTTTCACGCGGTGAACGGCCTCGGTTTGATCGCCGGGCAACTGGAGCCGGTTGATGGGGCGGGCGGCCACCGCGAACGGATCGGCGGGCGTAACCTCGTCTACGAAAATGAAATCGGCCTTGGGCACAATCAGTCGGACCCCGGTTATTTGTTTCCGCTCGTTGGCGGTGACCCGGCAAACGCCCTGGATGCGGGCGGAGGAATCAATCAAGCCCTTGCGTTGGCTGGGTGGTAAATTGAAATCCAAGTCGGCCAGGATGTCTCCGCCAGGCACCTGGACTTTCAGGGTCTGCCCATGGACACCGCGGATCACGCCCTTTACCTCGACCCATTGGGCGTCCTGTCGGCCCTGCATGAACTGAATCCAGGTCGGCGTGATTGGTTTGGGCATGCGGCCCTTTCCCAGTAAGGTCACGGCATCCGCCTGCTGACCGGGTTCCAGGATGGGGGAGAAGTCACCGGGCGCACAATGCCCCACGATGTTGATTTGCTGGCCCACCTTGAGACCGGCGAATTTCTGGGCCATGCTGGACGGAATGCGGATACCTCCGGTGTCGTCCTGCACATAAATATCATCCGGTCGGGCCACGATCACTCCGCGGATGCGGACTGGGTGCCACAACTGCAATTCATCCGCCCCCAGCCGCCCGATTTGCTGGATGGTCGTGATTTCGTCCGGGCGGCTGGGTTCATTCAAATCGACGGATGGCATTCGAACGAACGCATCGTACAATGACCATTCGTCATTGGTATATCCCAAGACGCCCATGACTTCGATGGGTTGGCTTGTCGGCAGGTTCGAGAAATGGGCGCCGTAGACTTTCACCGGCGGAAAGCTTTGCCGGACCAGTTTCAACCAGCAAGGCGCCGGCGTTCCTGCCGGAAAGCCATCGATGGGGTTGCCGGCGTTTCGGCGGATGCGCAAGTCGATTCCGGAAAGCGTCGAAAGGCACAGGTAGACCATCTTGGAATTGGGGTCCAGGGATTCGCGGATCATCAAGCCGGAACCGCCGCCTTGCGGTGAGCCGTTTTCGACCGTGATGGAGGCCACGCGCGCCACCAGTTCCCCGTCCCCATCAAACCGCCGATAAAGAAAATGAGCGTCGTCATGGTGCAGGGCGTCAATCCCCGCCCTCCCACCAACCTCACCGGTGCCGGTGATGACCAGATTGTTCGCATTGCCTTGGATACGGCCGGGTGTCGGCGGGTTGCCAATGGAGGCTGAGGTTCCGGGAAACAGCGAGGCGCTCAAATGGTCATAAGTAACGACACATGGGTTCGGGTCGGTCTCATAGGTTGCGATGCCGGAGTAAGCGGAGTATTTCATGGGCACCTCGACCGGGCTGGTGACCTGGCTCCAATTGTTGCCATTGGTTGAGAAGGAAGCCGAAAACCGGCTGATCCCATCGCGGACCTTCAGAAAATCGTTGCTTCCCGCCTCCCACTCGCCTGCGATCCTGATTCGTTGTCCCGCCCTCGCGGTGCTCTTGGTGGAGTTCAGATCATGCACCGAAACCAGGGGTAGCCGGGCCCAGTCCTCATCTGCCGGGGGCGTGACGGAAATGTTCTGGACGCCGGGAACCCATAATACCGATGCCACCCGTTGGCCGTTCGCCGCCAACGCGCCTTCGCAAAATCCCTGAATGGTGACCCGGGCGTTCACCCAGTAGTCGAGTTTCTCCTGGCGGGGATTGGCGAGCCGCACGGTCAGCTGGCGTCCCTGGTCGGTCAGCTCCAGAATCGTCCAGTAATCGTCCGCGCTGGCCAATTGGCTGATCATTCCTTCCACTTCCACCCACTGAAAATCCTCCGCCGGAGTCCAAGGTTGTTCCAGTTTGATGGGTTGGGCCGGAGGCAGCGGACGGTCGAGCGGAGTCAAGCGGGCTTCCGTGATCAGCGGGTTGCCATAGTGCGTGGGCGGATTTTTCATCATCCATCCAATGTCGCGGTGGCCGGCGGTCGCCGGCGAACTATTCCACGCTTCCGCCTCGGCATCGGTAAGAAACGGATAGTTCAGCCAGAATTCCCGTAGAATAGAGCCGGTTTTTTTTATGCCCTCGGGGTTTGCCTCGTTATCCGGCGGAGAAAGAAAAGCGCCGTCAATCACTGTGCGCGGCTGGCCCGGACCCTCCCAGGCCACGGAGAGGAAATCCTGGCCCACTTGCTGGCAATGCAAGGCCTCAATGTAATATTTCCGGCCCGCCTCCAGCGCAATTTTCGTGGACTGCTGGTTGGTGGAATGGTCCCAGCCGTGAAACGGCACGTAACTGAAGGCGTTAATATTCGCAATTTTTTTGGCGTGCCGCGGGTCTTCATCCGGGCTCAACCACAACTCCGAACCGTTGTCACTGGCCACCCAAAACTGGTATTCCCCGCTGCGCGGTGGATGCAGGAAGCCCCGGACCCGCGCAAAATACAGGTCATCCACGTTGACGGGCGCTTCGAATGCCGGCAGGTATTGGCGGCCGGAGGGATGATCCGGATAGTGGATCGGTTCAGCGCTGGTCCAGCCGTCCAGCACTGCCCGGGTGCCCGGCTGAATGGGATTTTGGCTCAAATCCAGGGCCACCGGAATCGCTCCCGTGTCGTCCTTGAACAAAACCTCTCCCTCGGCCGGATTCGCATAGATCACGACCCCTTCGGCATGTACGGCCCGCCCCCGGACGGCATCATCTCCGGATAGCGCAAGGAATTCAGCTGCGGAATGGATCTGCCCAGGTTCCGACAGACCGGGCGATAGCAGGTCTTTTTGCACCACCCTTCCCCGCTGGCTGATCATATCCAATATAAGATTCCCATTTACATAACACTCGACGCGGGGGCCGGTCACCACCACCCGGAGGTCATACCAAATATCGTTTTCAATCGCTTGGGGGACTTCGTTGCCAAGGATCGAACTGTTGCCATCCACATATTGTTCCACACACGCCGTGCCTCCCCAGCGCCCGACGTTGAACCAGGTGAAGTTTCGGTCGTCCAACCAGTTGAACAGCACGAGAAAGCCTTCGTCACCCCCGGTCTTTCGGGCCCTCAGCGTGATCGTGTAATTCGCCCAACTCGTGGGCCCAAGGATGGCCCGGCAATTCTTTTGGATGGCCGTTTGCGCCAGCACCCCGTCCCGGGCGCTCCATCTGCCATCGACGAGCTTCCAGTTTTTCGTGCCTTCATCGGCAAAATCACTGCGATAAAGTACGAGATTGTTGCTGGTCACGACAATGTCCTTGTATTCCACGGTCGTGTTCCAAGAGCCGACGCCAATCGCCCCATGGGGTGCCCCTGGGTTGGATGGGATGAGGATGGGTTGTTCCACTGCCACGCTTCCTTCTGATAAAATGACGGCCTCTATTAAACGTTCATTGACATAACACTCAATGCGCGGGCCGCGCACCACGACCCGGAGGTCATACCAGACATTGGCTTCGACGGTCTGGGGGATTTGGCCGCCCAGGATTTTGCCGGCGCCGTCCACGAATTGCTCAACGCAGGCCTTGCCCCCCCAGTGCCCGACATTGAACCAGGTGAAGTTGCCGTCGTCCAGCCAGTTGAACAGGAGGAGAAATCCTTCTTCGCCACCGGTCTTGCGGGCGTGGAGCGTGACCGTGTAATTTGACCAGTTTAAGCTCCCCGTGGTGATCCGACAATCCGTCATGATCCCGGTTTGACCCAGAATTCCGTTCCGGGCACTCCACCCCCCCCTGAAAACATACCAGCCGTTGGTGCCTTGATTGGCAAGGTCACTGCGATAAAGCACTGTGCCGTCGCTGGCGGTGACGACAATGTCCTTGTATTCCACGGAGGTGTTCCACGAGCCGAGCCCAATCGCACCGTGCTGGTTTGAGGCCGTGGCATGGACGGGCGTTCCCGGCCGCGAGTCGTCGGCTTGAGCCGCCAACGCCACGCTTGCCAGGCAAACGAGAAACAGCCTCTGAAGCAGGATAATCACGGTTGCGGCAGGGCAAAATCGGCTCCGACTACCGGATGGAACTTCCTTCCTCAATCCGGGCCGCATCGAACCATGAAATGACATGCTGGGGGTGTGCTCCAGCTGCAGCCAATAGACCCATAGCCGATTTATCGGCAATTTACTGTACGGCTTGAGCATATATGTTGTGAAATGCCCATACATATCCTCCTCTTTCCGGCGTTGACAAAGACATGCAGCAACCTGGCCAGTCCATATGCCTCCGAATTGGAATCAATTTTTTAGTTTAAAGACTGGCCCTGCCGGCCGGCTGCAAAATTTGAACTGAATGACCCGCCTCAGGCACTCTGTCTGCTAAAAATCTTTGCAATCATGCATAGTTGCTTTGCTGGCCAATCCAAATCCGCTTACCCGGCATGCTGAAAGCCGCGGCAATTGGCAGCGCCGCCAAGCCAACCGAGGGTGGCATGGTTTTCGCTAAAATGGCTCGCACTATCCTTGCTTAGTGCGGTTATGCCCAAGAAAATCTTACTGGCTGACGATGACCCGGGTGTGCGGGAAACGTTGGGTCGCGTTTTGGAATCCGAGAATTATCTCGTAACGCTCGCCGGCACAGCCGCCGACGCAAATGCGCAGTTTCTTGCCGATCTGCCGGACTTGGTGTTGTTGGACTTGAACCTGCCAGACCGGGACGGATGGGATGTTTTTGGTTTGATGCGCCGGACCCATCCTTGGGTGCCGGTCATTGTCATTACAGCGATGTCCCATCAATACAAGCGCGCTGCGGAACATGGCGTTGCCGCCTTGATGGAGAAACCGCTTAATTTGCCCTTGTTGCTCGTCACCATGACTGAATTGCTGGCCGGACGGGGCACGCGTCCCAGCCATCCAATCACCGATCATCCTTTCAAGACGTTATATCTGGAAAACCAGCCATGAAGGGGTAAATTTTGTTTTGACAAGCACTGGGGGTTCTGGGAAAACGCCGCTGATTTTGGCACCACGTCCTCAACCTTACACAAGCTTATGAAACACCAGCATAACCTGGCGGCCGTTTTTGTGTTGGTATCCGCCTTTTTCCATCCGCCATTGTCCGCCTTTGCCCAGAACACGGCGTTCACCTATCAGGGCCGCGTGCAGGACAACGGCACGAACTTTACCGGCACGGGGCTGTTCCAGTTTGCACTGGTCACCAGTTCCAATACCAATCAAACCGCCACCGCCACCGCCGCGAGCCCCGCCAGCGGTTTCATCACCACCATCACCGTCACCTTCGGTGGTAGTGGTTACCTCGCTGCGCCCGTGGTCACGATTTCCGGCGGCGGCGGCTCTGGCGCAACGGCCACCGCCACCGTCAGCGGCGGGGCGGTCACCGCCATTAACATTAATCCGGGCGGCAACGGTTCCGGCTACACCAACGCCCCCGATGTTTTTATTGCGCCTCCACCTCCATTGCTTTCCTACACGACCGGCTGGAGCAACGACGGCAAAAGTAGCGCGGGCAGCGAGCCCGCGGCGAGCGTCAGCGTCGGGGTCACCAATGGCTTGTTCACCGTGGTTTTGGGGGATGAGACCATTCCGAACATGCAGCCCATCAATGCCGCTTTGTTCAACCAGCCAAACCTCCAATTGCAGATCTGGTTCAATGACGGAGTTCAGGGGTTTGCGGCTTTGTCTCCCGCCCAGAATTTAACGCCCTTCCCTTATGCCGTTTTTGCTGGCAGCGCGAGCAACCTGCTGGGCAATCTGCCGGCGGCCCAAATAAGCGGCACCTTGCCGGTCGGTGCATTGCCCGCCAACCCGGATTTCTCCGGCGTGGTGACCGCCGGCAGTTTTTCCGGTAGCGGCACAAACCTGACCTCCCTGAACGCCGGCAATCTTTCCAGCGGCACGGTACCGTTGGCGCAGTTGAGCGGCATCACGAGCAATCAACTCGATGGGGTGACCTGGCAACTGGCGACGAATTTGAATGGCGGCAATGCCGCCTTGGCGAGCAACGTCGTCTCCGGCATCGTCATCACCGGCGCCTTCATCACCAATTCGGTTTTGGGCGGAAACGGCGGCGGCTTGACGGGCCTTAATGCGTCGCAACTGGTCAGCATTGGCAATACCAATCCGGGTCCATCCGGGAATTTTTTCGTCGGGCTCGCGGGGAATTCCACGATGAGCGGCTACAATAACACTGCCATCGGCGCGTATGCGCTGGCTGCCAATACCAATGGGATTGACAATACCGCCTGCGGCTTGAATACGCTCGCTTCGAATCTGGGGGGTAATGACAATACCGCCGACGGTACTTACGCCTTGCAGGCCAACGCCAGCGGCTCCGGCAACACCGCCTGCGGCTTCAACGCGCTTTATACAAACACGAGCGGCAGCTACAACACCGCCAATGGCATCTACGCGCTTTCCGCCAACACGAATGGCGCCAGCAACACCGCCCTGGGCGCCTATGCCTTGCAGGGCAATACCAGCGCCTCCGGCAATACGGCCGTCGGCTTTCATGCTCTCTCCGCCAATTCCATCGGATCCAACAACCTCGCCTTGGGATATCAGGCCGGACAGGCCATCACCACCGGAAGTTCAAACATCGAGATCGGTACCGCCGGCTTTGCGGGCGACGCCAACCTCATCCGCATCGGCGCGAGCCAGACCGCCACTTATTTGGCCGGCACCGTTTATGCCGGCGGCGTGGCCCTGACCAGCGACCGTAACGCCAAGGAGGATTTCGCTCCCATCCAGCCGCAGGCCGTCCTGGCCAGGGTGTCCGCCCTGCCGATTACCGAATGGCGATACAAGGCGGACCCCGACCGGATCAGGCACCTCGGACCGATGGCGCAGGATTTCCACCAGGCCTTCGGCTTGAATGGCGGTGATGACAAGCACATTGCCGTCGTGGACGAGGGGGGCGTGGCCTTGGCGGCCATCCAGGGTTTAAACCAAAAGTTGGAGGCGGAGAACGCCGGGTTGCAGCAACAAAATATCGCGTTGCAGAAACGCTTGCAACGGCTGGAACAGCGACTCGATCTAAACCAGGGAGATACGAGATAAGGTGGTTTTGCGCGCGGCCAGGCGTCCCAACTCTTCCGCCACGCACGCAATGACCGGTGGCCATTGGCCCCGTTGTTTTTGACGAAATAAACGCATGGTCGGATACCATGGCGTGGCTTCACGCGCCATTAGCCAGCGCCAGTCCGGCGCAAAGGGAAGCAGCGTCCAGACCGGCTTGGCCAATGCGCCGGCGAGGTGGGCGACCGCCGTATCCACGGCAATGACCAAATCCAGATCCGCCACCACCGTCGCCGTGGCCAGAAAATCTTCCAATCGCCCGCTTAAATCCAGCAATTGGGAATGGGATCGGAAATGGGTTTCATCTTGCAGGGGCACGGCTGCCTGCAGATTGTAAAAGGCGATCTCCGGCACCTGCAAAATCGGCCCCCATTCTGCCAGGCGAATGGACCGGGCGGCATCGTTATGATGCGAAGGATTACCCGCCCAGACCACCCCCACTTTTAATTGACCTTCGGGAGCTGGCTGCAGTTGGCTGGCGACGGGCACTTTCAGATACGGTGCGTGACTCGGAATGGTGGCGAGGTCCACCCCCAGAATGCCAGGCAGGCTGGGCAGGGATGAGAAAAAATCGAAGGGCGGAATGGGTTCTCCATGGGCAATGACCACGTCCGCGCAATTGCACTGGGTGAAAAGAGTTTTTAATTCCGGCCGGCATTCAAGAATGACCCGCCCCACGCGGGCGTGGACTTGCGGAAGAAAGCGGGCGAACTGAATTGCATCGCCGAACCCCTGCTCGGCATGTAGCAAAAGTGTTCCGCCCGGGGTCCGCTCCCCTTGCCAGCTGGGTTGGGAAAACTGGCGCGGCTTGAGTCCGTGGCTGCGCCATTGATTGTACCCGCGAAATCCCCCGACCAGATCACCGGACGCCAGCAGGGAAACCGCGCGGCCATATCCTGCCTGGCCAAAATGGGGATCGATTGCGAGCGCCTGTTCGTACGCCCGGATGGATTCTTCCAGGCGGTTGCACTCATTCAGGCACTTGCCCAGGTTGCTCCAGCTGGCCGTATCGCGCGGCTTGAGTTTCACTGCTTTTTGGAACAGTGAAGCCGCCTGTTCCACGTCGCCCAGCTGGTAACATGCGTTGCCCATGCTGCAGTATGTGTCCGCCACGTTCAAACCCAGGCTGATGGCCTGGACATAACATTCCAGGGCGCGCGCATGCTGTTGCAGGCTTTGATGAACGAACCCCAGACTGTTCAAAATGCGGGCGGACTTCGGCTGCAATTGTGCGGCCAGTTCCAGTTGTTTTAGCGCCTCCGGACCACGGTCCAGCTTTTGCAGTACCATGCCGAACAGGAGCCGCAACTGGCTGTCTTCTGGCTGGTACGGCAGCAAAAGCCGGCACAAGGCTTCGGCATCCTCCTGGCGACCTGACTGATGCAGGTCAAATGCCACCTTCAATGCCCTTTGAATTCCGTCCGGGTTTG
>Ga0302320_10015644_pt1 | contig 15566 bp, 18 predicted proteins | sample Bog_T0_3_FD_202130 | JGI IMG/M metagenome (GOLD analysis project Ga0302320, IMG submission 202130) | Peat permafrost microbial communities from Stordalen Mire near Abisko, Sweden - Bog_T0_3 | ecosystem: Environmental > Terrestrial > Soil > Wetlands > Peat | place: Sweden: Abisko, Stordalen Mire... | reverse complement strand
TGGTCTCCAGCATCAGGTGAGGTCAATGAACAGCAATTCGGTTGCGCTTGAGTCTCCGGAACGCCTGCCTGGCGAGACCGGGGCATACACCGAGCGTGAGCCCGTCGTAATCGAAGCGGACGATGCACGGATGAAGCCGGGCGCACGCTCCGCCAAGCCGCCCCGCCTGGCATTCATGCCCGCGGTGAACTGGGATCGCTTCGAACCGGGTGCGCGTGGTCGCGTCGTGGGAATGGCGATAGCGGTAGCCGGCGGCCTTGCCGTCTCTGGCGGCGCAATTCTGCTTCAGCGGCACCATCAAGCCCACCAGACCGTTGCGGCAAGCGGTCCTGCCGAGGTCGGCGTTCCCCCCTCCCCGACCGTCATAGGCCATGCCCAGGCTCCGCCAGCCCCGGCGCCAGCAGCGTCCAAGCCGGCCATGGTCCCTCCTGATGCGGCGGCGCCCCCGAAGCTGGATCAGGCGCTGGCTGACTTCCAGTCTCTGAGGGCGTCGACAGGCCCAGGCGAAGTCGGCGTCGCGCCGCGACCGGTTACACAGGCTGCCCAGGCCGCCCCGCCGCCCGCCCAGGCGTCTCCACCAACCCAGGCGCCTGCGCCGGTGGGAGAAACCCGCGTGCTGGCATCGGCGCCGCCAGCGGCCACTGCAGACGCGGCGAAGGCTGCGGTCGAGGTCAAGCCGGCTCCGCTGTCGCAAGCGCAGCAGATCGAAGTGATCGGTCTGGTCAAGGAACTGGGGGCACAGCTCCGCGACACCCGGACACGGGTGAGCGAGTTGCATGACGCCGTCGCCCAGCTTTCAAAGCAGGTCGAGACCCGCACCAACGACTTCGAGGTGCGGCTTGGCCTCGCCGAAGCGGCGACCGAGTTGTCGGCGTCCGCCAAGGCCGGTGCCACTACGTCTTCCGGCACGACCCTGAGCGTTGCGGCTATCGTCCCCGCCCACCCGCCCGGCAGCCGCGCCGCAGCCGCGGTTCCCGTGCCGCCGCCGCCGCCTCCGGCGCCGGAGCGGCGCACCGTCAAGGACTACGTGGTCAAGGGCGCGTCACCCGGGCTTGCCGTGTTGTCGGCGCTGAACCCTGTCACCGGCTCGCCGAGCGTGATCGAGGTCGCCGTCGGCGACCAGGTGCCGGGCGTCGGCAAGATCAAGTCGATCAGCCAGCGTGGCACGACCTGGATCGTGCAAACCGAAAACGGCCCGATCCAGCCATAGGCGCGTTCTGCCATGCAAGGCTTTGTGAACTTCGCGGCCGACATCGGCACGGCGATCGCCGTGCTGATCCCGCTGATTTGCTATCTGTTCGGCGGCGGTCTTCTGATCGCCTCGATCTGGGGCTTCTGGCAAGTGCTGAACCCGGGGAGCGCCACGCACCGTCATCCGTGGCGGCCGTTCGCGGCCCTGACCATCTCGACCGCCCTGCTGTCGTTCGACCGCATCGTGAATTTCGCCACTGCAAGTTTCGGCGGCGGCGTGAACTCGGCGCTGACCACGAACCTGACGAGCTATACGCCGCCCGCCGTCAACGGCAGCCTGATGGGCGCGACGCCCGAGGACACGCTGCTCAACATCATCACTGCGTTTGAGTATTTCTTCGAAGCCTACGGCGCGCTCGTCGTTCTGTTCGGGCTGCTGTCGCTGCACCACGTCATGAAAGGCACGCATCAGCACGGCATCGGCAAGCCGCTCGTGCAGATCGTGTTCGGCATCGCGGTGATGAACGTCAGCTCAATCGCCACGACAGTGATGGGCTACTTCGCCTGATGCCTGGCGAAAAAAAATCTGCACACCCCTGCTCTAACTCGTAGCGGGATCGGCGACCCTGGAGCCGAGGGGATGTTCCCCTCGCGTTAACACAGGAGTCTTGGGTGACGATGAACAAAACGCATCTTTCGGCGCTCGCGACCCGGCCTGCCCGGGCCGTCGGGAGGGCCTGGTCCCTCGTGCTGCTCGGCCTGCTGATCGCGCAGCAGAGTCATGCCCAGGCAGCGGGAGCGGGAGCGGCCAACACGCTGGGCGGACGCATGCAGGCGGCCTCCACCGACCTGACCACCGGCGGCGGCTTCATCCTGCAGATCCTTGGCTACCTGCTCGGCGGCGCTGCCGTGCTGTCCGGCGTCTACGCGATCTGGCAACACACCAAAAACCCGAACGGACAGGGTAAGCTTGGTTACGGCTTCGTCTCCGTTCTCGCCGGCGGCGCGTTTTTGGCGGCTTCGCTGTTTGCCTCCTACAGCTCGCAGACGATGGCGGGTGCGGGGCCGACCAATACCGGCGCCGCCGCGCAGATGACGTTCAACTGACGGGGGCGTCGCCGTGCTCCTGCCGCTCATTCCGTCCGTTCACCCCTCGGCGCACAGCGCCGAGGCAGGACTGGCTGCACGGCAGGACCTTTGCCTGTCCATCCTGAAGCGTGACCAGCAGTCCTGCCGGTTCTGCGGCCTTCCGGCCGGGAACTGGCAGGACATTTTTCATCTCAACGACGATCATGACGACTGGTCGGCCGATAATCTCGCCGCCGCCTGCCCGCTGTGCCACGGCGTGCAGCATATCGGCTGTGCTTCGGCGGACCTGGAGATGCGGGTCATCTGGTTGCCGGAGATTACGCAGAACGCGCTGAATGTCATCGTTCGCGGCATCCATCTCCTGCTTTACGACGGCGGCGTGCCGCCCACGCTTGATACGCGGCCGATCATCGACGCGCCCGATCTGAGCTGCGCCTGGCGCGCCTATGCCGCGCTCGACCGTCGCGCCATCGCGACGCACAGCATCATCGATACGCATTCCCCCCGCGATCTCGCCGCCGGACTGCGCGCGCTGCCCGCTGCCAGTTATAACGACCGCGCGAGGATTCTTGGGGGCTTGCGCCTGCTGCACCGTGGCCGTTGCCTGCGGTCCGGGCGCGACACCTATCCGCTGCAGCTCGGGGCCTGGGCGCATCCTGCCGGCGATCATTCCTTGTAGCAGGAGCCACGCTCATGTTTGGCCTGATCGCGAAGAGTCTCGCCAGTCTGTCCCTGGCCCTGAAGCAGCCGCTGGCATCGTTCTGCGATCTGCAAACCACCGATGGCGATATGCTGGTGGGCAAACGCGGCGAGCGCGTCACCTTTGTGCGGGTGATGGGCCTGCGGCGCATGACACTGCGGTCCGACGTCGAGGCGATTGCAGAGGGCCTGCGCATCGATCTGTCAGGCTCGCTGGAGCATCCGGGCCACGCGATCCAGGCCTGGTATGCGTGTGACCCCGACCGCTCCGGTGCCGACATCGAACGCCACCTGAGCGGCAGCCGCGCCATCGCGCGCGAGATCGGTCTCGACCTGTCCGACTTCTTCCTGGAGCGGACCCGCCTGTGGCCGCGCATCATGCGCTGGGAAGCCTGCTATCTGGTTCTGTGGTCGAAAACCTCGCTGCTCAACCGCGAAGAGAAGAAGCAATCCGCGGCGGCGATGCGCCAGCTTTCGGATGGCGCGTCGGCGATCGGCGACGCCCAGAGCCCGTTCCGCGAGGATGAGATTCTCTCGGCCCGGCACGCAGCGTTTGTCCAGCGCGTCCTGATCTCGTTCAGAAACCATGGCATCAGCGTGGACGCCCTGACGCCAGCGGAGGCGCTGACCGCCATCCGCGAGGCGGTCTATCCGGAGTCGGCCGGCGGCGAGTGGCGAGCGTGCATCCAGGGGACGGACCCGATGCCGCGCATGCCGGACGGCGTGCCGGTGAGCGGCGACGCCGGGCTGGCGCTATGGCCAGCGCTTGCCGATCAACTGTTCTTCGCCGACGCGGTCACCCACGGGTCGCAGCGCGTCTCGATCGGCGGCCACGAATGGTCGAGCGTCGATATGACCATAGGCCCCGAAGACCCGCGTCCGTTTGCCGAACTCGTCGCGCGGGTCAACGCGACGCACATGCCCTGGCGCATGTCGATGCTGGTCGAGGGCGGCGGGCGCAACATGATGGCGTTCAAGCGGATCGTCGCGACGCTGCTCGGCTTCGTGCCGTCGAACAAGCAGATCTTCAATGCGTTCACCAGCCTCGGCCATATGCGCGAGTCCAACACGGACATCACGGTGAAGCTGCGGTCGAGCTTCGCGACCTGGGCACCGGAGGGCGAGACCGGCCGCCTGCGCCGCAATGCCGCGACGCTGCGCCAGCGGATCGAGGCCTGGGGCAATTGCCAGGCGCTGCCGATGGCCGGCGATCCGCTGGAAGGCGTGATGAGCAGCGCGCCCGGCCTTGCCGTCGCCTCGACGGCTCCGCCCGCGGCGGCGCCACTCGGCGAGGTGCTCCGTATGCTGCCGTGGGGCCGTCCGGCGTCGCCCTGGCCGACCGGCTCGGTGCTGTTCCGAACGCCCGACGGCCGCATGTGGCCGTGCGATGCTGCGGGTTCGAGCCGCACCATGATCGTCGATCTGTTCGTGGCTCCAGCCGGCTTCGGAAAATCGGTGCTGGCCAACACCCTGAACCTCGGCCTCTGCCTGTCGAGCGCTGCACAGGGCGCCACCGGCGCAAGGCTGCCGTTGATCGGCAAGCTGGATATCGGCCCGTCGGCGAAAGGCTTCGTACGCTGCCTGCAGGAGGCGCTGCCGCCTGACCGGCGCGGCGAGGCGATCTATGTGCCGATGCAGCTCGCCGAGGGCTTCGAAGTCAACGTCTTCGATACCCAGGTCGGGTGCCGTCAGCCGCTGCCGCTGGAGCGGGCGTTCCAGAGCAATTTCCTCTCGCTCGCCACGCTGCCGATCGACTCCGAGACCGCCTTCGAAGGCATGGACCAGTTGATCGGGTTTGTCATCGAGGAAGCCTACCGGATGTTTGGCGACGACGCGAACGAGCCGAACAAGAAGCCCAAGCGCTACCAGCGCGGCCTGCTGCCCGAGGTGGATGAGGCTCTGCGTCAGGGCGCCGTGCCGCTCGAAGCCGAACCGTGGTGGTGGGACGTCGTCGATGCGCTCTGCAAGCTCGGCCAGTATCGCCTGGCCGAGATGGCGCAGCGCTATGCGGTGCCGCTGCTGCAGGATCTGATCACGGCGGCGCGGACCACGCAGGTCAGGGATATGTTCGCGAAGGTCAAGGCCGAGACCACGGAAGAGACGGTCCAGCTCTTCGAGCGCTACATCAAGGCGCTGATCCGGCGATATCCGACGCTCAACCGGCCGACCAGGCTCGACTTCGGTCCAGCCCGGGTGATTGTCCTCGATCTGGAAGCAGTCGCGCCGACCGGCAGCGCCGAAGCCGACCGGCAGACCGATCTGATGTATCTGCTCGGCCGGCACATCCTGGCCCGCAATTTCTTTCTCCGGGCGAAATACGCCCGCTTCGTGCCGGAGCTGGTCCGCGACTATCACACCAGGCGGATGACCGAGATCCACGAGTGCGTCAAACGCCTCGACTATGACGAATATCACCGCACCAAAGGACGGCGCTTCGTTCGCGCCCAGGTCGAACTCGATCGCCGCGAAGGCCGCAAGCACAATCTGCAGCTCGGCCTGTCCAGCCAGAAGATGGCGGATTTCGGCGATGATCTGGTCAGCCAGTCTACCGGGCGCTTCATCCTTGGAGCCGGCGACGACAAGGAGGCCGACGACATCATCACGCGGTTCCGGCTGACCGATGCCGCCGCCGAGGTGATCCGTCACCGGCTCAAGGGTCCCGCCAAGGATGGCAGCGGTGCACCGTTCCTGGCCATCATCGAGGCCGACAACGTCAAGTACGAACAGATGCTGGTGAACAGCCCCGGGCCGGTCGAACTCTGGGCACTCTCGACCACGCCGGATGACGTCGGCCTTCGCGGCCGTCTCTATGAGCAGGTCGGCTTCTCCGAAGGCCTTCGGCGCCTGTCACGAGTGTTCCCGCTCGGCAGCGCCAAAGTGGAGATCGACCGGCGCAAGGCGGAGCGCCTGCGGCGCGGTGAGGAAGAGGCACGGGCGGCAGCGGGCGTCATCGAAGGCCTCGCCGACGAACTGACCAATGGCCGTGGCCTCGGCATCGTCCTGCGGAGCCTTGCCGATGAGCCAACCCCGCGGCGCGAGCCCTCTGCGGTCCGATCGGCATTGGAGAAGTGAAGGCATTCGGCATTCGCGCCGAAGGCCAAACTGCCCTCAACCTGGGAGTGTTTTCATGTCTTTTGATCCTTCACTGGATATCTGGCACGCACACGTTGCCGTGCCATCGACTTTGGTGTTCCTGTCGCTGGCGGGATCAACGATGTGGTTGGTTGCCGTAACACACTCTTGGCTTGCTCTGCGATTCAAGGGGACAACCATGGCGCTGTATTATCTTTTTGCGCTCACAAGCATTTCTGTCATGTCGGGAACTGTCGCTGAGCTGATAGCGGCCCGCATTTCGCAATAAGCCTCGCCGCCACCATGCCTCTGCCGAGGGCGCCTCTCATAATCATTGCCTTGCGTTCGTGCCGACATCACGGCGCGAGGCCGATCGTCGGAAGGTCATAAACGGCATTGGCAGACGGATCGGCAAAAAATCCTGGCCATCACTCGTAGCGCGGCGATTTAGCCTGCCCGCAGGCAACGGGAGCAGGTGTTGTGTCGAATGGTTCTCTTCCGCCGATTGTTGGCTTTGCCGCCATGGCGATGCTTGCGGGATGCGCGCACGTCACCAGCATTCCGCCCGATGTCGATGCGACCGGCATGCCGAACGCGGAGCTGGCGCTGGACCGCAGCATGGCTCGCGTTGACGCCGCGATGCGAACCCTCGGCGGCACGGCCGCTTCTTACAACTCGCCGCCCCCGGCGACACCCCTTCTCCCTGCTGAGTTGCGGCGGCCGGTGACGTTTGCCTGGTCGGGTCCGATCGACGCCGGGGCCAAGGCGCTCGCCGACCGTATCGGCTACAGGCTCGTCATCACGCGGCCCTCGAACGCGCCGCCGGTCGATGTCGCCATCAACATGACGGACGTGCCGATCGTCCGGCTATTCGAGGCACTCGGCGAGGCGGCTGGCTCCCGCGCGACCGTCATCGTCACTCCCAATCTCCGTCAGGTGGACGTGCAGCATCATGTCTGATCATACCCCGCTACGTCGTGCGCTCGGTGTGTTCACGATCCTGGCCGGGCTCGGAGTGTCGCTGTCCGCCCTGGCAGCAAACGCCGACCACGCGCTCTATGACAACGCGATCCCGCCCCTGCCGTCGCAGGATCAGGTTGACAGTGCGGCGCCGGTGCTTGGCAGCCCGCTCAACAATCCCGTCACCGGGTCGAGCAGCCAGTTGCTCATCATCGGCGGCGACCGCCCGCCCTCGCTGGAGTCGCTGCAGGCGGCCCGCCCCGGCTTCAACCCGACGCCCGATCTGACCGGGCCGCGCGGCGAAGCGCTGCACCAGGCGGCATTGTCCTACGGCGCACGCGGCGGGCTGGCGGCGCGCGGCTTCGCCCTCAACCAGATCCTGCGGCGCTACGAGAGCCAGCTCGATGCTGCGTATGATTTCCGGACGCTCGTGGTCCAGGTCGGCGCCGGCCAGACGCTCATGCGGCCACCGATCGTCACCGAGGCGCAGATGGCGTTCGCACTCGGCGACGGCGGCCAGGTCGCGCGCGAGACCGGCCGCGTCTACGAGATTACCCGGCAGGCGCAACTCTCCTCCGCACCCCCGAACTGGCGCAGTTATCTCGTGCGGGATTGGGTCAAGCCGACCCCGCCACCCGATGACCTGCGTCCGCAGAACAAGCAGGAAGTCGAGTACTGGAACAAGTGGGTCGCCGAGGGCTGGGGAAAGGGCGAGCGCCAGGCTGTCGAGATCTTCCTGTCCGATCTCGGACGTCTCGAAGGCGACATCATCGGCATGGCGCGCTACCGCGTGCTGCTCCGAGCCAACCTGGTCGAGCAGCCGCGCGTTACCTTTGCCAACCGGGCGGTCGATGGTGGCCGCGACAAGATGCGGATCAACGACCGGACGATCCGAATCACTGATCAACCCGGCCTCAACGGCAACAAGCGCTCGTGGCGCGACGGGCCGCCGGAGATGGCGCTGCCACGCGAGACCCCGACCGGTGGCGCGCAACAGATCGTCAGCCCGCCGCCGGGCTCTACGTTCGGAACGGAACAATCTGGAAACGCTCAACCCATGAAACTCTACCCATGATCGAAGCCGGCATCCTGGCAAGCTGCCGACCGCGCGATGGCATCGTCATCATCGCCGGCGGCACCGGCAACGGTAAGAGCACGCTTTTGGCCGCAATGACGCGCGCGATGCGTGAGGATGATCCGGACAGCGACCGCCCGATCCTCGAATACAGCGCGCTGTTAGAATTCGTGTTCGACGAAATCAACAGCAGCTCCACACCATCGGGGAACTAACTACCCATGAACGAGTGCGACGGGATCTTCATGGAACGCGCCACCGCTCTGCTCGGGGCGCTGGCCCCTGCCCTGGTCTGGGTGCGCGACAACAAGGGCGTGCCGATCGACATCGACGCCATCCGTCACGCGACGGAGCTGCAGAACATCGCGTCGCTGGCGATCGACCGGGTGTTTCGCCGCCGCGACCAGGCAACCGGAGCGGTGACCGAGATTCCCGTCGCCGATATCGACGAAGCCCTGCTCGACCCGCTCAAATCCTACCTCGGCGAGACCCCCGGCTATGATCCGACGATTCCCTACAGCGAGCAGAAGTCGGACGAACCTGCCAAGCAGCACTCGTACGTGCTCAGCAAACTCTATCCGCCAACGAACCGGAGAACCTACCCGTGAATCAACAACTACCCATGAACGAACTGGGCTACCGCGTTATCGGCGAGACCGTCACCGGATCGCCGGATGGCGAGCCGCTTCCGACGCACCACCCGGACACTGCACTTTGGCTCTGGCCGGGCGAAACGCCGACCTTCACCAGGGCCAGCCTCGATGCGCTGTTCATCTGGGCCTACCGGCTGGGCGCCTCGGACATTCGCTTGCAAACAAACAGACCGGCGTTCATCGAACTGCACGGCCATCTGCGGATCGTCACGACGCGCCCGCTGACGGAGACGGAGATCGAGGAGGCCGTCAACCGCCTGTACGGCGCAGACGGGCAGGCCCGTCTGAAGGGCGGCAACGACTTTGACGTGTCCTACACCCTGCTGCCGGACCGGCGTAGCCGCATCAGGTTCCGTGTCAACGCAACGCCTGTGCTGAGCCAGGGTGACGACGGCGCGGCGATCGTCGCCCGCACGCTGCCCACGCGCGCACCGGCGCTTGCCGATCTCGATATCGAGCCCGGCATCCTGGAAAGCTACCGGCCGCGCGACGGCATCGTCATCATCGCCGGCGGCACCGGCAACGGGAAGAGCACGCTGCTGGCCGCAATGACGCGCGCAATGCTTGAAGATCCGGACAGCGATCGCCCGATCCTCGAATACAGCGCCCCGATAGAATTCGTGTTCGACGAAATCCACAGCCGCTCCGCAACCATCGAGCAGAGCGAGATACCCCGGCACCTGCCGAGCTTCCCGGCCGCCATCCGCAACGCCATGCGCCGCGCCCCCAAGAACATCATTGTCGGCGAGTGCCGCGACGAAGAAACCATCTCGGCCGCGGTCGATGCCGCGATCACGCAGCACGTCGTCTACACGACGATTCATGCCGGCCGCGGCGCCGACACGATGCAGCGGGTGGTCAGCTTGTGCCCGGACGGCAAGCGCCGCGCGCTGACGGTCGCTTTCGCGCAGTCGCTTCGCCTGATCGTCAATCAGCGCCTGGTTCCGTCGACCGACGGCAAGCGCACGCCGCTTCGGGAATTCCTGGTATTCGACGACAAGCTGCGGCGCCGCTTCCTCGACACCGATCCGGACAAGTGGCCCGCGCTTGCGCAGGATACCGTGGACGCGGGCGAGCACGGCCAGTCGTTCGCCGTCGCCATCCGCCGCGCCTTGGCCGCGGGCCGCATCACCGAGGACCTCGCACAGATGCTCCTCAAGGAACTTGGCTATGTGGCGTAACACCATGCTGCCGGTGCGGCTCTACATCATGGACGCCCGGGCGCTCGTGCCAGTCATGATCTTCCTGCTGCACTGGCGTTGGGCGACGTTCTATCTCGCCGGCGCCGGCATCGCGGTGTTCACGGTTCTGGAGTGGTTCGGCCTGACCTTTCCGGCAGCGATCCGCACCATTCGCCGCATGATCGTCGGCCGCCTGCGGCCGGCAATTCCTGCCTGGAAAAAGCGGAGGCTGGCGTGAGCGCCAAAGGCATTTCCGTCGGCCGCGTGCGGGCCGTGCTGACCCGGCTGATCGAGGCCGGGCCGCCGGTCAAGGCGCTGGATCACACGACCGGCGAGATCGTGTCGGTGACACCCCAGCTTGCCGCGGCCCCGCATGGCTTCCTGCCGTTGTTCCTCGCGGCTGGCGACACCGTGTGGCGGGAAGCGACCGGCCGCAGTCTGGGCATTGACCTGACCCCGGACCCGCAAGCACTGCTCGGCCTGCGCGTGCATGCCGTCGCCACCACCGCCTTCGCGCCCGTCATGCTGTCGATGATGGAGGCGATGGCGCAGGTGGCGCGTCCGGACATGCTGCTGGTCAACGATCTGCAGAGTCCATGGCTCGCCGCCCAGGAGCGGCTGGCATGGCGCGAAAAGCTGACGCCGCGTGTGCTGGCGACGCCGCCCAGGCAGCCAACCGGTCCGATGACCGAGCTGCGCCCTCATCGGAAAGACGCGCGCCCATGAACGCCGCCGCCCTCGCCCGCATCGTGCTTCTATGCTGGCCGCTGCTGACGCTTGCTGTCGCTCCGAATCCTGCGCTGGCTTCGACCTATCAGGATGCGCCGCACGAAGTCGGGATTGCAGCGGGGTCGGCGGACAAGGTTATCGAGTCCTGTCTGCTGGCTGCTGCTTCGGCCCATCGCGTGCCGCCAGCCGTGCTGGTGATCCTGCTCAACGTCGAAGGCGGCAAGCTTGGGCGTGTCAGTGCCAACACCAATGGCACCGTCGATATTGGCCCGATGCAGGTCAACGAGATCTGGCTGCCCGAGATTTCCCAACACTGGCGCGCGCCGGTCGGCCTGAGCTTCCTCGCGCTGCGCGACAATTTCTGCGCCAACGCCGAAGCCGGCGCCTACATCCTGCGCAAAGGTCTCGATGAAGCGCATGGCGATTTTTGGGGTGGCGTCGGCATCTATCATTCCCACGATCCGGCCTACAAAGCGGCCTACCTGCGCAAGGTGTTCGAACAGGCGCTGCGCCTGCAGGCGGAGGTAGCCAAAACCACACCTGCGCCACAGCCTGCCGCAGCTCAGCCCAACGCGCGGGCACGCTGATGTTCTCCCAGTATGGACGCGGCGGCGATCAAGGCCGCGCCGGCGAAGATACCTTGCTGCTGGCGGCAATCATCGCCGTCTTCATCGGCGCGTTTCTGGTCGCGGCGTGGTACTTGTTCCATGCGCAGATTGCGGCGGCGACGATCTCGCTCCAGCACGGCCTGATGAGGGCCGCCGGCGCGTTCACCGGCCGCTACGCGAGCCTCGACGCCCAGGTGCTGGCGGCCGACCCGGCAGCCGTGAGGTTTGGCGCGCTCTGGCGGCTCCTTCACAATGTCGGAACGTTTTACCGGTATCCGGCCGCCGCGTTGATCGCGCTGCTCGCCATCGCGTGCTTCATCTTCAACGCCCCCGGCCAGTTCACCAGGAACCTCGACCTGGCCGCCTTGATGGGAACCCTTGCCGGGATGTTTCCGCAGTCCGCGGCTTACGTGACGCGCGGCCTCGGGCTGACCACGGTGGCCGATGCGGCGCCACGTCCCGCCGACCCGTCGCTCCATGCCGGCGAATGGATCGCGCGCTTCGCCACCGACCACGATGGTCACTACAGCGAGCATGGGGCGATCCGGGAATTGACGCTGCAACTCGGCCCGGCGTGGTGGGGGGTGGTGCGGGCCGCCCCGCATGTCCGCGCGCTGCTCGCGGTCTTCGCGCTGCATGCCGCACGCCGGCGCGACGACGCCATGGCCTTGCTTGGCGACCTGTCCGGCTCGCTGCCGGATGGCAAGGAGGACGGCCCCGGCGGTCCGGCGGCGCCGCTGGTGTTTTCGCCGGCCGTCATCGCCAAGGCCGACCGCATTCTGTCTGACCACGATCTGCTCTCACCGTGCCTGGCCGAGGCGGGCCGCCACGCCTTCACGGCGCCCGCCCTGATGGCGGTGCTCACCTTTGCGCGGCAGCAATCGGGCGTTCTGGCGCCGGCGCAATTCGCCTTCCTGAAGCTGGTGGATCGCCGCCTCTGGTACGCGCTGCATTCGCTCGGCTTCCCCGGCGGACAGAACCCGGCCGAGCAGCCCAATCCTCGCATCGAGGCGATCGGCGCCCGTGATCATTGGGCTGCGGAGTCCGCGCTCGGCCAGCGTCTGGCGGAGCCCTCCTTCGATCGCGCCCTCGCCGTCATCCGAGCGCGGGCGCACGCCGCGCCGATGTCCCCCTGACCCCTGGAGAGCACCAGCATGATCATCCATCTCGCGACCGGCCAGCCCGTGCAATTGCACATCCACGCCGAGGACGGCAGCCAGCCGCCGCTGATCATCGCCGCCCCGCCGGCTCCGGCCGCGTCTTCCCCCGTCAACGCTGAGCCGGGCCACGCCAACCGGCTTGCGGTTCTGCGCCTCGCGCTCGTGGCGGCCGCGTTCGGCCTTGGCGGCTATCATCTGGCCCCGGCCAGCCGCATGACGTCGGCAGCGCCTGCCGGCCTCGACGATCCTGCCTACAGGTCCGCCGCACAAACGCAGATCCCGCTCACGGCCGCCATGGTCAACGATCTGGCCCGGCGCGTTCGCGAGAACCGGGGGGCGGCGGAAGAACCCGGCTGAGCAGCCCAATCCCCGCATCGAGGCGATCGGCGCCCGTGATCATTGGGCTGCGGAGTGCGCGCTCGGTCAGCTCCTGGCGGAGCCGTCCTTCGATCGCGCCCTCGCCGTCATCCGAGCGCAGGCGCACGCCGCGCCGATCTACCCCTGACCCCTCTGACCCCTGGAGAGCACTGCATGATCATCCATCTCGCGACCGGCCAGCCCGTGCAATTGCACATCCACACCGAGGACGGCGGCCAGCCGCCGCTGATTATCGCCGCCCCGCCGGCTCCGGCCGCGTCTTCCCCCGTCAACGCTGAGCCAGGCCGCGCCAGCCGGCTTGCGGTTCTGCGCCTCGCGCTCGTGGCGGCCGCGTTCGGCCTTGGCGGCTATTATCTGGCCCCGGCCAGCCGCATGACGTCAGCAGCGCCGGTCCTCGACGCAGGCCCCGAGGTTGCCGGCATCGCGCCCTCGGCCGCGCCGCCACACGTTCCTATCCCCGCCGTGCCTCCGGCATTTCTGCGCGAGATGGGCCGTCCTCCCGTCCTGACGCCCCCGCCAGCCGCGCCTGTCCCTGCCGGTCAGCCCGCAACCGGCAACGCGTTCGGCCTGGAGTAGCCGGCCCATGATCGCCCGCCGCACGATTGGGCCGGACGCGAATTTCGAGCGGTCCGGCCTGGCACTCTACCGGGAGACGCGATCTCCCTTCGTGCGCTTCGGCGATTTTCTCAAAACCGGCGCGTCGGGACTCATTCTCGGCATGGCGTCCGCCGCCACGGCCATCGAGCCCGGCACGATCGAAATGCTGGTGCCGCTGTCGGTGCTCTACGCCGCCTGGGTGCTGACCCGCCGCGTCGTCCTGCCTCTCCGGCTGCCCCAAACAGCGAACCGCCTCGATTACAACTACCCCAACCCGAAGAACCGACGCCCGCGCATGGCCGCCGGCATTCTCTATATCGGCCGCGACTATAAGACCGGCCAGGAGCTATGGCTCACGAACGAGGATGGCCGTCAGCATGTCGCCGTGCCCGGCACGACCGGCGCGGGCAAGACCTCAGCCCTGGTCAGCCTTTGCACCAATGCGCTCGCCTGGGGCTCCGGCTTCATCTTCGTGGACGGCAAGGCGGACAACCGACTGTATGCCGACATCCTCACCCTTGCCCGGAAATACGGCCGCGAGGACGACGTGCTCGCCCTCAACTTCCTGGTGGCCTCCGGCAACAAGCAGTCCGCCACGTTCAATCCGTTCGCCTGGGGCAACGCCGACGTCATCCGCGAGTTGCTGGTCAGCCAGATCGAGGCCAACCCGAACAGCGACAAGGGCGGCAACCACGTCTTCATGGCGCGCGCCACCGCCCTGCTCGGGGCGCTGACGCCTGCCCTGGTCTGGATGCGCGACAACAAGGGCGTGCCGATCGACATCGACGCCATCCGTCACGCGACAGAGCTGCAGAACATTGCTTCCCTTGCGATCGACCGGGTGTTCCGCCGGCGCGACCAGGCCACCGGAGCGGTGACCGAGATTCCGGTTCCCGATATCGACGAAGCCCTGCTCTACCCGCTCAAATCCTATCTCGGCGAGACCGGCGGCTATGATCCGGCGATGCCGTACAACGGCCAGAAGTCCGACGAGCCTGCCAAGCAGCACTCGTTCGTGGTGATGCACTTTTCCGCCACCTTCACGCAGCTCGCCGTCTCCCTCGGCCATATCTTCAAGCACGAGATCGGCGATATCGACATGCGCGATGTCGTGCTCAACCGCCGCATCCTCGTCGTCAACCTGCCGACGCTGGAGAATTCAGGCGAGACCACAGCATCCCTCGGCCGCCTGGTGGTGGCCTCGTTGCGCAACATGATGGCGCAGACCCTGGGCGCCGATCTGGAAGGCGACTACGCCGAGATCGTCGAGAACAAGCCCCATCTTGCGCCGACGCCGTTCCCGGTCGTGTTCGATGAGGTCGGCTACTACGTGGTTCCCGGCATGGACAAGATGCTGGCGATGGGCCGCGGCCTCGGCTTCATGTTTTATCTCGGCTTCCAGGAGATCGGCGGCCTGCGCGCCCGCATCGGCGACACGATGTATTCGCTGCTCGGCAATGCAAACCTGCAGATTCTCATGCGCCTGCAGGAAGGCAGCGAAACACGAAAATATGTCGAGCAGACCGCCGGCGACACGCACGTCACCCAGGCGAGCAGCTTCCGCGCGACCGACCTCGGGAACTTCCTCGAAGCCCCTCATGCCGAAATCCGCCAGACCTCGCGGGTGAACTGGAGCGACCTGCGGAACCTCATCGAGGGCGAGGCGATCGTGGTGTTCGGCAAAGAGCGCATCTACGCCAAGCTCTTCCACGCCGATATCGATGCCCGCGGTCCGTTGCGGATGAACCGTCCGCTGATGCTGTGCCCGCCGGACCCCGACATGCTGCACGGCTCGCTCGATCGCGCCGCGATCATCGCAGGTCATCTCGCCGGCGGATCGGCGATGTACAAACACCACACAACGCCGTCGCCGACGCTGGATGCGCTGGTCCATGGGTTCATGGCCAGGGTCACCGAGCCGGGCGCAGCGCCGTCCGGCCTCTGCGCCGCGGCGGCCATCCGCGCGCTTGAGCACGTGGCTCCCGACCTGCAGAGCGCCGCCCCTGCACCGCGGCCGACGCCGGGCAAGCCCACGCCCGACATCCATGAGACCGAGCACAGCCTCATGCTGGAGGCCGTCGCCAGGCCTGCCGCCGAGCGCGTCACCCCCGCGATGCCACAACAGGCGGTGCAGCCTGGGCTGGCGCGCAGCCTCACCGAGATCGAGATCGCCG
>Ga0302320_10015643_pt1 | contig 15567 bp, 20 predicted proteins | sample Bog_T0_3_FD_202130 | JGI IMG/M metagenome (GOLD analysis project Ga0302320, IMG submission 202130) | Peat permafrost microbial communities from Stordalen Mire near Abisko, Sweden - Bog_T0_3 | ecosystem: Environmental > Terrestrial > Soil > Wetlands > Peat | place: Sweden: Abisko, Stordalen Mire... | reverse complement strand
CACGGCCAACAGCGCGAACAGTAGCGTCCCCCGCTGTGATGTTTTACTGGCCAAGCTGCCCCTCCGCACGACTCAGCTGCACCTTCGCGGATGCCACATTTTCCGCCTGCGGCGCTGCCGCAATAAACGTGCGCAGCGCCTCCGCGCCTGCCTTCGGGTCTTTGCGTGCGATCAGAATTACTCCCAGCAGATACTGTGCCTGCGGATTCTTATCCAGCTTCATTTCCGCGCGCACGCTGCGCTCGGCCAGATCGTATCGCCCGAGGTTGTAATTCGCCACTGCGTCGAAATACCAGGCCTTGGCAGCCATCGGATCCAGTCGTACCGCACGGTCCAGGTATTTCGCGGCTTCGTCCCACTTCGTCCGATCGGAGGCCATGAATCCGAGTTCCTGCCATGGTCCCACCAGTTTGTCGTCGAGGTCCATGGCCTTGTGGAAGTCCGTTTCCGCGTCAGCTCTCTGGCCCAATTTCATTTCCGTCTGGCCCAGACCCATCCACGCATCGGCATATTGCGGATAGCTTTCCACGGCCTTACGGAAGCTGGCTGCGGCTTCGGTCGTCTTGTTGGCGGTCGCCAGGCTGGTGCCTTTGTCGAAATACTTTTTGGCATCCTTCGGCGCCCTGAGGGCGAGCATGCTTACGACGTGGCCCTCATCTCCGCTGATTCGATGCAGTGTGATGGTCCCAACATCGAACATCTCCTGGCCGTCTCGCCCGTACAGGCCGACGCTGGCGGATGTGTAGCCCGAAATCGCGGCCCGCAGATCGCAGTTCGCCAACGGATCGATAGCGCGGCCATTTCCACCGCCCGCTCCGGCCATGCCGGAACTTCCGCTGGTACCGGATCCACCGGAGCCCGAATAACGCGCGTTGTTTGACGCATCCTCAAATACGCTGCCGGTTGGGTCTGCCCATCGGAAACTGAAATCTCCGTCGGGCGTCACATGCGCAACGGTACGATTCTGTGCGGAGCAAACGGTCTGTATATTGATGTCTGCGGGCAGCGGCGAACTATCGTCGGTAACGATTCGGCCATAGACGTAAATCTGGCGCGGAGCGGCTACTGCCGGAGTGGTCGTCTGAATGCCGGGCACCGGAGTGTTCACCGGAGCCGTGACCGGAGTGGTGTTTGAAGGGGTGGTGGTGCCCGTGCCGGTAGTCGGCGTGGTCGTGGTGGTTTTTTGGGCCAACAGACACACTAGTCCGGCGATCGCCGCCAACAGGAACCGAAGCGTGGACTTCATCGCAACCCTCCCTTACGAACAGGTCAGACCGGGGCCAAATCGTGCCCTCATTATGGCACAAACCCGGGAGCAGGATGTTCGGGCGAACCGGCGGCGTTCAGCGCAGGGTTTCAATTGCGGCTTTGGTATCGCGAAGCATCTTGTCTACCGCGTCATGCGTACGCTTGTTGCCCCACCAGCCAAAGCCGACCGGTGTGGTGCGGGAAAGCGTCATGCTGTCGACCTGGAGGTCCAGCCCGCCATCGCGTTCGCGCGCGAACCAGTAGTTGTTCGTGCGCCAGAGGAAGCCGTGGTCTTCGCCTTCCGGGTAGAGGCCGCCATCGAGCTTCTTCGCATCCAGTAACTCCCGAATGCTGACCGTGGTGGATCGTGAGGTCCAGCGGTTCGCGTCCAGTCGGCGATAGTGGCTATCGTACTGTGCGTCGTACGCAACATCCACCCAGATCGTGGCTTCCGTGAGAAACAGGCGCGACCTGTAGTGCTCGTCTTCCGGTATGCTGTCCGACTGCAAGGCGCCGCTGCCCCGCGCCACGTCCGGTTTAAAGAAGCTGGGATAAGCGGGATAATCCTGCATCACGCGGCGCACCTGATCGATATGGGCACCTGGCACCCGGATGGTTCCCGAGTAGTGGTGGATGCTCCCGTTGTGTATGTCCGCGTTCTCGCGCGCTTCCACGATCGGCTTGCCGGCGTCGAAGTCCCTGTGGCGGGACGAGTGGTCGTCGTCGATCCAGAGCTTCCCGCTGGTTGAAAACGGCGCCGAAACCTGACGCTCAAATTTTGCGGTGTAGTCCTGAAAAAGCGCCACCGCACCGGCTTCCAGATGGGAAAGCGGAATCATGGAAGCCTGGAGCGTCAAAGCGGCACAAACCGCTGTCAGTCCGGCAACACCATGAGAAAGACGCATCCCCACTAATATAGCGGGGTCCGGCGTGTGGAGCTGGTTGCCTTGATTCGGTTAAAGCCCCAGTATCTTTTTCCAATCCATTGCGGAGGCCGCCGCGGCGCCGAGCTGGACCAGCAGCTGGATACTGGAAACGTCCGCTTCGTCGATGTCTTTCGGGAGCGCCACGTTGAACGATTGCCTGACCTTCGGCCACTGCCGGTCGGTTGCTTCTTCGGCGATCGATTTACTGCTGCCGACCAGCGAATCGGTGACCCAGCTGATGCGGGCCAGCAGATTACCGGGAGGGGCGGGCATCTCCTGGGGGGAATATGTGCCGGTGCCGAGCGAGACTACCGTGGCGTCCTGCGGGTCGATATCGCCGTAGCATTGATCGGTGTTGAAGGCCTCCGCGCAGAGTTGGTAGACCGGATCGGCGAGAGAGACGCAGCCGCCATCGGAGAAGTAACCGAAGCCGGGGATGAGCCAGGGGTCGTGATAAGTGGTGGCGCAGGCGCTGGCTACGGCGGCATCGACCAGCGGCGCAGTACCGGTGGTGCGGGAGTTGGTGGGCGAATCTTTGACGAAGTACCAGGGATCGCCAAGCACGTTGCCGGCGGTGATCATGATAGGGATTGGGGAGTCGTTGATTTTCATGCCGGCCTGGGCGCCGAGGGTATCCGCGACCACCTGGTGCAGCACTTTGTTATCGAACATGCGGCCATGGAGCACCAGGTTGGCGTTGCGTTCCAGGGAGTTGGTGGGGCTGAAAATCTTCGGACCGCTGGTGGTGTAGGTTTCGAGCGCGGTGGCGGCCGGGATGCCGGCTGCGACGGTAGCGGTGAGCAGGGCGCCGGTGGAAGTTCCCCCGACCCAGTCGAAGATTTCGCGCGTGAGCTTGCCGGTTTGTTTTTCGAGTTCGGCGAGGGCGAGGCAGGGAATAATTCCCCGGATGCCTCCGCCCTGAATGGAAAGTAATTTTTTCATGAATTGACCTCGATTTCCGTAATTGGCATTCAGTTTACCGCAAAATTACCGGTGTGCGTGGACGTGTTATATTTTCCCCGATGCTGAAGAATCGTTCCGTGCCCGCCAATGCGATCCTGCCGCACCTGACGTATACCGACGTTGCGGCGGCAGTGGACTGGCTGACGCGGGTTTTCGGTTTTGCCGAGCACTATCGGTATGGTGCAGCGGAATGCCCGGACGGCGCGCAGATGCGGTTGGGTGAGGCCTGGATTATGATCAACCGGGTTCGTCCGGGCCGGTTCGCGCCTGCGCAGATGGGCGGGTACACGCAGAGCCTCACGGTGTTCGTAGACGATGTTGACGGGCACTACGAACGGACGAAAGCGGCGGGAGGGAACATCGTCGAGGAGTTGAACGAGACGATTTACGGGGAGCGGCAGTACGGAGTAGTCGACCTGGAAGGCCATCAGTGGCTGTTTTCGCGGCATGCGCGGGATGTGGCGCCGGAGGAGTGGGGGGCGCGGGTGGCGGCACGTTAATGGCGTGCGGGACGCACTATTCCGTTTCGGTGAATACTTAGTGAATTGACGGTTACGAATCGCCCTGCCGGCTTTTTCGCCGTTACACTAAGTGTTCTCTTCTCCGCTTCCATGAATGGATCCGCACTGGCAATTCCGACCGTGACAAAGCCTCGTTTGCGCAGGATCGCCGTGTTCGCGCATCTTTGGCTGGGCCTGATTACGGGCATTTTCATCAGTCTTATGGGATTCACCGGCGGCGTTGTGGGCCTGCGGCCCCAGATCGTCACGCTGCTTTCTCCGGCATCTCCGCAGACCGGTGGTTGTGCGGGCGTCGATTGGAACCGCGCCGCGGAGGACGTGATTGCCACCACGCATTCGGAGATCAATCGCGTCTACGGGCCCTATGGGACCGATACCCGCTATCACTTTCGCATGATGACGGGTACGCCCGTGATTTACAGGCACGTCATCTATGACGCGTGCGCCGGTCGCGTACTGGGAACCATCGATCTCGCGTGGATGGACTGGACGGTCGACCTGCACCACAATCTGCTCGCCGGCAATACGGGCCGCACATGGGCGGGTTTCATCGGGATCGCCATGCTGGTGAGCGGTCTGAGCGGCTTGTGTGTCTGGCTGCTCACGAAGCCCGATCTCCGAAGGCTGTTCGCGGTTTCGTTCCCATTCTCCCGCAGAACGCCGAGGGAATTGCATCGTGCGATTGGCGTGATCGCCGCCTTCTTGTTGGTGGCGGAAGCCTTCACGGGCCTCTGGCTGTGTTTCCCCCAGACGATGCGCGGAATGCTGCTCACTGTGGCGGCGGCGCCTGAGGATGTCCGGCCGGTTCGCGCGCCGCGCACCGCGGGATCACCAGCGATGGGAAAGAAGCCGTCATCCCCGGCGCCGGTTGCTCCCGCCGGTCTTGCGGACCTGATGGCGGCAGCCCAGGCTGCGTTGCCGGATGGCCTGATCCGCGAGATCCGCATGCCAGACGGCAACGGCACCGTACAGGTTCGTATGTGGAGGCCGGGAGATTTTCGTTCGCTGGGCAACAACGTCGTGTATATTTCCCGCGCGAAAGCGCAGGTTCTGACGGTGGATCGATATTCCGACCGTTCCGCATCCAGCCGCTTCGTGCAGGCGATGGCCGGGCTGCATTACGACGAATGGGGCGGCTTGCCCTTTCGGATCTTGTCGGCGGTAGCCGGTCTTTTGACGCCGGTGCTGTTTCTCAGCGGAATCCTGATCTGGTGGTTCTCGCGGCGCCGCAAAACCGCGGCCATTGCTAAGCAGCCTGTTGCCGAGGCCGAAATTGCGCGGATTTATTGAATTGCGGTGAAACCGGCCGCCTACTTCCGTACCAGCGATAAAAACTCGTTCCGCGTTTCCTTATTCTTCCGGAACGCGCCCAGCATGGTGCTGGTCACCGTGCCCGAATGCTGCTTCTCCACTCCGCGCATCATCATGCAGAAATGCTGCGCTTCGGCGATCACGCCGACTCCCAGCGGGTCCAGCATGTCCTGAATGCACTGCGCCACTTCCTGCGTCAGTCGCTCCTGAATCTGCAGCCTTCGCGCGAAAATGTCCACAATCCGCGGCAGTTTGCTCAGCCCGATCACCTTGTTCCGCGCGATATACGCGATGTGCATCTTGCCGAAAAACGGCAGCATGTGGTGCTCGCACATGCTGAAGAACTCGATGTCCTTCACGATCACCATCTCGTCGTACTTGACTTCGTAAATGGCGCCGTTGACCACCTTGGCGATATCCGCCGTGTAGCCGCTGGTCAGAAAACGGAGCGCCTTTTCCACGCGTTCCGGAGTCTGCAGAAGGCCCTCACGCAACGGGTTCTCCCCGACTGCTTCGAGCACGCCGCTGATCAGCGGAGCGATCGGTTTCGCCGGCATCACCTTCACCACAGCTCGTTTTCTGTCCATAGAATCTCCGGCCTTCACAGGCCGCTAACCTCACAGATGTTCCGTTCCGTCTCCCAGATGCGGATTTTTTCGAGGCGGGGCGTGCCGGTGGGGAAGGTCCCGGTCCAAACCGTGCGTAGCCGCCTGTCGATCTCGGAGGTCAGGTTCTCCGTGGTGGGCACCTCCGTTCGGAACGCCGCAACTTCTTCATTCAGATTGCGATAACGCAGCGGTTCGAGGATTTCCCGCGCTGCCAGCGCGTCCAGCGCCGCAAGATCCACCGCCCGCCCGGTGACGCCGTCCACCGGGGCGGCCACCGTGATTTCGACCTCGTAATTATGCCCATGGCCGTTCGGATTGTTGCATTTTCCGTAGATGGCACGGTTTTCGGCATCGCTCAGGCTGCGGGCGTGGAGCCGGTGCGTGGCAGAGAACCCATACTTTCGCGAAACGTAAACCATCACCTGCCGCCCCGGTATTCGACGAACAGTTCATTCGTTTCGTGCACTCGCACGGAATACAAATGGGCGCGCCCCGTCGGGTCAATATACCCTTCGATCCGCTGCCAGATGTCGATTGCGATGTTTTCCACCGTTGGGACCAGGTGTTCAAAGGACGCGACTTCGCGGTTCAGCAGACGATGGTCGTAAACCGAGAGTACCCGGTCTTCCAGCACCTCCTTGAGCTTCTTGAGGTCGAGGATCATCCCGGTTACCGGGTCCGGCTCGCCCTCAATCGCCACCTCGACGATGTAGTTGTGCCCATGGCTCAGCGGATTCGCCGCAGGCCCATAGACACGCTCGTTCTCCGCGTCCGACAACTGCGGCGAACGGCAAATATGCGATGCCGAAAACTCTACTTTTTTCGAAATGATCAATCCGCGCTTCCCCCGAGACACCCGATCCAATAGAATTATAGAGGACACTCCGATGAAAGCCGACCGAATCCTCCAGGGCGCGCTGGCGCTCATGCTGATCGCCTTCTGTGGCGCTCTTTATACGCAGCTCCATGAAACCGTCGTCAACGCGGGCGACAAGGCCCCCGATTTCACGATTACAACCGATGCCGGCAAGACCGTCACCGTCCACGACTTTGGCGGCAAGATGCTGCTGCTCAACTTCTGGGCCACCTGGTGCGGCACCTGCATCGAAGAGATTCCCGCGCTGAACCAGATGGCGCGACAGTTGCAACCGCGCGGCCTGGTGATCCTGGGCGTGAGCGTGGATAAAGACGAGGACAAATACAAGGCGTTCCTCACCAGTTCGCCGCTCGCTTATCAGACGGCGCGCGATCCGGAGGAGAAGATCAATCTTTCCTACGGCACCGTTCAGTATCCGGAAAGCTACCTGATCGACCGCAACGGCAAGGTGATCGAGAAGTTCATTTCCTCTCAGCTCTGGGCTTCGCCGCAGATGCTCCAGCATCTCAATTCGCTGCTCTAGTCCGGAAGCTCCGAGGCCTGACTTGACCGAAACCGCTACCTACGAGCGACGTACAATCCCCGCCGAAGTCAAACTCAAACTCTACGATGTGGTGGGCGAGAAAGGCCTGCTGGATCGTCCCGACGATCTGGCGCTTTATGAGTACGACGGCAGTGTGGATAAGTCGCGGCCCGAAGTCGTAGTCTTTCCCCGCACTACAGCCGAAGTTTCGAAGATCGTGAAGATCGCTGCCGAGCATAAGCTACCTCTGGTCGGGCGCGGCGCGGGCACGGGTCTGAGCGGCGGGGCGATTCCCCGGGCGGGCGGCATCATGATCGGCTTCGCGCGTATGAACCGCATCGTCGATATCGATATCGCGAATGAGCGCGCTACGGTTGAGCCGGGAGTGGTGAATCTGGATGTTACGGCTGCGGTCGCGCCTCTGGGCTATTTCTATGCGCCCGATCCTTCGAGTCAGCGCGCTTGCACAATCGGCGGCAACGTTGCCGAAAATGCCGGCGGTCCGCATACGCTGGCGTATGGGGTCACGACGAATCACATTCTGGGCCTTGAGTACGTGCTGCCGGATGGCACGGTCCACACTACCTCCGCCGACGCTCCGGGCTACGATCTGATCGGTCTGCTGACAGGATCCGAAGGCACCATGGCGCTTACGACGAAGGTCACGGTTCGCCTGATGCGGCAACCGGAGCGTGTGAAGACGATCCTCGCCATCTGCAATGCCGCGAGCGATGCCGCTGACACCGTAGCGGAGATTACGGCGCGCGCTATCACGCCCGTCGCGGTGGAGATGCTGGATGGTGAAATGCTGCGCATGGTGGAGGACGCAACCCACGCCGGGTACCCGAAAGATGCGGCGGCGGTGCTGCTGATCGAGTTGGAAGGGCTGGCCGAATCGGTAGATGAGCAGGTGGAACAGATTCGCCAGGCTTGCGAGAAGTGCGGTGTGCGCGAGGTGCGCGTGGCGCGCACGGCTGAAGAGCGCGACCTGTTATGGAAGGGCCGCAAGAACGCATTCGGCGCGGTGGGGCGGGTGAGTCCGTCGTATTACGTGCAGGATGGCGTGGTGCCGCGCACGCAGATCGCGCCCACGCTGCGGCGGATTGCCGAAGTGGCGACGAAGTACGGGCTCAGCATCAGCAATATTTTCCATGCGGGCGACGGGAACATGCATCCGATCATTCTGTTCAATTCGCATGTGGAAGGCGAACTGGAGAAGGCGAAGGCGGCGGGCGAGGAGATTCTCGAGTGGTGCATTGCGGTTCGATCACCGGTGAGCATGGCGTGGGGATGGAAAAAAATGAGATGATGGCGCATCTGTTCTCTTCGGATTCGCTCGATTGCATGTCGCGGCTGAAGTCGTTGTTTGACCCGGAGTGTCGGCTGAATCCGGGGAAGGTTCTGCCGACGGGGCGGGGATGCATGGAGATTCGGCAGGGTCCGCTTACGAGAGCCAGCGAGATCTGAGCTCGCGAGGTGAATGCGATTGGATAAGAATACAATCCTGGATGCGATCAGACGACTTACTGAGGAGACCGGCACCGCGCCGGGATTCCTCAGGTTCTCCCGTGCTACTGAGGTTCGAAAGGCGGATTGGTATCCGCACTTTGGCTGCGTTGGGGAGATGCGCTCCTGGAAGCCGGTTGTGCGCCGAATAAGTTTCAAACGAAAATTGACGACGCAGTTCTGATTGAAAAGTACATCGGGTTAATCCGCGAACTGGGAAGGTTCCCCATCGAGGGTGAGATAAGGCGCAAGGCGCGAACCGATGCAACTTTCCCGAACCACGGCGTATTCGCCCGTTTCGGCGGCAAGGAAAAACTGCGGGAGCGCGTGTCGGCACACTGCAGGGAGCGCCTTGAATTTCACGACGTGCTTGTCCTTTGTGTCACGCATGGGCACTCGGGTATAGTAACCGGCACCACGAAGCGCAATGAAAAGATCGCGACTGGGTTTGTCTATCTCATGAAGTCCGGAGTCCATTAAGTCCATTACAAGATCGGTCGCACGAATTCACTGGGGCGGCGTGAAAGTGAACTGGCGATCAAGATACCTGTTCCGCCGACGACTATTCACAGTATCGAAACAGACGATCCGGTCGGCGTCGAAGCCTACTGGCACCGACGCTTCGCCGACAAACGCGGCCTATCGGATCACTTCCAACTCCGCGGAATGATCGACGGCGGCCAATAGTTCATTTACGCGCGACATCTCGGCGTCTTCCATTTCGGTATCGCCGCACTGGCGGCACTGCAAAACGGGCAGTGACTTAACAATGACAATGGCGGTGTCGCTGACTTTGAACGGCAGATCCGTTACTCGCTTCTCCAGCCTGCCTCCACACACACGGCAATTCACTCTGGTGTGCTCCCGGTGCGGTCGCCCTCTTGCCATTCCGCAGCCGCGTCGAAGACGCTCGGCTTGGTCAGCAATATCCGCATTTCAGGCAGTTCTTGAGGCGGTGCGTCGAGCACGGCGACGAACTCGTCCCATTCCTCCGGCGAAAGATAGAAATGCGACTGGATCGTGCGTGGGTGAGGGTGCCTTTCGGCACGTTGCGAGGCTGGGTTGCCTTTCATCGAAACTCCTGATTCGTTATCACGGACTGGTGGGAGCCAAGTCAATCACCGTCCAGGAAAACCCCGCGGGGCCACCCGTCCCGGCCGACACGCCATGGATGGACTTTGCCGGAATGGTGGACACCGGCGATCCTCATTCCAGCCAACGCATCGATGAAGTTGTGTGTGGCGCAGACGCTGAATCCTGGCCCCCGCTCCCCAACTTCTTCACTAACTCTTCGAGCGCGGTAACCCGCTCCTTCAACTCATCGATCTCCTGGCCTTCCGGATCCGGCATCAGACCGTGGTCCAGCACGCCTTCCCTTGGCACGTGGTACCGCACCACGCGCCCCGGAATCCCCACCACCGTCGAATTCTCCGGCACCGGATGCACCACCACAGCTCCCGCGCCGATCCGCGCATTATCCCCGATATGAATCCCGCCCAGCACTTTTGCGCCGGTTCCGATCACCACGTTATTGCCGATCGTGGGATGCCGCTTGCCGCGCTCGTTACCCGTACCGCCCAGCGTGACGTTTTGGTAGATCAGCACGTCATCGCCGATCTCAGCCGTTTCTCCGATTACGACTCCCATGCCGTGATCGATGAAAAAGCGCTGTCCGATGGTGGCGCCCGGGTGGATTTCGATACCGGTAAGAAAACGCGAAACCTGCGAAATAACGCGAGGCAACAGCGGCACCTTCGCCTGATAAAATCTATGCGCCACACGATGCAGCAAGACTGCGTGAAAGCCCGGATAGCAAAGAAAGATCTCGAGGACGCTCTTGGCCGCCGGGTCTTCGCGAAATATGGTGTCGATCTGTTCCCGGATTACCGCAAACATAGGGGACCCGACGAAACGGGTACTCTTGAGATGCCGCTTAGTGAGCCGCGGCTTCAGCCGGTTCCGTAATCACCGGAGGCTTCGCGCCCTCGGGAATCTTCACCAGCATGTCTTCCTTGCGGTAAATCAGCGTGGAAGTGTTGTAGCTGGCGATCTCAAAGCCGTGGCCGTGTGTGATGGCATCGGTCGGGCACGCTTCCACGCAGAAGCCGCAGAAGATGCAGCGGTTGTAATCGATGTTGTAGACCTTGGCGTAACGCTCTCCGCCGCTGATGCGCACCTGGTCGGTGTTTTCAGCCGCTTCAATGTAGATGCAGTTGGAAGGACAGGCCGCCGCGCACAGGAAACACGCCACGCACTTTTCCATGCCGTTTTCGTCGCGCTGCAGTTCGTGCACGCCGCGATAACGTTCCTGGAGTTTGGCCGGTTCGTCCGGGTAGTTCTCCGTCACCGTCGGAGACATCATCTCCTTCAGCGTGACGCCCATTCCCTTTACGACCGCTGAGGCCGCGCCGAATACTTCACCGATGTTTGCCATCTTTAATATGTTAACCCGGTCAGTCGTATTTCTCGTAAATGACCCGCTTGCGATCCACTCCGGTGGACTTCAACTGCGCCCGAAGTTCATCCACCATCTCGCGCAGCCCGCAGATGTAGATGTCTACGTCGCGCCTGTCGCCCAGAGCTTCCATCACATGCGGCTGCACGCGCCCGGTGCGTCCCGTCCACTCTTGAGAGGGGCGGGTCAGGGTAGGGCAATAGTCGAACTCATCCCGGTTTCCCGCCAAATCCCTCCATTCGGCATCGTAGAGCAGGCCTGTTTCGTGGCGTGTTCCGAAGATCAAAGTGCAACGCCCAGGCAACGCGCCAGCCCGCAGGAAAGCGCGGAAGGGTGCAATCCCCGTCCCGGTGGCTACCAAAATCGAATCCGATCCCGTCGCTCTTGGCGTAAACGTGCCGTACGGACCCAGGAATTCCACCTCATCGCCGGTCTTCCTCTCGAACAGCCAGGGCGAGAACTTGCCATCCGGGACCAGGTTCGCACAGAGTCCGAAGGCTCTTCCACCGGACGGCGTGGCGATGGAGTAGGCCCTGGTCACGGCGTCTCCGGCGATGTTTGCCGTCAACGACAGAAACTGCCCCGGGACGAATGTTCCGTCCCAGTCGATCGCTTCGAACTCGAAGTGCCGCGTGCCGGGTGCAAGCTCCCGCCAGCCAGTGAGTCGCGCCTTCACCGCGCCGCCTCCGTAGCCCGATCCACCCGCGTGTTGCTGAGGCCGGGATCGCCGTCGATCAGCCGCGCCCCGCGAACGCGCATACAAAAATCCTGTGTGAGGCCTCGCCCCGCTATCGCGACGTCCAGGGAATGTTCTCTACTCATCTTTCCTGCACCCATCATAGTGCGGCGATCCGGTTCAGGGGCGACGCGAAACCTCGTCGCCCGACCCCGCCGTCGAATCATCGTGTAACCTTTGCGCCAGCCCTCGGTATTGTCCAATGGACGGAGCTACGCACATGAAAATCCATAAGCCAGCCATCGCGGCAGTACTCATGCTGATACCTTCCTGTTGGTTCGCAAGCGGCCAGTCGTTTGAGGTTGCCTCCATACGGCGCAATCCGGGTGGAACGCAGAATACCGGAATCAATCTCCTGCCCGGGGGAAGAATCAGCATGACGAATACAACACTCAAAACATTGATTCGAAATGCCTACGGGATTCTGAGTTTTCAACTCGCCGGAGAGGTGGGCTGGACTGACGGCGAGTTCTACGATATCGAGGCCCGAACCGGGGCGGGGGAGAGTCTCTCGCAGGAGAGTCTGAAGCCTTACCTGCAGAGCCTGCTGGCGGATCGTTTTCGTCTTAAGGTTCACTGGGAGACTCGCGAGGAGAATATATATGCGCTCGTACTGGACCAGTCCGGCACAAAGATGACACAGAATCACGAAGGCAAGGATCCGGGCATGAACACGCAGAAAAACTCCGGGCGGGTGCGGATGAAGGGGATCGGAGTGCCAATGGACATTCTTGCGTCGAATCTGGGGAATCAATTGGGCCGGATCGTTGTGGATAAGACCGGACTCACTGGCGCATGGGATTTTCAGGGTACGTGGGAGATCGAGCCGGGGCCGGATTCCGATGCCCCGTCGATTTTCACCGGCGTTCGGGAACAACTGGGCCTGAGACTCGTGTCGCAGAAAGGCCCGGTCAGCATGCTGGTGATCGACCAGGCTGAGAGGCCTTCCGAAAACTGAGGCTCCCGGAGCCGAACCAGATATCCGAAGTCCCGTGTTCGGAGCTTCTCAGTCGCGCCTTCACCGCGACGCCTGCGTGGCCCGATCCACCAGCATCTTCCCCAGATCGGGATGTCCGTCGAGCGGTGGCGTGACGCGGATCGGCAGGCCGAACTCGCGCTCCAGACTCTCCACAATCTTCGGCAAATCCCTTTGCAGATGGATTCCGAGGGTCAGGAAGTACGGCAAAACCAGCACTTCCCGAGCGCCGGCCTCAACCAGTTTTCCCACCGCGGCTTCCAGTTTGGGGTCGCACTCAAGGAATGCAGTCTGGTAAAGCGGCCAGCCGGCCATTTTTGCAGCACTTTCAGCCACGGTTCGCACGGCGTCGTTGGCGGAGGCAACGCTGGAGCCGTGCCCGAATACCACAATCCCCACGCTACGGTCGATAGTCATCTTGTCTGCACCCATGATAGTGGGCCGTACATATCGAGTCATACCCCTGGTACGCTGTCCCGGTACGTCGCCCCATGCGCCACTCCATCGCGGCGTACTATTCTGGTGACTGAAGCGCCTCTTGAATTCCGTGCCCTATCTTCGCGTCTTTGCGCTCATGTCGGCGTTCATTTCGGTGCTTCTGTCTGCGGTGCCCCTCTTTGCCGGCGTGGAAGACGATTGGAAGGACATGTTCGGCCAGGCACAGCATGCCGCCGCCGCCAAAGACTATCCGAAGGCGGAAGCACTGTACACCAAAGCTCTCCATTTTGCCGAACTCTTCGGCAAGGAGGACGTGCGTGTGGCGTCTACCCTCCAGGCCATCGGCTCCACTCTTCGCATGCAAAAGAAGTTGTCGGATGCGGAAGACAACATTCGTCACGCCGTCAGTATCTTCTCAGGCAACCCCGGGGAGCAAAGTATCGAATACGCGCAGGCTCAGTTCGATTTGGCGCAGGTCCTGATGGATCAGTCCAAATACGAACTGGTACTTCAGTCCCTGCAAAAGGTCCTCCCCACCTTCGAGCAGACCCTGGGGCCCCATGACCTGATCACCGCCGGCGCGCTTTGCCTGCAGGGCGATGCCTTTCGCGATCTTAAGCGGTACGGCAGCGCCGAAGAACCCCTCACGCGCTGCGCCCATATTCGCGAAGAGGACGCAGGTATCGCCACCGCCGAGTTCGGGGCCGCCATTAACAGCCTGGCGCTGGTATACCAGAACCTCGCGCGGCCGAAAGATGCGGACCGCTACTTCAAGTTCGCCGCCAGCATCCGGGAGCAATCGCTCGGCATGCTGAGTCCCGAATTTGCCGAGACTCTGGAGGCTCACGCGCTGTTGCTCCACCAGTTGGGACGCGATGCCGAGGCCAAACAGAAAGAGAAGCTGGCCGCTCAGGTACGCGCCCACATGGGCAAGAATTAGACCGATCCGGTATCCTGTATTTCGAGTGCCCGTCTACGCTCCCGCCTCCTCAATGCGTCTTGTCGTCTCCCTGCTGGCAGCCGCTTGCGCGCTGAACGCAGCCGACCCCAAAGCAATGGCGGATGCGCAATGGCGAATGGCCATGTCATCCGCCGTCAACGCCGTAAATGCCAAAAATCTTCCCAAAGCCGAGCAACTCTTTCAGTCGGCAGTCCAGGCTACGGAGCATTTTGAAGCAACCGATCCCCGAGTTGGCGCCACGGTAAACGGTCTTGGTCTGGTCCTCAAGGAGGAAAAGAAGTTCGCCGAAGCCGAAAAGGCTTTTGGACGGGCGCTGGCCATCATGGAGAAAGCTTATGGCGCCGACAGCCTGGATGTCGGCAACGTGAGTTTCAACCTCGCTTCGGTCCTGATCGCCGAAGGGCGTTATGACGCCGCGCTCCCCATCGTGCTCAAGTGTCGTGCCTTGTTCGAGAAGAATCTGGGTAAGGACAGCCTGAAGACCGCCTCAGCCCTGTGCATGGCGGGCGATGCCTACCGAAATCTCAAAAAGTACGGCGAAGCGGAAGGCCCTCTGCGCCAGTGCGCCGACGTTCGGGAAGCCGCCGGGGGTATGGAGAACACGGAACTGGCCGACGCGCTTTTCAGTCTGGCGCAGGTTTACCAACAACTCGGAAAGTATGCCATGGCGGACTCGCGTTTCAAACTGGCCGAGAAAATTCGCGAACTCACCCTGGGCGTTACCAGCCCGCAGTTTGCCGACGTGCTCGAAGCCCACGCCGCGCTCCTGAAAAACATGGGACGCGACCAGGAAGCGGCAAAGGACCTCGCCATGGCCAGTGCCGTTCGCCGGACGACGAAGAAATAGCAGTAGATATAGTACTGGTATTGCTACCTGAATTCTGCCGCAAGTGGGGATTTTTCCCATTCGTTGCCGTTCGGCAGTCAACTTTGTTGCTAAGCGTACATGCCTGGGTGATAATTGAATCAGCCGGAAGGAGAATGAATTGAAGCGCACGGGATCCGACGACACATTACGCTGTTCCTTCTGTCACAAGAGCCAGGACGTCGTTGGTAAGCTGATCTCCTCGCCGAGCGAGTATCCGCGGGCCTACATCTGCGATGAATGCATCGCCGTATGCAATTCGATTCTCGACGACGATAAGCCGGAACCGGCAACCGCGAGCCCGAACAAGATTCCCCGCCCGCTTGAGATCAAGGATTTTCTCGATCAGTATGTCATCGGCCAGGAAGCGCCCAAGCGGAAGCTGGCTGTCGCCGTCTACAACCACTCCAAGCGCATCCATATGAACCGGATGCGGAACTCCGAAATCGAATTGGCCAAGTCCAACATTCTGCTGATCGGACCCACCGGCACCGGCAAGACCCTGATGGCTCAGACGCTGGCTAAGATTCTGGACGTCCCTTTCGCTATTGTGGACGCCACCACGCTTACCGAAGCCGGCTACGTCGGCGAAGATGTTGAAAACATCATCCTTAAGCTCCTTCAGGCCGCCGATGGCGACGTCCAACGCTGTC
>Ga0302320_10015640_pt1 | contig 15567 bp, 9 predicted proteins | sample Bog_T0_3_FD_202130 | JGI IMG/M metagenome (GOLD analysis project Ga0302320, IMG submission 202130) | Peat permafrost microbial communities from Stordalen Mire near Abisko, Sweden - Bog_T0_3 | ecosystem: Environmental > Terrestrial > Soil > Wetlands > Peat | place: Sweden: Abisko, Stordalen Mire... | reverse complement strand
TCTTCGGAGACCAGCAAGCTGCCGTCGGGCATCTGCAGCAGTCCCACCGGCCGGCCCCATACTTCGCGCTTGTCGGGTCCGAGCATCCAACCTTTCACCACTTCGGCGATCGGACCGGCGGGTTTGCCGTCTTTGAAGGGGATGAAGGCCACCGATTGGCCCACGCGCATGGAGCGGTTCCACGATCCGTGGAAGCACAGGAAAGCGCCGCCCTGATATTCCGCCGGGAACTGCTTGCCGGTGTAGAAAATGAAATCCAGCACGGCCACGTGCGCGCCCAACAGCACGTCGGGGGCGATGGTCTTAGCCACCATATCCGGCGCGGCGCCCTTATTCATGGGGTCTTCGTGCGGCCCGATGTAGGCGTACGGCCAGCCATAGAACGCGCCTTGCTGGATGTGGGTGAAATAGTCGGGCACCAGGTCGTCACCCAGGGTGTCGCGTTCCTGCACCCCGGTCCATAGCGTATCGGTGCCGGGATACCAGCGCAGGCTGACGGGATTGCGCGTTCCCGCGGCGAAGATCTCATGCTTCCAGCCGTCCACGGTATAGCGGCTGATGGCCGCGCGGCGCGGATCCTCGCCGGGCGACGAGTTGGAGCCGGAGCCCACGCCCACGTAAAGGTACTTGCCGGCACGGTCGAACAGCAGGCTGCGGGTCCAGTGGTGGGTGCCTTGGCCCTTGAGCGAGACCACCTCTTCGCCGGGAGTAGCGGCCGTCATGGCTTTGGAATCGTACTTGTAGCGCTTGACGGAATCGTTCTCGGCCACGTAGAGGTAGCCGTTCAGCATGGCCAGGCCGAAGGGCTGATGCAGCCCGTCGATGATCTTCTTGCGGTCCTTGCTACCGGGCGGGAATACATAGACACAGCCTTTGGGGGCCTCGCCGGAATCGCTGAGCAGGATTTCGTTGCTCGGGCCCAGCATCATGAAGCGCGGGACGTTGAAATCTTCGGCCCAGACATCCACGTGAAAACCGGGCGGGACGCTGAGTTTGGCGCTATCCGGCTGGGGAATGACGCGCGGGCCGTTGGTCACGGATTTGGTGGCGTAGGGCGGCGGCAGTTGGGGGTTCTGCGCGGCCTGAAAAATGACAGCGGCGGCGGCAAACAGGGCCGCGCTGAGCAGTGTTCCTCTCAAGTGCATGTGGTATATGATGCCACGGGTGAGAGGAACGATGCGGCGGGGGGAGGCTCCGCATGTCGCGGGAAGCGAAAGAGAGGATTCCTGCAAACGAGTAAAATCGGAGTGTATGGACAACTGGAGAGAGCACGTCAGTGTCAATCCTGCCGTCTGCCACGGCAAGGCATGCATCCGCGGCACACGGGTGTTGGTGTCGGTGATTCTCGACAACATTGCCGCTGGTGCTGACCGTCCTCAGATTCTTGCCAGTTACCCTTCGTTGAAGGCGGAGGACATCGACGCCGCGCTTGCGTACGCCGCCGAGTTGTCTCGCGAAGGCGCCATGGAACTCCCGCTTGAGCTCAGCGCGTGAAGTTCAAGACAGGTTGACGCCGCCTGCCACCTATCTCAGCTTGACGGCCACCGCTTCGCCCACATAGTGAACCGACTTAGCCGGGGGCGCCTCTGTGAAGCCCACCGCCTTGTCCTTCGACACCAGCACGACCTGGAAATTGCGCTCCTTCAGCATTTCCGGGAACGAGCCTTGCCGCCGTCCGACGGTCAGCGTTCCGCTCGCCTCGTTCCATTGCAGCGGGATCTCGGAATACGCGCCCTTCTCGTAGTCGTACGTGGTCCCCTGGTCTTCGTACAGCGTGAACGCTCCGTTTGCCCCGGAATAGACATAGACCGTGAGCGGATCGGCGGGCTTCTCCCCGGTGTACTGAAGCTCGGGTCCGAAGGGGACAATCGATCCGGCCTTTACATAAACCGGAATGGCATCGTAGGGCGCGGGCGCGTCCATGCGGGTGCCGGGTGCGGCGGTCTTCCCTGTCCAAAAGTCGTACCAGCCATCCGCCTTGGGCAGATAGACCGACCGGCTTCGCGCCTTGAAACTGGTAACCGGAGCCACCAGAAATGCCGGACCGAACATGTATTCGTCCGGCAAATCCCGCGCCGACTTATCGGACGCGAAGTCCATTACCAGCGGACGCAACATGGTGCCTGAGTGGTGGGTCACTTCTCCCGCCAGCGTGTAGAGGTACGGCAGCATACGGTAGCGCAGGCGGTCGGATTTCAACTCCGCCTGGTAGGCCGGATGGGAATCGCCGCCCATGGTCCACATCTCGCGCACGCGCAGTTCGCCGTGGACCCGCAGCAGCGGCGTGAAGACTCCGAACTCGAACCAGCGCGCGTTCAGCTCGCGCCACTCCTCGTCGTCTTCCGGCTTAGTGGTTCGGGCGGAAAACTTCTGCTGCATGGTATAGCCGCCGATATCCTGCGTCCAGTAAGGAATGCCGGACAGGCTGAATCCCAGACCGGCGGGAATCTGTTTGGCCATCGCCGTCCAGGTGGCCGTGATGTCGCCCGACCAGGTGGCCGAGGCGTAGCGCTGGCTTCCCGCGAAAGCCGAGCGAGTCAGGATGAACACGCGCTGGTTGGGCGCGGCGCTGCGCTGGCCGTCGTAGACCGCTTCGCTGTTATAGAGCGCGTAGCCGTTGAGCACGCGCGAACCGATTCCCATCGCCGTCTTGGGCATATGGGTGCGCTGTCCTTCGAGGGTGGGCGGAGAGGCCGTCAGATCCGGCTCCGTGGCGTCCATCCACCAGGCGTCAATCCCTTTCTGAAAAAGGTTGCGGTCCACTTGCGACCAGAACATCTGCCGGGCGCCGGGGTTGAAGGCGTCGTAGAACGTGTAGGGGTATCCGATCCAGTCTTTCAACCCTTCCTGGAGCGGCGGCTGATAGAGATTGCCGGCTTTCTGCATGGCGTCGAAGTTGGCCGACCCGGGGTAGAATTTGCCCCACACGGAGATCATCAGGTGGGCGTGCATATCGTGAATGGACTTGATCCAGGCGTCCGGATCGGGGAAGCGCGAGGCGTCGAACTGGTGCGTGCCCCAGGAGTCGGGCTTCCAATACTGCCAGTCCTGTACGATATTGTCGAAGGGGATTTTGCGCTTGCGGAATTCACTTACTACGTCCTGACTCTGCCGGGAGGTTTCGTACTTCTGGCGCGATTGCCACAGTCCGAAGCTCCACAGCGGCATCATGGGAGCTTGCCCGGTGAGCTGCCGGTATCCCGCCACCACGGTGTCGAGCTTGGGACCGTAGACGAAATAGTAATCCACGGCGTCGGCTACTTCGGACCATAGCGAGAACTTATCGGCCTCTGCCGAGGGCGTCTTCCATGTAAGCTGCATGGTGCTGCCGTTCTCCGCGGTCCACTCGATCTTGATGGGGTAGCGATGGTTGGCCTCCAGGTGTACCTTCACCTGATCGTCATCGGTTAGCCACTGCTGGCGGAAATGATCGATTACCAGGCGGTTGTCGAGCCAGACTTTGATGCCGCCGTTGGAGAACGTTTTCAGTTGGTAATCGCCGGTGGACGGCGCCGCGAGCGAGCCTTGCCAGCGAGTATCGTGGGGCCGCCGTCCGCGGCCGCCGCCTTCGATTTCCAAGGTCGGCGCGATGACCGCGGGCGCCGATCCATCCATGGGAGCCATCGACAAGCCGCCGGGCTGGCCGTCGGCATTCAAAAGGTTGGCCGGCGGAATCGGTTCAAAGGGCCGCAGATCGCCAAAGCGGGAGTACGACATGTTGTCCCAGAAGATGCCATAGCCACGGCTCGACACCAGGAACGGCACCACGACATTGGTGTTGTGCTGCCACATCTCAAAGTCGTAACCCTTGATGTTCAGGACGCCTTTTTGCTGCTGTCCCAGGCCGTAGAGCGATTCATCGGGATTGGCTTGCCACAGTTGGCGGGCGTGGTAAGCCGGTTCGGCCTGCACCACGGCGCTTTCCAATATGCGGCCTCCGGGCGCCTCCGCGAGGACGGGCTGCCCCGCCCCGTCCAGGAAGCTGACGCGGCCGGTCTTGCGGTCCACCCGCACTTTCAAGTTGGCGGTCGCCAGGACTAGTTCGCCGTTGGCGTCCGCCAGGGTCCATTTCGGGACGGTGGAATTCGGTAGCACGGCCGACGCGTTGCGCGTGAACAGAATGGCGCTCCTGGCGAACGTAACGCGCGCGATGTTGCCGGCGACAAGCTGGATTCGGAGCGACCCGTCACCGGTCTGCAGCACGATCCCGTCCGTCTGTTTTTCATAGTCGCCAATGGCCGCCATGGCGGGCAGCGCGATAAGCGCCAGAAGCGCGGTCAGCATGGCGCGGTTGGTGCATGGTTTAGTCATGGTTGACTCCATTGCAATACAATGCGCTTCTCAAGGCAAGGTGGGGAAGGCGGCGATTAATCAGTTTCGGGATTTTGGCTAGGAACCGCTTGCTGGCGCGCGCGGCTCGGAATGGCGCTTCGTTGGCCCTGATGGGCGAGATCACCGCGACCGGCGGCAAGATCGACCAGAGCAACTTTCACGACTATCCCGTAGTGCGCATGAACCAAGCTCCCGTGGAAACGCGGGTCTACATTGTGGAAAGCGACGCTCCGCCGGCCGGAGTGGGTGAACCCGGCGTCCCGCCGTTCGCCCCGGTTCTTGTCCCGAGCGGCTTGCGAAGGACAGAACTCCTGATGTCGCCCCGCAATTTCAGCCCGGCGGGGAAAATGGGCTGAGCCATTCCTTTCGATGGCTCACTGCAAATTCCACGACATCAGGAGTTCCGAAGGAGTGCCGTCCGGCCCTAATAAGTGGCGCGTCCGCCGCTGGCGTCGTAGCATTGGGCCGTGACGAACGAGCATTCGGGACTGCACAGAAAGTGGACCACCGCGGCGATCTCCTCCGGCGTACCGGTGCGCTTCATGGGGATCTTGTCGGTCATGTACTTGATCTGTTCCGGCGTCACCTGGTCCAGGATCCGCGTCTGCACCACGGCGGGCGAGACGGCATTCACGCAGATGCCGTCGGTGGCCACTTCCTTGCCCAGCGACTTGGTGAGCCCGATCACGCCCGCCTTGCTGGCCGAGTACGCTACCATCCGCGGATTGCCCTCCTTGCCGGCGATGGAGGCGATATTGACGATGCGGCCGTATCCGCGGCCGCGCATGTGCGGGACCACCGCGCGGCAAAAGTAGAAGGCCGCCGTCAGATTGATGGCGATATTGCGATCCCAATCTTCGTCGGTCTGTTCCCAGATGGGAGCGGCTTTGCCGGCGATCCCGGCGCAGTTCACCAGAATGTCGATGCGCCCGGTGCGCGCCAGCACGGTGTCCACCACTTCTTTCACTTCCGCCGGGTGGGCCACATCGGCGCGGATGGCGAACGCCCCGCCTCCGATGGCAGCGGCCACTCGCCCGGCGCCATCCAGATCGAGATCCACGATCGCGATCGTGGCCCCGGAGTTGGCCAAACGGATCGCGATGGCTTCGCCGATTCCCGTGGCCGCGCCGGTGACAATGGCCGTCTGGCCACTCAGTAAGAGACTCATAGGACGATTGTAAGTCAGCGCGCGGGGCTCTGAAAGCTGGTGTATCCTGCTAGCATGCCCATTGAGACGAAACAGTTGGATTCCGGGATTGCCGTGGTGACGGTTTCGGGCCGGCTGGTCCTCGGAAAGGACGATGAGCGGCTGGAAGCGGCCACCGGCGAGTTGCTCCAGCAGGGGCAGAAAAAGTTCGTGTTCGACATCTCGGCGCTGGATTATGCCGACAGTTCCGGAATCGGCAGTCTGGTAGCGTGCCTGACTCACATCAGGAAGGCGGGCGGCGACCTGCGGATGGCCGGCGCCAACGCTCGTATGATGCGCCTCTTCCGGATGACCGGCGTGGAGTCGCTGATGTCGCTCTATCCAACATTGGCCGCGGCCACCGCGGGCTGACGTTCTATTGCAGCTTGCCGCGCGCGTCTACGTTCCAGGTCTCCACCACCTGGCCGCCGCGCAAGCCGTACACGCGCTCGTGCAGGTTCACGGCCACGCAGATGTGATTGGGAATGACACGCACGCGGTCGCCCACGCCGAATTCCCGTCCGGCGCCCGTCAGGTCGACGAACCCGTGCTCTTCATTCATCTTGTGGAAGCGCGCTCCGGGTGCTTCCACCACGTGTCCGAAAGTCACTTCGGAGGAATTCGCGGGGCGGTCCGAAGAAAACGTCTTTGACCCGCCGTCGATGATCATGTGCCCCGGGCGGGCCACCGATACCACCGTCGCCAGGATCGTGGCGGCGCAATCTTCCATCGCGCACCCGCCGCTGCGTACGGTGTTGATGTCGTTAAAAAGGTAGGTCCCCGGCCGAATCTCCGTCAGCCCGCGGATTTCGTGCGAGTGGAAAAGCGTGGGCGTCGACCCGCCGCTCACGATGGGGACGTCGATCCCGGCGCGCTCGAAATCGGCCAGGACGGCGCCCACGAGTTCGGAAAGTTGCGCCAGCGCGTGCAAGCCGGCCTGGTCGAGAGCTTTGATGTGTCCCGGATAAAAGGCGAGGCCCTGGAAGGTGAGGCGCGGCAGTTTGCGGATGGACTGCGCGAGTTGCAATAACTGTTCGCCAGGCGCCACGCCGACGCGGCCCAACCCGGCGTCGAACTCTGCCAGCACCCCGGCCTCCGTATGCGCTTCGCACGCGGCATCGGAAAGCTGCTGCGCGGCGGACAGGCTGTCGAGCGCCACGGTGACGCGGGTGCGCCGCGCCACTTGCATGAGCCTTGCCAATTTGGCGCGGCCCACGATGGGGAACGCCACCAGCATGTCGGCCGGTTCGGCGCCCAGCATGACTTCCGCTTCCGACACTTTTGCCACCGTCAGTCCAGCGGCGCCCAGTTCCAGTTGGCGTTTGGCCAGCAGGATGGATTTGTGGGTTTTGGTATGCGGGCGGAGTCGCAGTCCGTGCCGGCCGGCGTATTCGGCCACACGGCGCAGGTTGCGATCGAGGATATCCAGGTCGACCACCAGGGCGGGCGTCTCGATTTCCGGCAAGGGCAGCGTCATAGATTACTCGTCTTGTATGCGATCACGGTTTTCAGGGCGAGCCCGGCCATGAGGATCCACACAGCTAAGCGGAATCTGCCATCCAACGTAAAAGTGGCCAACAAGGCCAGCACCACGTACGAGGCCATGGCCCGATAAAAGCGCTTTTGCATGAAGTCCCATTCTGGCACGCCGCGGGGGCTATTTCGGGGACAGGCTACATAACCTCGAAATACGGATCGGTGCGCGGCACGGAGTTTCGAGGGTGCGTACCCGATCCGGGGAAGGTCCGTCACCGGTGAACGGGCGCCAGGTCAGCGCGGCGCGGAAAATGGGCTGAGCCATTCCTTTCGATGGCGAGAGCTTCGCGGGTGGGGCAGGCGGTGCTCGCCTTCGCTCGATCCTATTCGAGCAGCGGGCCTAATTCCAGAACTCCCGATGTCGGCCGGGGATTTCGGATAGGTGGGGAAATTGGCCTGAGCCATGACGTGGCGCAGACACTCGTGTCTGCGGCGCCGAGACTGGCCCAGGGGGCACCCCCGGCGCTCCGGGACGGTGGATGCCGCTCGCGAAGAGGGTCGAGATGAGTCTCTGGACTCCTGATGTCGCCCGGCATTCTGGAGCCGCCGAGGAGTCAGACTGAGCCACCACTTCGCAGAACAAATTTAGCCACGGATGAACACAGATGAACACAGATAAGAACAATCCTTGTTTTTTGTCTTATCCGTGTTCATCTGTGTTTATCCGTGGCCAATAATGTCTTTGCCCGGACTCGAAGAGATCACTCTCATTCCACGACATCAGGAGTTCTGTCGTTACAGAGCCGGGCCCAGGGCACCCCGTTAGGGAACGTATTCCGCGCCTGTGCCACGAAATCCCCAAAACGGCACCCGAGTTTCGAGGTTATGTAGCCTGTCCCCGAAATAGCATCACGCCTTTGCGAGCCGGGCGTCGGAATCGAGGAATGCCCAACAGACAATGCCCATCAGGTAGATGCCGGCGGAAACGTAGAACGTCAAATCCCAGTTGCCTTTTCCCCAGGTGAGGATGTAGCCGGTCGCAACCGGGGCCACGAAACCGGCAAAATTCCCCCACATGTTCATTGCGCCGGAGAGCGTACCGCAATAGACGCCGCCCACATCCATTGCCGTGGACCACGCTCCGGGCATCACCAGGTCGTTGCAGAAACTCGCCATGGCAATCGACAGAACAGCCATCGTGGGGTCCTGGAATCGCGTGGAGAGGAGCAGAAACGAGCTCGCGCCCAGGAAACCGGTATACGCCACATACCGCCGGGCGCGTGAAACGCTGCCCGTGGCCCGCGCCAGCCGCGCGCCCAGCGCCACTCCCGCCATGTTCCCAATGCCGCCGAAGAACAACGGCAACACGCCCATCCAGGCGCTCTGTACCATGTTCATATGGCGGCCCTGGCGAAGATACTTGGGCAGCCAGGTGATGTAAAAATACCAGCCGTAGGAAAGAAAGAAATACTGCCAGCACAGCATCCATACCGCGCGGGAGCTCAACAGACGTTTCCACGAAATCTTGACGTGGGCCACGGCGTTGTGAGCCACGGGACGCAGCAGGTCCCGTTCCGCGTCGTTCAGCTTGGGATTCTGCGCGGGATCGTCGCGGAACCAGGACCAAAAGGCCACTGCCCAAACGATTCCCACCGAACCGAGCACCCAGAAGGCATGGCGCCAGCCCACCACACTCACCAGCCAAACCACTAGCGGCGGTGTGAATGCGCCGCCCCAACGGGCGCTCAGCCACATGATTCCCTGCGCGCGCACCCGCTCTTTAGCCGGCAGCCAGGTATGAAAAGCCCTGGTGAGGTTGGGAAAACAGCCGGCTTCGCCCATGCCGAACAGGAATTGCGTGGTCATCAGCGAAAACCGGCTGAATACGAAGCCCGTGGCGGCGGTGCAACACGACCACCAAATGACGATGCGCATCAGTACGCGGCGCGGTCCGATGCGATCGCCCAGGAAGCCGCCCGGCATTTCAAACAGAGAGTAAGCCAGGGCGAACGCCCCCAGGCACCAACCCATCTGTTTGTCGCTCAGACTCAGGTCGTGCTGGATCAGAGGAGTGACCACCGAGATGCAGACGCGGTCGATATACGTAACCACCGACAGGGTGACGGCGAACACGATCACCCAGTAGCGGACACGCGTAGGACGATCGATGCTAGGCGACAGGACGCACCCCGAAGCGATAGACCAGCGCGCCCGCGCCGATGGTGGCAAACGCGGAGAGCGATGCCCAGGGATGTTCCTTCAGGCCGAAAATCACCATGGCGGTACCCACCAGAATGTACAGCGCGGGAATCAGCGGATACGCAAAATCCACCGCCCGCAGCCGCTGCCACCCGGGCTGCTTGCGCCGAAATACGAAGAGCGACGCTACCGACAACACGGTGAATAGCGTAAGACTCATGCCGATATAGGTTACCAGATCCGGAAAGGGTGTAGCCGTCATCAGGATGGCGCACAGGCCCTGGCAGACAATCGCCACCACCGGTGTATGCCACCGCGGATGGACCCATGCCGCGGCGGAGAAGAAGGCACGGTTCTTGGCCATGGCGTAATAGACGCGCGGCCCCACGGTCACCTCGGCATTCACGGTGGAGATGAGACACAGCGCCATCAGCGCGGCCCAGATCCCGCCGATGCTGGGCCCGAAGAGATTCACCGCCGAAATGGCGCCGGGGGCAAGCTCCGGAGTGTTGCCCTGTTTCATGACTTCGAGCGGAGTGGCGTAAATGAACGTCAGGTTCAAACCTACATATAGCACCGCGACAATCAACGTGCCGACGGCCAGCGCGGCCGGCAGAATGCGCTCCGGCCGGCGCACTTCCTCGGCTACGTAGGTGGCGGCGTTCCAGCCGCTATAGCCCACCATGACCCACAGCATCTGGACGATAAACGCCGTGGGCAACGAGGCCGTGGAGGTCCGGATGGCCGGCTCGGAAAAGTGGCTCCAGTGGCCGTTGCCCGAGGCGAAACCCAGCGCCACAAAACCGACGATGATGATGAGTTTGCTGGATGTCAGCACGTTCTGCACTTTGGCGGTGCGTCCCACGCCGAAGCAATTGAGGGCGGTGAATGCGGCGATCAGCGCGGAGGCGGTCAATTGTCCGGCGCCTATCCGCAGGCTGAAGGTTCCCGAGCCCAGCACCAGTGACGCATGGTCCTGCCGCAGGAGGGGAAATATGTGGCCCAGGTAGCCCGAAAAGCCCAGGGCGGCCGCCGCGATGGGGGCGGAAAAACCGGCGAAGAACGAGACCCAACCGGTCATGAACCCCCATTCCGGCCCGTAGGCGCGCGTGAGGTACACGTACTCGCCGCCGGAACTGGGGAAATTGATGCCCAATTCGGAATAGCTGATGGCGCCGGCCAGGGCGAACAGCGCGCCCACCGTCCAGCATGCCAGAATCAGTCTGGCTGAGCCCAGGTCCGCCGCCATGTATCCGGTGGTGGTGAAGATGGCCATCCCCACCATGTTTGAAATCACCAGGGCGGTGGCGCTGAAGAATCCGAGTTGGCGAACCAGTCCGGGCGTGTTGGGTTTAGACCCCTGCGTCTGAAGATTGGGCATTCTTGACCTACTATTCTATGTCACCGGGCCCGATGCCATGACGAGACTCGGATTGAACGCTAGAAGTGCGAACGCTCCCTCATAGTCGCGGCATTTCCTGCGCGGCGCGCGTCAACTTACCGAGCCGCGACCGTGAGGGAGCGTTCGCGCCAAGTCTCCCACAGGCGGGTGCTTAAACAGTTTCGGGATTTTGGTTAAGAACCGCTTGCTGGCGCGCGCGGCTCAGAATGGCGTCTCAATGTTTGTAAGTGCTTACAGAGCCGCGACCGCGAGGGAGCGGTCGTTCAGAGACGTGCCTCCCGAAACCGTTTAAGCACCCCCCACAGGCGCGTACCCCCCGGTGATAGTATATTGGTCTAACCATGAAACAGTCGCGCCAGTTCGCCGCCATTTGTCTCTCCTTGTGCCTTTTTTCCAGATTCAGCCCCGCCAATGAGAACGCCGTCAACCCGCGGATCGCCAAGATCGCCAGCGAGGTTTCCGAAGATCGCATCAAGGCCATCATCACCAGGCTGGTGAGCTTCGGCACCCGCAACACCATGTCGGACCCGGCCGATCCGGAGCATGGCGTGGGCGCCGCGCGGCAGTGGATCGTGGAGCAGTTCAAGAGCTACAATCCCAAGCTCCAGGTGCGCTTCGACAAGTACCGCGTGAAGAAGCAGGGCCAGCGCATTTTCAAGGACGTGGATCTGTACAACGTGATCGCCGTGCTGCCGGGCAAGACTATGCCGGAGACTGAAGTCTGGATTACCGGCCACTACGACAGCCTCAACCTGGGAACCCCGCGAACACCGCCCGCGAATACCGGCGCGGCGTCCAGCAGTGCAGCGGGCGATGGCCCCGGCGCCAATCCGCTCAGCGCCACCCAGAATATGACTCCGGCCGACTTCGAAAAGAATGCCGCTCTGCCCGCTCCCGGCGCCTGCGACGATGGCAGCGGCACCGCCGCCGTGATGGAACTGGCCCGCGTGATGAGCCAGTACGATTTCGACAAGACCCTGGTGTTCGTGGCCTTCGCGGGCGAGGAGCAGGGGTTATTGGGCAGCACCTTGCAGGCTACCAAAGCGCACAAGGAAAACGTGGTGATTGAAGCCGTGTTGAACAACGACATCATCGGCACCGACATCAGCGGCAACGGACGCTTCGGCAACACTTCGGTCAGCGTGTACAGCGACGAGACCATGGATTCGCCTTCGCAGCAGTTGTCGCGTTACGCGCGCGAGATCGGCGAGCTTTACATGCCCTCCATGAAAGTGAACACCATCTTCATGGGAGACCGGTTGGGCCGCGGCGGCGACCACACGCCGTTCCAATGGGAGGGTTACGCGGCGGTGCGCTTTTCCACGCCCAACGAGATCTACGCCAACCAGCACCATGCCACAGACCTGCTGGAGAACATGTCGGTGCCCTATACCGCCAAGGTGGCGCGGGTGAACGGCGTGGTGGCCGCCAGCCTGGCGCTGTCTCCCAAATCTCCAGTGGTAATGCGCGCTCCGGGACGGGGCCGGGGCGATGCCGGCGCGGCGGCGACGGAAGGCACGGCGAGCGCCGCGGGTGGGACAACGCCTGCCGCACGGCGGCCCACGCCCATGATCACCCGCGGGCAATCGGGGTACGACGCGCTCCTGCAATGGCGGGCCGCCGGTCCCGATGCCGGCATCAAGGGCTATACGGTGGTGATACGCGCCACCAACGCGCCATATTGGGAGCAGGAAATCTATGTCGGCAAGGTTACCCAGTACCTGATTCAAGATGTCTCCATCGACGACCTGAAGTTCGGCGTGAAGGCCATCGGCGTGGATGGCGGCGAGAGTCTGGTGGCGCCGTATTTGTATCCCGCCCGCGTGAAGACGGAGGTGGAGACGATACAGTAGGGGGATTCTCGCCGAAAGCGTGAATCCGTTCACCGAAGCGGGTGTTTCCGAACCGCGCGAGGCGGAGTATCCGTGAGACACTTTGCATACGGTGCGAATCTTCTGGTCATTACTCCTGGTCGCCTCCGCGGCGATGGCGCAGGTCCGGATAACAACAACGTCTAGCGTGCCGGTGGCCACGCAGTATCAGAGCTACAGTGCGGCGCTGACGGCAAGCGGGGGCACGCCGCCCTATACGTGGTCGGTGGTGTCGTCGACCGGGGTCGGTCTTCCGGAAGGAATGAGCCTGAATCCGGCCACGGGCGTGGTGAGCGCCACCCAGGTGAACGGGCAGGGCGGGTACGCCGTCACCGTGCAGGTTACCGATAGTAGTACGCCCACCCCCGGGAGCGCCACCGCCGCGGTGAACTTCGGGGTCAATAGCGACACCGGTCTGGGCGGTTGCCAGATGTTTCCAGCCGACTCGATTTACAATCAGCGGATCGACCCGCTGCCGGTAGATACGAATTCGGCCCATCAGATCCCTGGAAGCTACCTCGCGAGCCCGATCACCCCCGATTTTGGGCACGGCTTTTATCCCAACCCCGGCGGCATTCCGTGGATGCGGGTGCCGGCCAATCAGCCGTCGACCAACGTCAATCTGGCAGGCAGCGCCCAGATCGACGGAGCCGGGACGTACCAGTGGCCGTTTCCGGCGTGGCCCAACGCGGCGGTCCAGGGAACTTCATATGGACAGGCCGGTGGCGACCACCACATTCTGATTCTGCAGACCAGCGCCAACGGTCCGTGTACTTTGTATGAGACCTATCAGAGCAACGCCGTGCCGAGCATGTTCGCGGCGGGGAGCAATACGTGGTTCCTGTCGGCAGGCTCGCATTATGTACTGAACAGCGACGAGATTGCGGCGTCGGCGTCCACGCTGGATAACGGAGGGCAGGATTCGACGGGGATTCCGTTGGCGCCGCTGCTCGTTCGGTACAGCGAGGTCCCTCTGGGAGTGCAGCATCCGCTGCGCATGACGTTTCCCGCGCCCACCAACGGGTTTGTGTGGCCGGCCACGGGGTGTTGCGGGGGCAGCGGGCCGCCGGAGGGTCTGCTGTACCGGCTGAAAGCCAGCGTGAACTGGCAGGCGACCTGCCCGGCGAGCAGCAATCCGCAGGCCGCGACCGTGCTGCAGGCATTGCAGCAGTACGGCGCCTACATGAGCGACCACGGCAGCGCGGGATACATCCAAGGGGTGCCGGATGTGCGCTGGAACGATAACGACTTGGCATGCATCAAGCAGTTCCCCGTAAGCGACCTGGAAGTGGTGGACAATTCCATGCTGGAAGTCTCTTCGACCAGCGGGCAGACGCAGCCGTACGTGGCCCCGGCGGCGCTGCCGGGGGGCACGGCGGGAGCGCCCTATATGGCCACCATTCCGGTGGTGGGCGGGGACCCGGCCACGCGGCAGTGGACATTGACTTCGGGAACGCTGCCTCCGGGGCTCACGCTGGATCCAGCGGCGGGAACCATCGGTGGCACGATCGGTTTGGCGGCGGCCAAGCAGTACAGCTTCGGCATCACGGTGACGGACACCGATTCGGGTAACGCCTCGCAGCCGCAGACGTTTTCGATGGCGGTAACTGGCGGCGTGCCGACACCGGATCTGACCATCGTCAAGACCCATACGGGGCATTACGTGCCCGGGCAGACGGACACGTATGCCATCACGGTGAGCAACATCGGGACGGGGCCGACCACCGGGACGGTGACAGTGACGGAGATGGCGCCCGCGGGGTTCACCGTGGCATCAATGGCCGGGACCGGGTGGACGTGTCCGGCCGGGGGCAGCACGTGTACGCGGGCCGATGCGTTGGCGGCAGGGGCCAGCTACCCGGTAATCGTGGTGACCGGAAACGTATCGGCGAATGCGCCGGCCAGCGTATTCAACACCGCGACAGTGTCGGGCGGGGGAGAGACGAACACTTCCAACGACACATCTAGCGTGTCCTCCGTGCCTGTGCAAGTCACCACGTCCAGCGTGCCCGTGGCCACGCAATATCAGAGCTACAGCACGGCGCTGACGGCGACCGGGGGCACGCCACCCTATACGTGGTCGGTGGTGTCGTCGACGGGCACCAGTCTTCCGGAAGGAATGAGCCTGAATCCGGTTACGGGCGTGGTGAGCGCCACCCAGGTGAACGGGCAGGGCGGGTACGCCGTCACCGTACAGGTTACCGATAGCGGTACGCCCACCCCCGGGAGCGCCACCGCCACGGTGAACTTCGGGGTCAACAGCGACACCGGTCTGGGCGGTTGCCAGATGTTTCCGGCGGACTCGATTTACAATCAGCGAATCGACCTGCTGCCGGTGGATACCAATCCGTCGCACCAGATTCCGGCCAGCAACCTCGCGAGCCCGATCCACCCCGATTTTGGGCACGGCTTTTATCCGTCTCCCGGCGGCATCCCGTGGATGCGGGTGCCGGCCAATCAGCCGTTGACCAACGTCAATCTGGCAAACTCCGCCCAGATCGACGGAGCCGGGACGTACCAGTGGCCGTTTCCGGCGTGGCCCAACGCGGTGATCGAAGGAACCTCGTATGGACAGGCGGGCGACGACCACCACATCTTGATTCTGCAATCCAGCGCCAACGATATTAACGGTCCGCAGACCGGTTCGTGTACTTTGTACGAGACCTATCAAAGCACCGCCGTGCCAAGCATGTTCGCGGCGAAGACCAACACGTGGTCCCTGTCGGCGGGCGCGCATTACGTACTGAACAGTGACGAGATCGCGGTGGCGTCCATGCTGGGTAGCAATGGCGGAGCGCAGGATTCCGCGGGGATACCGATGGTGCCGCTGCTGCTGCGATATAGCGACGTGCCCCTAGGGGCGCAGCACCCGCTGCGCATCACGTTTCCCTCGCCCACCAACGGGTTTGTGTGGCCGGGCGCGAGCTGTTGCGGGTCGAGCGGGCCGCCGGAAGGTCTGCTATACCGGCTGAAAGCCAGCGTCAACTGGCAGGCGACCTGCCCGGCAAGCGGCAATCCGCAGGCCGCGACGGTGTTGCAGACATTGCAACAGTACGGCGCCTACATGAGCGACCACGGCAGCGCGGGATACATCCAAGGGG
>Ga0302320_10015639_pt1 | contig 15568 bp, 18 predicted proteins | sample Bog_T0_3_FD_202130 | JGI IMG/M metagenome (GOLD analysis project Ga0302320, IMG submission 202130) | Peat permafrost microbial communities from Stordalen Mire near Abisko, Sweden - Bog_T0_3 | ecosystem: Environmental > Terrestrial > Soil > Wetlands > Peat | place: Sweden: Abisko, Stordalen Mire... | reverse complement strand
CGGGCTTGTGGAGTATCGAGCCGATGCTGGCAAACGAAGCCCGGGTGGCCCTCGATGTTTCAGGAGTGACGTCGATCGACGGCCCGGGGTTAGAGGCGGCGCTCAGGCTCATGCATGCCGTTCACGCATTTGGCGGAACCGTGACTCTCGGCAGCGAGCGATGCTCACGCAAGGTGAGCCTAGAAGCGCCGGTCTCGGCACCATACGATGCGGCCTCCGGGGTGCTTGGGCGGCTCAACGTGCTTCGTGTGTCGACGGATTACCAGGTGCCTTTCTGGTGAGACGGCCGACCGACCCGTTAGTCACACGGGTTCGACGCACCGATCAAAGCGCGATCGTGAGAAGAGAGTGTCAACAATGCAGTGCACGAGAAAAGGAGTTGGGATTGTGGATATGAAGCTTGAGGTTGTAGTGCTTCCGGTCTCCGACGTCGATCGGACCAAGGCGTTCTACAAGGAGTTGGGCTGGCGCGAGGACGCCGACCTTGTCAAGAGCGAGGACTTCCGGTTGGTGCAGGTGACTCCGCCGGGTTCGGGGTGCTCGATCATCTTCGGCCAGGGGATCACCTCTGCTATTCCAGGGTCGGTCCAGGGTCTGCACCTGATCGTGTGTGACATCGAAGCCGTCCGGGCCGAGCTCATCGGCCTCGGACTCGACGTCTCAGAGGTGTTCCACGATGCCGGGGGAGTATTCCACCACCCCGGGACCATGGACCGGGTGGCTGGAGCGGACCCAGGGCACCGCAGCTACATCTCGTTCGCCTCCTTCTCCGACCCCGACGGCAACGGGTGGTTCCTCCAGGAGGTGACGACCCGTGCTCCAGGCCGCTGAGGACACCAAGAAGAAGACATCCCCGAGCTGGTGGCGACCATTGCGCCGAGCGCTGACCGTTGCCGGCATAATCGTTCTCGTCATCCTTTAGGGAGAGGATTCGCTCCTGGGTCATCGATCGGAGTGAGAGGTGATGTATCGACATGGATGTTGAGTCCTCTCACTCCGGCCGACCCAGGGCAGCGTCGGGTGGGGATGGACGGCGGTCCGAAGGTATCGGTGAGGCCTCCGTGAGCAAAAGCCACTCCACCCTTAGATCGTTTTGCGCCAGGGTGTCTCATATAAAGCCCCTGACCCGATGCCAGTCGTATCTGTCCGCCAAGACTGCGATCGGGGCTGGAGTTGCCTGGGCGGTGGCACAGGCCGTCGAGCCTCACGGCAGGCCCTACTTCGCTCCGATTGCGGTCGTTATTATTGTGCAACCGACGATCTCCGATTCACTTTCGCGGGCCTTCCAGCGCGTCATTGGGGTGATACTGGGAGTCGCCACCGCGCTGGTGGTGAGTCATTTCCTCGGGCCAAGCGCTTGGAGCATTGGAGTTATCGTTTTCGCCGGACTCCTTCTCGGTCGGACCTTCCGTCTGGGATCACAGGGCGTTTCCCAGGTCTGTGTCACCGCGTTGCTTGTGTTCCTGCTAAGCCGGGTTACTCCGGGCTATGGGGGCGAGAGGATCGTTGAAACCGGGGTCGGAGCTGCGGTGGCCGTATTCGTTGTCCTTCTCGTTCCGTCCGCCCCGAAACTCGAAGTGGTTCTCTCCGAAGCACTCGCGCCGTTGTTCCATTGCAGCGACACCCTACGCAGTATTGGCGAGGGTATTGGACAGGCGTGGACCCGTGACCAAGCGGTGGCCTGGCGACAGGAGGCTCGTGGACTCATGGAGGAGATTGACGCGGCAAGGGACAGCCAGGAACGACATCAACTCAATGCTCGGTGGAACATCCGAGCTCACGGCGAGCAGGTGGTACTCAATCGGTCAGAGGAGGCGTTGCGCGTTGGAGAGCGGATCGCCATCTACGCCCGATCAATCGCTCGGGCTCTCATGGACGGGTCGGCGGATGCGCAGCCGATGCCGGGAGTGAGCGCCGTGCTCGTAGGCACGGCGTCGGCTACCGATGCCTTCGCGGCGTGTGTCGCGTCGGGCGACAAGGAAACCCAACTTCGAATCCTCTCGGAAACGGTTCGTTCTATGGACGATTCGCTCGATTCTGTCGTCGCTGGCCTTGAAGAACTCACCGGCATCGAGGCAGCCTCTTGGCTCACGTTCGGCGCCGTTCTCACAATCAATCACTGGATCCTCTCCGAGCTCGGTCAGGCATCTCGGCTCCCCGCTAACTCAACCCGGGATTTCGCGGGGCGCAACGGACCTACCGGTGCGACAGTCTGATGTCCATCATATGTGTCGGGGGTCCGACCGCTTTTGCTGGGCCAAGGCAAGGCCGACTGGAACGAATGCCGGAAGTTAGTTATCGACAGGAAGGAGATAGACCGTGGACGTAGCAGCTTTGGCGAGCTTTTGCACGAGACGGCGGAGCATCATGGCCGCTATGAGAAGATCGCCCCCAAACATGACTGGTGGGACTGGTATCCAGCGTACATGAGTGCGCGTGAGGACGGAAAGAGTCCAGATGATGCTTTCGACGCCGCTCGACGTTACATGGAGGAAGCTCGAGGTATCGTTCTCAAGTGATCTAGCGCTTCCTCTCTCGACTTCTCTCATTCCAAGCGTGAATGTGAGAGGTATTTCATGGAGTTCTCCGTCACGCGTGTCTTGGGCGTGTTGGCATGAGCTCGCGGCTCGACCCGTAAAAAATCGTTCGCCCCTCTTTCGCCTCAATCATCCCTGGGGAAAGCGTGAGAAGCTGTCCCGCGTCAATAGAGCCATCTCAAGAGGGTACGGGTGGTCCGAGGAGTCCTATTGATATCGGGGAAGCCGGTTGGAAAGCCGCGCTCCGGCTAACGGCCAAGAAGATCTTTCCGCGATCGTGATTCGCTGTCGGCGGGCAGCCTCGCCTACCACTGGTTCTTGGCGCTCTTTCCCGCCGTGATTGCCATCCTCGGAGCGCTTGTCCTAATCCGCGCTAGTGCGCAATTCGTGGCCCATATCACTCATGCCGTCGAAAAGGGACTGCCGCCAGGAGTCGGCACAGTATTCACGGCAGCCGTCAAGGCGGCGTCGACCCGAGCATCGGGTTCTCTCATGGCCGTCATTATCGGGGTGATCGTGGCGATCTGGAGCGCGTCAGGAGGAATGTCCGCTCTGCAGCAGGCGCTTGATACTGCTTATGAGGTGCCCGTTGATCGTAAGTTCTTCGCCCGACGGATCCACGTTATCGCGCTCATGGCAGCGACGCTTGTGTTTGGTGGCATCGGTGCCGTCCTCGTCATTCTGGGAGCGCCCATCGGAGCGGGGATCGAGGGCCACGTGCCGTTGCATGGGTTGGCATTCTTGGCGATATGGAACATTGTGAGATGGGTGGTGACGTTGATCACCATCACGGGCCTGTTCTCGATCTTCTATTTCGTCGGCCCGAATCGAGAATCACCCCGGTGGCAGTGGGTCAGTGTGGGGGGCGCCTTCGCCAAGTGTTCCTTGCCGCCTCCCTGGGTTTTTCGTTCTATGTAACCCGTTTCGGCTCCTATGGCAAGACCTACGGCACCTTTGCCGGCGTCGCTATTCTCATCTTTTGGTTGTATCTCACGGGCTTGGCCGTCCTTGTCGGCGAAAGACGCCCGTTTTTTGCCAAGGTGAGGGTAGGTGGTTCCGTCTTCTGCTCCGCCTTGTTGCGGTAGCGGCCGGCGAGCGGATGAGTTCCTTCCACTGTCCAGTCAACGTCGTCAGCCATTCGAGACCAAAGCTCAGGCTGGGTCACAAGATCCTGAAGTTTGCTGAAGAGCGCCATCCGGTCCTCTTTAGTGGCTGTTATAGCTCGAACTCCTTACTCATTCTCGACGTACACGGTATGGCGGTGAGCTGGGCAAGTCGTACATTCGCACTTGACCGGTTGCCGAGAGGTTGTATTTCGGCCGAGTTGCGGACCCGGGTATTGCACTGGTGTGACGAACTTCTCGACGACCGATACTTGTGAGTGTGGCGCCGAGGTGCCTAGCCACCGTTCTCTACACCTCACTATCGAAGCTCCCAAGGGAGCAAGGGGGTCCGTTCCACCATGTCTTTGGTTGTGCTTATCGTCGTGATTGCCGCCATCGTTCTTGTCGCCATGGATCTTTGGGTAGTGAATAACGTCTAATCGACTAATCAAAAGGCGCAATCGAACCCAAGAAGCATGGTCCGAGATCGACGTCGAGCTCAAAGCGTCGACATGATCGCATCTCCAACCTGATGACGACGGTAAAGGGCTATGCCTCCCGTGAGCAAGGGACATTCAAGGAAGTCACCGAGGCCCGGGCGAAAGCCGTCAGTGCTGAGGCGACGGGCGACACGGCATCTGGGCCTCAGTCAGGCTGAGCTGGCTATTCGTGTTGGCGTCTCCCCCAAGTGGATTTGCGAGTTCGAAGGCGGCAAGCCGAAGGCGGAGCTTGCTCTGGTCCTGCGCGTCCTCGACGAGCTGGGTCTGACACTGCATATCGACGATTCACCGACGAGACCGTCACCGAACGCCGTCGACCTTGACAACGTCCTTGAGGAGTACCGCGACCAATGACCGACAGCGGTGACTATCGCGTCTATCTCCACCACAACACATGGCCAGCCCTCGCCCCCGAGCTGGAACTCGAAGGTGACATGGTCATCGAACGTGCTGCTGGACTCGCTTTTTGCGCCCCCCGGATGCATTTGCCGACGCAGCATCCACGTTGGACGTCGAGATGTTCGAGCGTCTGCTTCCACATGAGCTCGTCGACCTTGTTGCTGATCGCTCGGCACGCTGCTTACGGATCCTAGAAGTCACAACAACTGCGAACTGAAGCCATTTAGCGACGCGCAGTTCCCTTGCCGAAGCACTGGGCGACAAGTGCAGTTAGCCGGCAGTTGCGCATTCTGGACAGGTGCCGATGATCTCGACAGTGTGGGTGACGTCGACAAAGCCGTGTTCCTGGCCAACCCTGGTGGCCCAGCGTTCGACTTGCGGTCCTTCGATTTCGATGGCGCTGCTGCAGTGGCGGCAGACGATGTGGTGGTGGTGGTCGCCGGTGGCGCAGCGACGGTAGCGAGTTTCGCCGTCGTCGCTGCGGAGGGCATCGAGCTCGCCGGCGTCGGCGAGCGCGCGCACTTGGTTGTAGACGGTGGTGAGCGCGACGTTCTCGCCCTGGGCCTGGAGCTCGGCGTGCAGCTCTTGCGCGGAGCGGAACCCGTCGGAGGCTTCCAAGAGAGCGGCGACGGCCCGCTTCTGCCGCGTTGAACGCTCTTGCGGCGTCCGACGCGGCTGACCGTCAGCGGCGATCACCATGGCGTGTTTGTACCGGAGGCTCCTCCTGGGAGTGCCGGATGGCGTCGTTGACGATGTGACCGACGTGGGCGTCGGCAAGTTGGTAGGTGATCTCGGTACCGCGCCGGGTGGCAGTGACGAGGCCGGCCTCGCGCAGGACCTTGAGGTGTTGGGAAAGCAGTGGCTGGCTCACCACCCGCCCGGAGGCCTCGAGCGAGGTCTGCAATTCATGGACGCAACGAGGCCCTTCTTCGAGCTCGACGACCGTGGCCAGGCGGATTGCAGACGCCAGGGCCTTGAGCAGATCCACTGCGCCGGCCAGCCGGTCAGGCACTTTCGTATCGAGCACTGTGAATACATTAGTTGTTCCTTATATAAGCAGCAAGCCATAGATCCGAGCCGAGTAAGTCAGGGTAGTGTATTTGCAACCATTCCAGATACGGCGTATCGTTATCTGAAACTGATCCAGACAAGCTGCCGAGGTTCGGTTGACCTGCAGCACCGGAGGACGATGTTCAGATTCGCGAAGATGGCATCGGGGACGGTGTTACTCGGGGCAGTGCTGATGGCGGCCGGGTGGGTTTCCTCGTCGACGTCCGCCGCGGCGAGCGGCACGAGTACCGTGGCGGTCGTCGCGGGGGAGAACCAGTACGGCAACGTGGCGTCGCAGGTCGGTGGCAAGTACGTGCGCGTGTACTCGGTGGACTCGAACCCGAACGTCGATCCCCACACCTATGAGGCCACCCCGAGCGTGGGCCAGAAGATTGCCCAGGCGAACCTGCTGATCGAGAACGGGGTCGGCTACGACACCTTCATGGGCACCCTGGCCTCGGCGTCACCGAACTCGGCTCGCAAGGTGATCAACGTGCAGCATCTGCTGGGCCTTCCGGGCAGCACGGCGAACCCGCACCTGTGGTACGACCCGAAGACGATGCCCGCCGTGGCCAAGGCGTTGGCTTCCGATCTTTCGGCGCTCGACCCGGCCCACGCCTCGACGTTCTACGCCAACGAGGCCAAGTTCGTGGCGTCGCTGCAGCCGTGGTTGAACGCCATCGCCGCTTTCCGGGCCAACGACGAGGGGACCACCGCGGCGACGACCGAGCCGGTGGCCGACTACCTGCTCACGGCCATGGGGATCAAGAACCTGACGCCGTGGCAGTTCCAGGCCGACATCATGAACGGCACCGACCCCACGCCGCAGGACGTGTCGTTGGAGCAGGGATTCTTCACCAAGCATCAGGTAAAGGTCTTCTGCTACAACGAGCAGGTCACCGACCCACTCACGGACTCGGTCCGCCAGAACGCGTTGGCGGCCCGTGTGCCTGTCGTCGGCGTCTACGAGACGATGCCGGTTCCGGGCTATGACTACCAGACGTGGATGATGGCCGAGCTCAACGCGATAAAGAAGGCCATCACCACCGGCGCATCCACCCAGCACCTGTGATCGTGGAGACTGACCCCGTGCCGTCAACCGGAGGGCCACCGCTCGCACACGGCACCGGCGCGGGTGGCCCCGACGCGCTGCTACTGGTCGAGGACGTGAGCGTGTCGCTCGGAGGCCGCTTGATTCTCGACCGGGTCTCGTTCTCGGTCGGGGCGGGCGAGTTCTGTGGGCTCATCGGCTCGAACGGAGCGGGCAAGACCACCCTGTTGCGGGCGATCCTCGGGTTGATCGCGCCGACCGCCGGCCGGATCGTGGTGGCCGGCGGGGCTCGGTCACGAAGAAATCCGCAGATCGGGTACGTCCCGCAGAAGATCGCCCTGGAACCGGATATGCCGCTGAGGGCCCGGGACCTGGTCGGGCTCGGTCTCGACGGCCACCGCTTCGGCACCTCCGGGCCGTCGGCGAAGCGACGTCTCGCAGTCGACGAGATGCTCGACGCGGTCGGAGCGACCCCGTTCGCGGAGGCCAGGGTCGGGAGCCTGTCGGGAGGAGAGCAGCAGCGGGTCATGATCGCCCAGGCGCTCATCAGCCGCCCGAAGCTGCTGCTGCTCGACGAGCCACTGGCGAACCTGGACATCCGCTCCGCCGCCGAGGTCGTCGAGCTCCTGGCCCGGATCGCCGGCGAACAGCGCATCGCCATCCTGCTCTCCGCGCACGACATGAACCCCCTGCTGCCGGTCATGGATCACGTCGTCTATCTCGCCGACGGGCGGGCCGCGTCGGGCACCACCGACCAAGTGGTGCGAACCGACACCCTCAGCCGGCTCTACGGCCACTCCGTCGAGGTGATCCACGTCCAGGGCCGGGTGCTGGTGGTCGCGGGCGCCGAGCATCAGGCGCACCATGCCGGCGACGACGACCCCTCTCCGTGGAAGGCGTGATGCTCGGCGCAGCCTCTTGGTCACCACTGTTCGAACCGGGGTTCTTCTCGTCCGAGCCGGTCCACGTCGCCCTGGTTGTCGGCGCCATCGCGGCGATCGTGTCCGGAACCGTCGGAGTGTTCACCGTAATCCGGGGACAGTCGTTTGCCGGGCACGCCCTCTCGGACATCGGCACGGCCGGCGGTTCCGCCGCGTTCTTGGTCGGAGCGTCGACCATCTACGGGTTCGTTGCCTTCAATGTGGTCGCCGCAGCCGTGATGGAACTCATCGGCCTCCGCAAGCCCCGCGGGCGCGACCTCGCGACCGGCATCGTGCTCGGCGCGTCACTGGGTTTGGCGGCCCTGTTCCTCTACGAAGACACCATCAGCTCGAGCACCACCGGGGCGACGGTGAACGTGCTGTTCGGGTCCATCTTCACCCTGCCATCCGGCATCACGACGGTCATGACCGTCCTCGGCGTCGCCTCGGTCGCGTTGATCGTCGTCTTGTACCGGCCCCTCCTCCTCAGCTCCGTGAGCTACGACCTGGCCGCGGCGCGCGGCGTGCCGGTCCGCCTGGTCGGCGGCGGCTACCTCCTGGCCCTCGCGTTGGCGGTCTCGATGTCCGCGGTCACGATCGGCGCGATCCTCTCGACGGCCCTGTTGATCGGACCGGCTGCCGTCGCCCTTCGGTTGGCGACCCGCACCGGGGTCGCCATCCTTATCGCCGCCGCGGTCGGCGTGTTTGCCTGCTGGGCCGGCACGTTGATCGCCTACGACAGCACCGTATGGGCTGGCGGGAACGGGTGGCCGGTCAGCTTCTGCATCGTGGCCGTCATCTTCGTCTTCTACTTCGCTTCGGGGATCGTCTCCCGCCTCCGCACGGATCGACGACGGGTAGCTACCCGCGATCGGCCCAAGGCTCCCACACCGGTCGAGGTGGCCTGATGTTCGCCAGCTTCATGATCAACGCATGGGAGGCGGCAACCATCGTGGCCATCGTGGCCGGCGTGGTCGGGTTCTTCACGGTGCTGCGCGGCGCCGCCTTCGCCGCCCACGCCCTCCCCAACGGGGCTTTCGCCGGCGCGGCAGGGGCGTTTCTGATCGGCGCCAACACCATCGTCGGCCTCGGCGTGTTCTCCCTCGCCGGGGCGGGGATGATCGCCGGGCTGGGTCGGCGGGCCCGCAGCGACGTCGCCACCGCGCTCACGATCGTGCTGATGCTGGCTTTCGGCGACCTATTCCTGTCGCGCACCAGCGAGTACGCCCCCGAGATCTTCGCCCTGCTCTTCGGTGAGGTCCTCGGCGTATCCACCAGCAAGCTCGGGCCGACCATGGTGATCGCCGCGGTGTGTCTCGTCGCCATCGCGATCCTGTATCGGCCGCTCATGCTCTCCTCGGTCAGCCCCGATGTCGCTCAAGCCCGCGGCATCAACCCCCGGGTCATGGACCTGGCCTTTCTCGGGGTGCTGGCGCTCGTGACAACCATGGCGGTTCCCGTCGTTGGCTCCCTGCTCATCTTCAGCCTGCTCATCGGCCCGTCCGCCGCCGCCCGGTCCTTCACCAACCGGCCGGCGGTGGCGATTGGCCTGTCGGTGCTGTTCGCGCTGCTCACCGTGTGGGTCGCCATCGCCGTCTCCTATGAGACGAACCTCCCCATCGGCTTCTTCGTCGGCGCCATCAGCGCCTTCGCCTACACGGTCGGGCGCGTGTGGGCGGCGTGGCAGCAGACCCGGGGCAGGCGGCGCAACGGCGCCGGTCACCGAGCAGTCCTGGCCGACCGGCCCGACTTGGCCGACCAGGCCACGGCGAGTCCGGCGGGGTAAGCGGCTAGGCCGTTACCAGGAGGGCGGCGACGAAGAGGGCGTACAGCGCAATGATCGTCCAACCCGAACTCCGGTGGAGCCCACGGAACGCATAGGCCAGCAGCAAGGTCACCGCGGTCAGACCGAGATACCAGCCGGCGACCAGGAGCCCCGAAGCCGACGGTTTGCTCAGGCCGACGATGGTGGCCGGGATCAGCAGTCCGGCGGTGACGTTGATGGCGTTGGAGTTGAGGGCGGTGCTCAGGGCCGCCGCTCCTCTGCCTCTTCGGGCCAGGTACACGGCGGCGACGGCGTTGGGCAGGCTGGTCACTGCGGCCAAGACCAGGCCGCCGACCACGATTTCCGCGATTCCGTAACGGACCCCGAGTGCCGAGGCACCCTGTTCCATGGCGACACTGGCAACGACCACGACGGCGAGCGCCCCGAGCGCGACGACGGCGTCGATGGGACGGCCGTGCGGAGGGTGGATCGCCTCTTCGAGCTCGATCTCCTCCTCGGCCACGGCCTGCGTGAGCCATCGGGACCACCGCCGGGGCAGCCCCACCCGTTCGATCGCGGAGCGGCGCGCGCCCAAGAGAACGGTGTATGGCACGAGCACCACGAGCACCAGGGCGAGTCCCGTCCCCGGCGTAATGGCTCCGGCCACGGCCAGGAGGCAGATCGCCGCGATGACCACGGCCACAGTTCCGCCGAGGACGACCACCCTCCGGTGGAGCCCGATCCGACCGGCCACCACGGCTCCCAAGCCGAGCAAAGCAGCCAAGTTGAAGACGTTCGAGCCGATCGTCACGCCGGCCCCGACGGCACGTTGGTGGTGCGCCAGGGCGGTCACCGAGGCCGTGACCTCAGGGGCGTCGGCGGCCAGGGCAGCCACCATGCCCAGCAGCGCCTCGGAGAGCCCGAGACGCTCGCCGACCCGTTCGAGGCGCGACACGAGCACCCAACTGGTGACCAGGGAGACCCCCGCACCCACCACGAAGGCCGCGACCGAAGAACCTGCGGTCATTCGGCTCGGACGGTCTTTGACCGACCGCCTGACCAGATCGGCCCTGCAGCTGCGGCGGTGCGAGGCAAGAGAGGTTCTGGGTGGGGCATGTCGGCTCCTCGTGGCGAACAAACACAAACACTGTGCCGACCAGGCTTCCCGGCTCTCCGGGTAAGAGGTTACCGCGTGTCACCCGGCGCGTAGGGTGGGCGCATGGCTGAACCTGAAGTCTTCGACTGGGACGAGTGGGAGGGCGGGAAGGTCTACACGCTGTCGAATGACGAGCTGGTAGGTGCCCTCCTCAGTGAGGTGAGCGCGCTGCGCAAACGGGTGAAGGTCCTGGAGGACCGTCAGCCAGACTGATCACTACGACCCCGCTTTGTCAGCCCGCCGGGTTGGTGGCCGCAGCGGGGGGATGGCGGGCAACGGGTGTCGGCGGGGACCCGACCACAAGGCGGGCGGGGCATCGATGGCGCGGGCGATGGCATAGGCGGCTGCCTCGTAGTTGACCCGCCAACCCACGAAGTCAGCCCACGCGTCCGGGCTGGACCGCTCGAGTGGGAAGTCCACGCTCGCCAAGCGATCGATGGCGTCGACGAACTCCTCGTAGGTCAGCTCGATGCCGTTGTTCGGATCTGCCTCTTCGGGGATGGGGAATCCCCGGGCCCGGGCAATGGTCCCGAGGCAGCTGAATCCGCCGCGCAAACACAGTCGCGCTGACACGGCGCCGGGGGCGTCGGGTACCAGTGACAGGTAGAGCGCAGCGGCATCGAGCACGGCGAGTTGCGCGGTGAGCCAGGAGGAGAGCGGTCGGGGGGACCGGAAGTTGACCAGGGCCAGGTACGTCGCGTGGCTCTCGGACACGTCGGCTGACCAGCGCTCCCAATCCTCGAACAGATCGGGCAACTGTCCTACGGCGGAGACCCCGGAGCCCAAGCCATAGTGGGTACGCGCCAGCAGTTCGGGACCCCAAGAAGGCACGCCGGCTCGAGAGTCCAGCATTGTCACGAGCGCTTCGCGCCGGTTGAAGGCAGCGTAGAGGGTCGGCAGGTAGCCGATCTGCAGGGCTACGGTGCCCAGACCCACAATGGCGGCTATGTCGACCAATCCCCTCGATCCACCAGTACGGGGAGCCAGGTATCCCAATGTGCACAATGAGGAGCCGGCCAATGTGAAGGCGCCGGCCAGTCCGCCGGTGCTCGCGGTCGGCCACAGCAGCAAGGCGAAGCCGAGCTCGAAGACCGCCAGCCACACGACGATCAGCAACATGAGCTGAATCGGCGCCTGGGCGGCCAGAATGCGATCGCGCGCCTCGTAGGTATCGAAGCTGTCGGCCACGTAATGGAAAGCCGCATTGACGCCAATGGCAACCGCTCGGGAGAGTCGGCTGAGGATCCGCCGAGGGACGACGAGGGTGCCGATGACACTCCAACCACAGGCGATGACGATGAGCGCTCCGATCGCAGCCGCCAGGTCACGCACCACAACCATGCTTCAGCCTCTCATGGATGGCCGGGGCGGGACAGGATCCGCCGGGACCCTGGCCGATTAATGTCCGATCAGGGCCCAGGGATTGTGGGCACTGTGCTGGGTCGAGAGGAGATGGGATGACGAAGGACGATGAAGAGATCGGCCGTGATGCCTGGCAGACGGCGCTCGAGGCTCTGACCGGAGAGCACGAAGGGGACGTCGCGACCATCGAAGTCGAGGAGCTTGATCTCGGGGACCAGTTTGCCGCCGAGCAGATCCCGTTCTCGTACATTGAATACGATCCCCACGACGACGCGGTCAGCGTGGGTGTCGGCGGGTTGGACGGCAGGTACCCGGTGGTGCTGCGCCATGTGGTTGAGCACCCGCAGAACGTTTTCATCCACACCTCGGAGGTGGGTTCGGTCACCGTTGAGGTCCGTTCCCCTGACGGAACCGTGACGCTCATCACGCTTGCGCCCCGGTTGGGATTGCCTGCCTGAATCCGTCGAGCGGATCGACGCCGGCGCCGATGCGGGCCGGGTCTCTGTCGAGTGTGGCTGCTCGGCATTGACGGCGTGGCTGATCACGGGGGAGAGAAGCGGAGGTGCGCACCGTTGGCAGATGAAGACGAGGCCTTTCCGACGCTGGACGCCCCGGACATGGCGCTGGTCACACGGCTGGGGGTTCGACGCCAGGTCCAGGCGGGGGAGTACCTCTTCCAAGAGGGCGACGTCACCTACGACTTCTTCGTCCTGATCAGCGCCGAGGTTGAGATTGTGGTGGCGGTCGACGGCAGCGAAAGAGTCATCGTCCACCACGGACCCGGCCGGTTTCTCGGCGAGCTGAACATGCTGAGCGGACTGCACGCGTTCGTCTCGGCGAAGGTCGTGGCGTCAGGCGAAGTTGTCGTGGTCTCCCGGGACCGGCTGCGCCAGCTGATGGCGACCAACCCCCGGCTGGGCGACACCATTCTGGCCGCCTTCGTGGCCCGGCGAGGGTTGCTCATGACGGATGCCGCGCCGGCGATCCGGGTGATCGGGTCACAGTTCTCGCCCGAGTCCCTCCGCATCAGGGAGTTCCTGGTAAGGACCCGCGTGCCCCATGAGTGGCTGGACGCAGATGGTGACCCCCAGGTCGAAGCGCTGCTCACACACTTCGGCATCGCCGCCACGGAGTTGCCCGTCGTCGTGGCCACGGGCACCGTGCTACGCCGGCCCACCCCGGGCGACGTGGCGGGCTATCTCGGGCTCACCGTCGAGAGCCTGCCGGAGCGCTGCTTCGACCTGGTCGTCGTCGGGGGCGGCCCAGCCGGCCTGGCCGCGGCCGTCTACGGAGCGTCCGAGGGGCTTCGCACACTCGGCGTGGACATGACCGCACCCGGGGGGCAGGCCGGGATGAGCTCACGGATCGAGAACTACCTGGGTTTTCCGATGGGTGTCTCGGGAGCGGAGCTCATCGGGCGGGCGATCATCCAAGCGGAGAAGTTCGGGGCCAGCCTCACCGCGCCCTGCACGGTTGACTCGCTGGCCAGCCGCGGGGGGTATTTGGTGGCCCGACTGACCGACGGAGGCGAGGTCGCCGGCCGGGCCGTCATCGCCGCCACCGGCGCTTCCTACCGCCGACTGCAGGCTTTACGACTGGGCGACTTCGAAGGCAACGGCGTGTACTACGCCGCCACCGACATGGAGGCACGCATGTGCGGCGCGTCACCCGTTGTAGTTGTCGGGGGTGGCAATTCCGCCGGCCAGGCCGCGATCTTTCTGAGCCAGGGAGGGTGCGCGGTCACGCTGGTCATCCGGGGCCCAGATCTCGGAAAGGACATGTCGCGCTATCTGGTCGAACGGGTCGAGGCCGACCCCCGCATCACGCTGCGGAGCCGCACGACGGTCGTCGCTCTGGACGGCGACGAGACCCTACGAGCGGTGGATCTCGACGGCCCCGACGGCACGATCGTTCTCCCCTGCGCCGGACTCTTCTCCTTCATAGGAGCGGATCCTTCCTCGGGTTGGCTCAATGGGTGCGCCGCCCTTGATGACAGCGGCTTTGTGCTGACCGACCTCTCGCTGAACCCCGACCAGCTGGGTGAGGGTTGGCAGAAGCTCGGCCGGTCGCCGCTGCCGTTCGAGACCAGCCATCCGGGCCTCTTCGCCGTCGGCGACCTGCGATCGGGATCCACCAAGCGGGTGGCGGCTGCCGTGGGCGAGGGTTCTGCTTGGGTGCGATCCGTGCACCGGTACCTCGCCTTCTGACCGCGCCCGGCGCGACTACATCAAGGCATCAAGCGGAAACGTCCGCGCTCGCCAAGCGCGTGGTCGACGCCTGATCAGACGAGGGAGGCGCGGCGTCAAGCAGCGCCTGGACGGCGTCGCGGACTGAAGGGGCGATTCCCGGGTCGTGATGATCCATGCGGCCAGCCAAGCCGGCGCCGTCGTAGACGAGGTGGAGTTGGCGTCCGAGGCCGATCGGATTGAGGGCCCCCGCCTGTTCGGCGAGGTCGGTGAACATGGCCCTGATCCAGGCCCTGAACTGGTCAGCGGCCTGCTCCACGAGTCCGCCGGCGGGCGCTTCCGTGGAGGCCGCGGTGAATGCGCAGCCGTTGAAGTCCGGCTGCGCGTACTGCTGGGCTTGGGCCTCGAAGACAGCCAGCACCTTTTGTCGCGGATCCTCGACGCTCTCGATCGCCTCGGTGAGCCTGCTCGTCGTTCGGTCGTGGCGTGAAGCCAGGTAGGCCGCCACCAGATTCTCCTTGCTGCCGAAGAGGTTGTAGAGCGAGGCCTTCGCCACCCCGGCGTGCTCGATAATCCGGTCGATACCCACCGTTTGCACGCCCTCGGCGTAGAAGAGCTCGTTGGCCGCCGCGAGGAGGCGGTCTCGCGCGGAGGCTCTCTGCTCGGTCTGAGCGGCTGCGATGCCCACGGGATGGGCCTCCTTTCAGACTGGTCTGTTCATCGTAGGGTGGGTTCAGCTGCCGGCGACGAGCGTCCGCCACTCGGCCACGGAGTCGCGCATGATCGCGGCGAGGTCCCGTGCGTCGTCCTCGCAGGCCCACCGCCGGACCGCCTCGCGGAGGACCGTCATGCCGCCTTCGGCGGCGAAGGTCGCCCGAGGTTCACGCACGCCTCGCTGGCCCAAGGCGGCCGCCACCACCACGGCGTAGTCGGCCAACTTTGCAAGCTCGCGCTCCCGCAGCTCGGGGTTGGCGACGATCACGGCCTGTCGTTTCCGGGACAGGTCCCGGCGGAATTCGCCCAGCATGGCCGCGGCCGCGTCGAGTCCGCAGGCCACGGCGTCGAGGGCTCCGCTCTCCGGGGGTGCGCCGGCCACGCCGGCCACGATCCGCTCCTGCAGGAGCGCCGACCCACCGAAGAGCACCTCCCGCTTGTCGGCGAAGTGCCGGAAGAAGGTGCGTTCGGTCAACCCCGCCCGCGCGGCGATCTGCGCGGCGGTGGTCTGGTCGAATCCCTTCTCTGCATAAAGGTCCAGGGCGGCTTCCTGCAGTCGCCCCCGACTGTCCGGCTGCCATCGGCCCATGACGCGTATCCTAAACGTTGACAGTCACTGACATTGGGTATAGGGTTCATGACAGTTACTGACATCAGCGCAGTCCCACTTGAACGCAGTCCCACTTGAACGCAGTCCCCCTTGGAGGTACCAATCATGAGGATCTTCGTCACCGGCGCATCGGGCTGGATCGGCTCAGCCGTCGTTCCCGAGCTGCTCAGCGCCGGCCATGAGGTAGTCGGCCTGGCCCGCCCTGCGGCCTCGGC
>Ga0302320_10015638_pt1 | contig 15568 bp, 17 predicted proteins | sample Bog_T0_3_FD_202130 | JGI IMG/M metagenome (GOLD analysis project Ga0302320, IMG submission 202130) | Peat permafrost microbial communities from Stordalen Mire near Abisko, Sweden - Bog_T0_3 | ecosystem: Environmental > Terrestrial > Soil > Wetlands > Peat | place: Sweden: Abisko, Stordalen Mire... | reverse complement strand
CATCTTCTGATAAAAGAGTTCTTAGAAAAGGAACTTATGGACACCAGCGATCTAAAGCCCATGAAGGTTTTTTATGATCATAATTCGGGTTTTTTTCGAGCTGAAAAATTCCACATTACTCTTTTTCGAGTTGATGAATCTGTGAATCTCGATAAAATCAAGAAGGAATTCGATTCGTTTGAATTCGGAGAAGCAGAATGTAATTCTGTTGATATTTCCACTAGATTTTTATATGATGAGGAAAAATTTTATATGCCTTTATTTAGAATTTCTTTTTAAATTTCTCAATATTTATTTTTTTGCCTTGGCTAAATATTTCGGGTTAAATAAATTCGTTGGGTCCTTTTTTATCTCGAAAAGACGTTGAGCTCTTTCTTTTAAATTTCCTCCGCATTTCAATCCCAATTTCATTAATTCATGCTTCAAATGTTCTGCACCCAATTTTTCTAAATCCTCGATAGAAGTCATCATCTTCAAGTCCAATTCTGGAAAATTCTCTATAGGAGTTAGTTTTTCTGGAGTTTCGTCTTTTTTTTTAAGATTTTTTTCATCTTTTGCAGTTAATTTTTCAATTTCGTGAATTTCTTCCTTTTCGACTTTTTGCTCTTCCTCGGGCTCATTTTCATAGAGGTTTCTCAATCGGTTATTTAGCTCTAAACACACTTTCTTCTTTGGAATTTCGAAATTCTCGGTCTCATGATTGCCCCTTTCATCTTTTCTCATTTTCGAAAAACCCATAGCTATTGATTTACCCATCTTATTTTCCCAATCCTCCAATTTATTCTTATATTCCTGAGTCAACTTCATTTCATAATGCCTCAAGCTCTTTTTCTCTTCAGATTCCTTATATTTCTTCAACTCTTTCTCAACGTTTTCATCTTCTTCCTCCTTTTTCTTCAGAAATTCCTTCAGCTTTTTCTCATTTTCCACATTTCTGATCCTTCTGCCTTTCAAATCTTTGCTAGCATCAAAATTCGTTGTTTTTCTTTTAGTTGCTGCTTGGCCTCGTAATAAAGAGCCAAACCCCCCTTTTCCTCCTAATAGACTGAAATTTGCATGAACAAAGCCTTTTAATGAGTTTAAAAGGGTTCCGTTAGAGAGAAGAAGGGAGTTATGATAAAATGACAGGATTTCTGATGGAATGTCATATTTTGAAGAAAGAAAAGAACGAAGAGAAGAAATATCATCATATTCTGAGAGGAATTCAAGGGAAATAGGATTTGAAAAAGGGGTTGTGACGTAAAGTTGCTGCATGTTTGATTTTTTTTTAAAAATTTTGTTCTAGAAAACTTTGTTTTATTAATTTTATAGAAACTTCACACTATATTTATCGCCGATTTGGAAAACCTTCAAAAAAATTTTAGTGATATTATGGAATTTTTTTTTTAATAGTTATACTTGAATTTGATTTGTTTCTTTTTCAAATAATTTCAAACTCTTCAAAACAGTTTCAAAGGGTAGTTGGTAAAATACTATGAAAAATATAAGAAAAATTCGCATTTTAGTATATTTCACAATCAGTTTGGTCGGTGTCATCCCCTTCAATAATCCATTTAATTGTTTCGATTGATCCGATTTTTCCATTTTTTTGAGCCTTAAATTCCATTAAATTTCCTCAGAAATTAAAAAGAAACCCATTTGTAAATAGCTGCTCCAATCTCTTTCAAATTTCTCGTATATATGAAAAAATTTTCCTTTTTCTGTAAGTTCTTCCATTCAGCTTTCCCTTGTTCACACATTTCTTCAATTATTAAAATTATGAAATCTTTGGAAACCCTTTCTTTTTTTGTAAAATTATGAGTTTTTTTTGTTTTTTAAAAAAAAAACTTGGAATTTTAGTCGATTTGTCAGTGAATAACTCAAAATTCTCCATGTCGAGTTCAGATATTGAAATTTCATTCATATTATTTCGACAAAAATAATAATGAAGTATTTCAGCCCAGATCTGCAATTGTCTTTTCAAGGTTTTTTCATGGATTTGTTTCCTATTTTTATTATTTGATGATAAAAGCATTATTGGTTGATGGTAAATTTAACGTAAAAAATGCTGGCTGTTTCAAATATTTTTGAAGTTTTTGCTCAACATTTGAACTTTCCATTAAATTAGAAATTAGAAATTATTTTTTGTTTAGTTTCTTTGAAATATAATTTTTTATTCAAAGGGGATTAATGATCCGAAATACATATGTTTAATTACAGGATGTTTAAAAAGCACTTCCCCTTGATACATTTTTAGCATGCCCTTGTAAAAAATTAATGATTATAAAAATTATATTTAAATGGAATTTTACATTGGCGACCTTCTTCCAAGTTGGAGCTGCACTTATATCATTAAGGACTGGTGATGTTTCGTAAAACGGGGTTCCTTTTTTTGCATCTTTGATGAATTTAATGCAATCAAAATAAATGAATTCTTCATGAAACTCTTCAATCATTTTATCGTTATGGATTGATTCAGGATTCAAAACCTTTGGATGGTTAATAAGTTCAGAGGCGCCAAATAAAAAAGGCAAAAAATGATAATCATCCAACCCCCATACACCATGCGAACCCGCTGGTTCCAACATATAGGTGAGTTGCAATTTCCTCATTAATCTGATATACCTACAAAATTTTAACTTAAAAAAATTCTTTAAAAAAGCAAAACTACCGATAGAAAACGTTCCTCAACAAAGTTTCATAATCTTCTTTGGTATAAAAGTCCAATTCTTTCAAACAATAAAGGAAAAGGATGAAGGAAAGCTCATGTCCTAATTATAATTTTAATTTATGATTTTTGAATTTTATTTTAATTTTAAACCTGTCCCATAATCTATCCTCTCATAGGAGCCAAATGAGTCTAAGAAATAGACCTTTAATTCAATGATGGAACCTGCTTGTTCAACGGGCAAAATTTCACTCAACATTTTTTCAATCATCTTTTTTTTTAAAAAAAAATAGAAAAAACACATTTTAATTATTTTTGGTACAGGCTGAACTCTTTCATGCCAAGTGCGAAATGCTTTATTACCATAACGCATTTTTTGTTGCAGAGGTGGGATTTCAATTATCAGATTTTCCAAGATTTCAAGGAATTTCACAAGAGTTGCAAATTTGGGATTCGCTGGTGTTGCTGATATCGGTTTTGATTCAACACTCTTCTGTAAATCTTGAAGGAAGGTCATGAAATTATGAAAAGTCTTTGTTTTTTTAAAGATTTCCACATCCTCAACAGAAATTATTCTTTTTTTGGGTTCCACAAATTGATGATTAGACCATTTATTTGTGTTATTTTGAGGTTCCATTTATTTTTTATTTTATTTTTCTGATGAATGTTTTTTAAATGAAATTTTGAAAATTTTTCCTTTTGAAATAGCAATTTTTTTGACTGAAATTTTGATAATAAAAAATATTGATTTTTTTTTTATATTAAAAAACATTGAAATTAAAGAAACAGAAAATTCATAATAATAATCATAATTAAAAAAAAATCTTTTTTTTATTATATATCACATAAAAATGCAAGAGGAGGAATATGAGCCGACTAACAAAAAGGCGAAAACTCACAAAGGAAGAAAAATCTTAGGAGAACGAGAGGCCAAAATTGAAGAAGGTCCCCGAAAAACATTGTTTTTGAAATCAACGAAAACTTCAGAAACTATATCTAAATTAAGTCATGACCTGGTAATAACTTCTCCTAAGTTCATTTCTCATATTTTATTAGTATATGTTAAAAAAACACAACTCCTTGAGTGTGAACAAACGTTATGACATACGACCTTTTGATAAAAGTTCGGAAATAGAGTTTCTATGCAAGAAATATGATTGTCCTCTTTTTGTTTTGGCGTATAATAAAATCTAGGAATAAAAATAAAAACATTCTTATTTTAAAGTTCGAATTCAAAAAAACGACCCGACAATATCACTATTGGGAGAGTCTACGAAAACCAAATTTTGGATATGGCAGAATTGGGAATTCAAGATTTTAGATCGCAAGAAGATTTTTTGGTGAATTTTTTGTTTTAGTAAAATATTAAAAAAAAAAATTTAGAAAAAAATCAACATTCCGATAAACGCAAGACCTTGTGTTGTTTTTCAAGGTGATTTGTTTGAATTTGATGCAAATTACATAAAATTGAAAAACTTGCTCTTAGGTAATAAATAGAAAAAAATATTTCTTAGTATTCTTAGATTTTTTTGTCGAAAACATTGAAATTTCCAAATTCAACATCTTGAATTTTTCGCATTTAATTTCAATTAGTCTAGAAAAAGAAGGTGAGCTTAATCTGAAGGTTTATAGCATTCATATTAATAATGTTAGTGACAGCAATAATGAAAAAGTGAGCCTAATTATTATTTTTTTTCTCTGTCATAATTTTTTTTTTTTGCTTAAAAAAGTTTAACTTGGAAGAAATTGGACCATCTTGTAAAATTTTGGTCAGAAGACATCAGTTTGCCACTGAAGATTTGTATAAATTGGCCTGCAAACAACCAAAAATTGACAAAAATAAAGTAAATACATTTTTAAAAATTAAAATGTATATTTTTTTTTTCTAAAAGAATAAAAACATGAAAACAACTTCTATGGGAGATAAAAAAGGAAGGTTATACGTGGAACGGCAAAATTTGGATGCGATTGCTTTAAAGAAAAGAAAAGTTCTAAAAATAAAAGCTTTCTTTTTCAAATTATTTTTTGTAGAAACTAAAAGTTGAGAGACCAGGAAAAGGAAAAGCGAGTTTCGCTCAAAAAGAACAAGAGCTCAATGAAGAAATCGAATAATTATTTAAGGGAAATATTTAATTTTTGAAATTATCAATAAAAAATTAAATTTTTTTTTAAATAAGCATATTATAGAAATTTTTTTTTTTTTTTTAATTCGCAGAAATCTACAAAATTATTTTTTTTTTTTTTTTGAAAAAACACCATTTTATAAATTACATTAAATTTGTATAAAAATTAAAACAAAATATATTAGTTGAAACAAATTTGTAATAATTTTCGTAATAAATTTTAAATCATGGAAAAAGAAAAAGAATTGCGAAATCGCTTGAAAGACTTTTTGAGTCGTTATAACGACACTCATGATAAAAAAGAGCCCATGCTTATTCAAAAGAATGTTGAGGAGTATGGAATTAACCAGGAAATTCAGGATCTTGAAAACGATTTGAAGACTCCCCCCAAACAAAAATCTGAAAATCATGAACTTCCTCTAGAAAAACCTCCAATTTCATATAAAAATTCCATCGAAAAAAAAGAAAATCATGAAGAAACAATGAAGAAAAGTTCATGGGAATTCGTCAATAAAACTGAAGAAAAAGTCAAAAGAAACTTTTTTCATTTTGAAAGGAAAAAACCCCAAAAAGAAAGCAAATCTCATGAGAAAATCATCAAGAAAATCGAGAAATCGAATAAATTCAAAAGCCCAGAAATCCATAGTCAATCTGTGCGAAAGAGACCATCAAAAAATCAGAAAAACTCCTCAGAAATCGTGAAAAAAACAAACTTTTTTCCTAACAAATCAATGAAAAACCCGAATAACTTGTCACTTTATGGCTTAAACACGAAAAAACTCGAACAAATGACAAAAACTACTTTCAATGATGAGGACAGGGAAAGTCCAGTCTCATATAAAAAGAAGAATTTTATTAAATCGGCTTCCAATCAAAAAACATCAAGAAAGGACTTTGTGAAAAAAGCCCAAAATCCAAGAAAAGACAGAGAAAATGAGGATAAAAGCTTGAAAAATAATGAGAAAAAAGAGAAAAACGAGAAAAACATCAGAAATAGCAAGAAATCAACAGAATTGTTTAAAGAAAGCTTCGAAAGGATTGAAACATTAAAGGAAAAGGACGATTTTCCATTGGATTTCAAGTAAAAAAGTGAAATTTCACATTAAAAAATCATTTTCTTCATTAGGAAGGAAGTTTCTGAGTTAATAGTCTTAATTAAACAGGAAAAACAGGTGATTATCAATGATATCAATTCTCTCAATAAGCAAATGAACCATTTCAAAGGAAAATATAACTTATTGAAATCACAACAGGAAAAAGAGGAAAAAGAAAGACTTCCTCATAAGAATTCCATCATAAAATTGGATAAATCAGTTGAAACAGATGATATTATAACCTATGAAAAGGAAATAATGACTACATCGCTTTCAATGCGGAAAAAGAGCTCTGTTCTTCAAAAACCCATGAATTTTGATCTGAAAATCGATAGTTTTGAAACTGGAACTCAATATGACCAGAGTTTTATGAAAAACAACGAAAAAGACACCCAAACTAATAGATATTCAGAAATTAATACGAGTCCTAATAACAATAATTCTGAAGATTTCGAAATAAGAAAAAGCGTGAATGATTTGAAAGCGAAAATTAGACATAGTATGAAAGCGAAAAAGGAAAGCAAAGATGATGGTGAGGAATATGATATCTATGGAAGGAATTCTGATAAGATTGATGAGGATAAAATAAAGTTTGTTGGGAATTTGTTAACAACTATGAATATGGATAATAACCAAAATTCAGGTATTTTTTTTCCTTTTATTTGAGAAATCATGATAATTTTATATTATATTATATATATATATAATTTAATCAAGATTATTCCATCATAAATACATTGAATTCTTTGAATAAAGAAGATTTTATAGAACTCCAACAGTAAAAAACATGATTTTATCGATTTATAAGAGGTTTTTTTTTTAGCATGATTATACAGAAATTGATCGATAATTATGCCATTGAAAAGAATGAGAAAGAGTCTTTAGAATTACAACTTATGCATAAAGAAAGAGAATTTCAAGAGATCAAGAATAGACTAGTATTTCATCATTATTTATATCAAATGAAATTTTAACTTATTTATTAGGAGGATAAGATCAAGATTCTTGAGAATCGAATGAAAAACGATTAAATTAATATTTTTTTCATATTTTTGTCATTTTTCATTAATGTTATTTAATTTTTCTTTAAAAAATCGATTTTTATTCAAAAACAACCATCGTATTTCTTCTCATCCAAAAACTCTGGGGTTTCAAGCTCCTGAAATAGAAGGAATATTTGAGATTCAGATTTCCTATTGAATTCTTGAAACAAGGGTTGATTATTGGTATTCTCACGAAATAACTCTTGGCCTTTTTCTCTTTCTCTTTAACTTTCCAATCGCTTTTCTGTCTTTCTCGGTTTTCAATGACATTTTCCAATGGATCTTTCTCTAAATCCTCTAATCCTCTTAGGAACTCTTCTTCTATATCGAAATGGAAGCTTTCTAATGATTTAAATCCGATATATAAGGAAACATTTGGTTGTGTCAGATGCTATTTAAATAAAAATTGTTAGAAATATAATAGAAATTTATTAGAAATTTCTTAGAAATTTATTAGAAATTTATATAGAAATTTATTAGAAATTTATTAGAAATTTATTAGAAATTTAAGATAAGAAACTGTTCGATAATTGATGTTTTTTTTGCGAATCACAGCTAATTCAAACATTGGAAGAGAAAACTCGAATTCTCTGATGTTTTCCTCTTCAAGAAACCCCGTGCTTAGGTTCATTTTCGAGTTCCTTAGTTTCAGGCCATTCACATAAATAAAGTCCTTTTCAGGCTGTTTTATTGGGATTACCCTATTCAATGATTTTATCAATTGAATTTGCAAATCATAGACTGAACACTATAGAAATATATAATATTTGATGAGTTTTTTATTAGAAAATACCTTATTTTCTTGAGCATAATAAAAGAGAAAACTAGTGATAGAATCTAAAGGATCATACATTTTACATAAAGGCAAAATAGGCGAGATTTCGCATTTTCTATCAAAGACCAAATTAAAGAGAAAATCCTGTTTTTTGAGAAAACTCTTTAAGAAATCGAACAAATTTGTCGAATTGATCCAAGAACCTCGCAACCACCATTCATAAGGCGTGGTGTTTTTTTGTATATCCTTTAATTTCTCTATTAGATGTTTTGGCATATTTATCCAACAATTTCCCTTGAGAAATTCTAACATCACCTTTAAATCGCTCTTTATTGTTAATAACAACTTATTATGGATCAGGATCTCATTAAGAATGATTGATTTGAAGATCTAAAAGAAAGAAATTATTTAATTTATATTCGATTTTTATATATATATTAGGAATTTACATCAGAAAATCGCTTATTTCGAGAACTCGATTTCGCGATTTCTATTTTCGAGGATATTACAGCCTCTTTTTCCTCCATTTCTTTGTTTTTCTCATTAAAATCATTGATTTCATCACATTTTTTCTTGAGAATTTGACTGGATTTCCCGAAATTCAAAGAAAACACGTTTTTTTCAGTCAAGGAAATATCCGATTTCATGCCGTCAAGTCCTTTTTCGAATTTCCCGATTTTTGTAATAACGCTTTTGATATTTTCCTCTGAATTTTCATCATATTTCTCATCCGGATCATCAATAAATGAAATATCTCCATTATTTTCACGATTTTCAGGATTTTCAAGATTTTCTATATAATTTTCTTCGAAATTTGAAGGAAAAAGTTCGAGTTTATCAAGAATGATGAGATCTCCAATGATTTTGAGGATTTTGGTTAATAAATTGATGAGATTTAATAAGGAGGAATTCATAGGGACATTAAAGCTTTCTATGAGGAATTCAAGGAAATCCTTGAGACTTTTATTGAGATCTTGTTCATTCAAATAGGCTGAAACATCATTCAAATAAACGACTTCTTTTTGAAGACTCAAAGAATTTTCTAATTCGTAATGATTTCGAACCACATAATCGAAAAAACCCTTGCTTCTATAATAATTATAGGAAAATTCATGATTTCTATTATATCCGAAGATTTCGATGGGATCTTCAGAAGGATTATTGATGATATATTCGAAAATGTCCTTATTTTGAGATCTTCCCAAAGGCAAAAGCAGATAATTGGCCTTTTTCACTGAAATCTCCACATGTTTATGACTTTCGATCGGAAAAAGGATTTCTTTATAAAAGCTTGAGAAAATCAATGGGGAAAAGCTCGAAAACCAATTAAAATTCGATTCTTCGAAGCTTTTCTCGAAGAAATCCTTAAAGGTTTTATAAACGTTTAAAGGGAATTTATTGATGAAATTGAAGAAATCATCGATTTTATAATGGATATCATATTCTGAATAATTGAAAATATGCGATTTCCGGGAATTTGTTGTGATGGGATCTTCATATTTGCCTCGAATTCGTAAAATCGAAAAAAAGAAGAAAAGCACATATTTCATGGCCATTTTATTCTCAGAGAAAAATTTCAAGGCTTTTTCTAATTTCTGAGCATTTTTCGTCCTATTCACGAAAGTCTCTAATGAAAAAGCCTCTTTTAAAGCCGAATTCTCTAGTATTTTCTGTCTATATTCAGAAACCGTGGAGAAATATAGATTCGGATATCCCTTTTTCAAAGGAAGAGGCTTTTGACTAGCTTCGAGATCGACTTCCTCAAAGAATTCATTAAGTGGGGCTTGAAAGAAATCATACAAAGATTGTTGGATTTGAGAGTTTTTATTAACGAAATATTTCGTGCTCATTCTGAATAAAGGCCTTAAATATTCCTTCTGTTTTTTTTTGAAGGAACATTCAGTGAATTGCTTATTAGAAACTTGATAAGTGAACCAAACTCGGAATTTAGTATCATTATTATTCCATTCCATTTCAAAGGCAATTTTCTTTAATATTTCCTTAATATTCTTCTTTTTCACTAAATGGAGGTTTTCTAATAAAATCCAAGAACCACTACCAGCAGCAGTGCTTATTAGATCGAGGATTTCATGGATTCTGCCTATTCCAAGACACATTTTTATCAATCGAATATGATTTCGATTTGCTGTTAATTCGATCAATTCTGAGGGATTCCATTTCTTCTCATTAAAAAGGATGATATTTGGCTTGTTTCCATTAGAAACCCTAGCGAAAGTCTCTAGATTTTGTTTCGAAATATAATAAAAGGATGAATGTCTCACTTTGGCAATCATGGTTTTCGCCACATATTCCAAGGCATCAGGTCTGATATATTTGATAGTAGTTAATACTTCCAAAGGTTTTAAAGTATCTAAAGGAAGTTTTATTCCAATGAATTCTGCGGAATTCGCATTGAAATCACCAATTCCTGTATAATTCCTCTTTAATTTCGGAGGACCTAATTGATTATTTTCCTTTTTTTTAGATAAATCATCCTTTAGGTTTATATTGGCTCTTAATAAGACTTCCTTCCAAATTTTAGGCTGGAATTCGATATTCGATATCACTTTTCTAAAGGGATTCGGCACTATATCAGCCAATTTATTCAAAGCTTCCCAGGCATATTTCGATATCAGGATCTTTTCCTTGATGATAGTATTCGCGAAAGCCTCGGAAACCTTCGAAATGATCAATTTTGTGGCTATTGATTTGAAATAGACGGTTTTTTTGGATGGATTAGGAAAAAAGCCTTGGCTAGGCGAGGAAATATTGGATTTGGTTATCGGGATATTGTTTTTCTCTGTTTTTTTCAAAGGTGTTTGAAGGATTTCGGTTGGAAGAGTATCTTCGATAGTTATAACGATTTTATCCTCAAATTGCTTAGAGATTTTATGAAGATAATCATCATTACTTTCAAGAATTGAGGCTATATTTGAAAGGAAATTAGAATCGGCTCGTTTTTTGCTAAAATTTAAGGTTTTTTATAATGAATTTTAAAGAAAAAATAGGACATTTCGCGGATTTTATTAGCAGACATCAAAGGTTCTACACTGATCTTTGGGATATCGACAAAGGACATCTTATCATTATTGAAATAAGGCGAAACTATCGATAAAAAACAAAAATTTCTTAATATTCAGAAAAATTACATAATTCAATTTTTCGCTCATATTTCTTGCCTTTTTCCTTGGTGTTTTCAGGGATATTCACATTTAAAGTCGTTTGGCTTTTCCTGTTTTTTCTCCTAGTCAATATACTCAAATTATCAGGAGGATTAATAATATTAATGCTAATGTTATGATCTCCTTCAAATAAAGTATTGCTTTTATTCAAACTGATTTCTTTGGATTCGATATTCGTTTCTGTAGTGAAAAACATCACGTTATTATTGTTATTATTATTATTATTATTATTATTATTGATATTCAAATTTGAGGAATCTCCTGAATTCAACATTTTCATTTCAGAAACAGTTTTAATAATGTTTTTCTGCGAAATATCTTCTTTTTCCCTTTTTATCTTGATATTCACATATTCATTGTTTTCTATATGCAATCCGGGCAAATTTGAATCCGAAGTTTTGAAACATTCTTGTGAAACTTGTTTGAAATCTTCCCAATTTTCTTGAATTCGCGAGTTTTGGAACCAGGTGATATTATCTACAATTTGTATAGGTCCTTGAATGAAATAATTCCATAATAATTTGTTATGTTGTCCGATTTCCTTGAGGAAATAAAAGGAATAATAGAAACTGAATAAGGTTTGATGATCTTCTCGAAAAGAAGTCAATAATAATTGATAGACGAATAATTCCATCATGCTTTCGAATTTCTCTGATGAATATCCATTATAAATCACCATTTCTAAGGCCTGAGTGATAATCGTGAAATAATAATCCTCAGAAAAATCATAAAGATCACCGAAAACATGCATTATTTGCTCCAAAATCGAACGGATCAATTCCAATTTCTGAAGAATATGGTCATAATTCGATTTCTCCAGGTTTTCACGATGATATTTCAATAATTGAGTTGGCGATCGTTGGTCTAAATTAAATGATTTATTATCCGAAAGTTTTTGAGAAATATCAGGGATTTCTAATGTTTCTTGATTTTCTTGAAATTCTGTATTTCCCTCAATATTTTCACGATTTTCCTCAATATTTCCACCTTTTTCTTCAATATTTTCACCTTTTTCTTCAATATTTTCACCTTTTTCTTCAATATTTTCGCGATTTCCTTCAGGATTTTCAACTATTTGATTTATAATCAGCAGACTTTTTTCCTGTTTATTTAGAAGATTCGCCGATGCCAATTGTTCTTCTTTTTCTTCGGATATTATGAAAATATCAATGTTTTCTAATATTTCCTTCATTTCATTTAGATTTTCAAGAGATAAAACATTAATATTAAGATTTTTGAGGAAATTCAGGAGTTTCTTATATTCATTAGTGGCTTTATTCTTGGTTTTCCCCTCAAGAAATTGTTCTAAAGTCTTATTGGAATCTTCTTTATAAGAGCATTTCTTTATAATGAGATCCAATAAAGTCTCATTCCAAATTTCATTATCTCCTAGATCATTATTAATAACCACGACTTTATCTATTAGAGATTGGCTCAAAAATTGATTATTATCGGAAATCACCAAAATCAATTGGAAATCATCATGAACCTTAAGATTTTTCCCATTCAAACTTAAAAGCTTCAATTCCTCATCTAATTGCTCATTAAAGGCATTATTCAAATGCTTATTATTCAAATATACGATTTCCATGATTTTACGCATCATTCGTTCCTTTTTCCAAACCAATATCGGCATAATATTCGTCAATAACTCAGAATCGAAATCTTTAATCAATAATTTCCTGCCTTTTTCTATCGCTTCTTCGAATAATTCCATGGTTTTCGAATCCTTATGGCCTATTTCTATGAGATAATCGCCTTCTTTATTTTTCATCCTAAAACAATGACAAAATAAACCCACTGGATCGATAATCAAGGGAAATAAGAACTCTTGTTGGCTGAGAAATTCGTAAATTGCGAAATTATTGATTAGATTCCTATTAATCGGAATCGAAGATTTCAGGAAATCGAGGATATAAATGTCATTAAATAAAAGCTCATGAATATCATAAATATCGAAATTCACCTGTCGGAAACAATTTTCTATGAGATAATTCGTGAATTTCCGCTTTATCGCATAGGTATATTTATTAACCTGAAGCACATAAACACAAATCAATAAAAGATAATCTTTAATTAGAGCTTCTTTGGAATAAATTGGATTGGTTTTCTCATAATAATTCAACACCATTGATTCGATTTTATGAGGAATTCGTTTCAATTCCTTCCGAATTTGGATCTTTTGATCTAATGAGACTTGATCCTGAGAAAGTTTATCATTGATTTTCTTGAGAAGAATAGGTTGTTCATCAGTTTCGTTATCAAGAATAATCAGGAATTCTCTTCTTTTATTGTTTTCCTCTTCGATTTCTTTAATAAAATTAATAAAATTTAATAAAATTTAATAAAATTTAATAAAATTTAATAAAATTTAATAAAATTTAAAAAAATTTAATAAAATTTAATAAAATTTAATAAAATTTATAAATAAATGATTATACTATTAATCGATTCTTTGAGAGTTATGATGTTTTTGGCTCTGAGATCAGTCCGGAAACTGAATTTCGCGCTTTCTATAGCGAGATCGATCCATTTCAAGATCAATTTCTGGATTCTGGTATATCTCGTGGAATAATGAGTCATGATATTGATATCTTCGATGATTTTGATGAGACATTTGAGTCTTTGATCGTTCACATTTTCGATTTTGAAGCTTAAAATGAATTGTTTTACTTGATTGAAATCGATGATAATTTTAGAAAATTCCTGCACGAAGCTATGAATCAACTTATTATCGACAATAGGAATATTACTGCCTTCGAATTCTTTGACTAATTTAGGCAATTCTTCAAGACTTTTATCTTGTAAGCTGATGTTAAATAATAGACAAAACATCACAGAATAAAAGGCGAAAAGCTTATGATTCATATAATTATTCGAAGTGATTTCTGTTAAATAATCCTTTATTTGAAGATTTGTGATGGTTTTCACAGCCTCGTTATAAGTAAGAGTGAGTCTTTTTTGGATATTTTCCTCATTCACATAACCATTAAGGTTTTGTGTGAGTTTCGAGGATTTATTACTTAATTCCGTGATTTCTGATATTAGAAAACCTCTTTTTGTCTTGATTTCCTCGATATTCTTATTCACTTTCTCAGTTTCTATCTTCCTTTCTTCGATATATTTCTTCAATTCCATGATTTCTTTCTCTAAATCCTCCATTTTATGGATCAAATTCTTTAAACAAGGAGCAATTATCTTCATATCTTCTTCAGTGCCTTTTTTCTTCATTTTATTCTGTACTAATTCCCATAAATATACCAATAACAGATAATTTTCATCATAATTCGACATATTCACAGGTTTTCGCACTGTTTTTAATAATTTTATCACATCCAATTCGAAACAAAAGCTTAAATCATTGACTTTCGCAATTAAAGGGAAATTGGGTTTCATGAGGAAAGTGTTATTGAGTTTGATATTGAGATGAGGTTGTTTGAAAAGGAATTCTTCTAATGTTTTGGTTTTGAATTTCTCGAAGGTTTGTGGATATTCTTTGAATAAGATATTATATATCGATTTGATGTTGGATTTGCTTTGAACTGAAGAATAAAAATAGGAATTTTCGAAAATTAGCACGAATTTCACATTAGAAATCAATCTTTGAGTGATCACACTATATAATTGAGTTTCATTGAGATTATTATAAAGATCCATTCTTTTTATATGGAAAATGATATCTTTGATCAATTGTTTCGGGAAAACCTTATATAATTCAGAACCTGTTAAAATGCTATTAATATCTTCAAATATATTCAAAATCTGTCTGAGAATAGGATCTTCTTTATCAATGATCACATCTCCAAATTTCAGGTTAAAAACTATTAGAAAAGTAACCTTTTTATCATCTATTATACAATTTTCTAATAAATTCGATAATTGTTTCGAAAATTCTTTATATAAATTCATGCCATATTCGGATTCTGAGCTCATAGAAACCTTAAAAAAAGGCATCGTTAAGATAAAAGACGCAAATTCTATTAGAGATTCCGCATATTCCGTATTACAAAACGCTTTTATCAACAGGTTTTGATTAGGAATCTTCAAATCGAAGATTATGCGCCAAATGTCATAATAAAGAATTCCGACATTTTCACGGAAACATTTCAATTTCAACATCATAAGAGGCTGATTATTCACGAAAATCTTCAATTTTTCACAGAAAAACCGCTCTATAGGACCGGAATTCAATTTCTGAGCGAAATTAAAGCCTGGAAGATAAATATCACTATTCTAAAAATAAAATATTATATAATATAATAGAAATATTTGAAATTTTACCAATTCTTCTTCGTTTTTCACATCCAACATATTGAAATCGAAGACTATCAAAAGATTCCGATTTTCTATATTTTCTATCAATTTTTCTTTGTTTTTTCAATCATATTTTTCAAAAGATCTGCAATTCCAAAAGCACAAAAGTCTTGAATTGGCATGAAAGTCTTCACATCTAAAGTCTCAATTTCTTTCCCACCTAAAACGTTTTCTCCATTTTCAGGAATTGAGCTTTTTCTATGTTTCATCAAACTCATAGATTGGCTTTTTTGAAGGGTTATTTTAAAGGAAGTATTGGTTTGATCATATATAGTTTCTCTATGAAGTCCTGGACTTCCAATATTATTAAGATCTCGGTTTTCAGGGGTTTCTTCTTTATGGATTTCCTTTTTGGAATCAGATTTTATGAGTTCTGATTCTATTATAGGC
>Ga0302320_10015637_pt1 | contig 15568 bp, 13 predicted proteins | sample Bog_T0_3_FD_202130 | JGI IMG/M metagenome (GOLD analysis project Ga0302320, IMG submission 202130) | Peat permafrost microbial communities from Stordalen Mire near Abisko, Sweden - Bog_T0_3 | ecosystem: Environmental > Terrestrial > Soil > Wetlands > Peat | place: Sweden: Abisko, Stordalen Mire... | reverse complement strand
GCCCGTTATCTGGACAGAGGAGCTACCGGCAATGGGCAGGAGCAGGCAGGAAGGGACCGACGTGCACCTCCCACGGCCTGTCACCCCGACCGGAGCCCCGTGGGAATCGAGCACATCGACCGGAACGGGCACGGGATGGACAAGGGCCGGCGAAGGAGGTGGCAGACGACCTGGCCAAGGCGGGGTATCGCGAGTCCTGTCCATAGTCCGGACCACCCGGGCGCGCCTTTTAGATCGCTCCCCTATCCCTTTCGGCCGGGACGCCTTCAAGGAGAGGCCTTGGGCGCCGTGGTCCGCCACGTCCTCCTCTCCCCATGCCACGAGGCGGATCTGCTCGGCCGGTCCCCTCCCGCCCGAGCGCTTCGCAACCTGGACTGCTTCGTGGCCCAAAAGACCTTGAACTCGCGCCAAACCCCGTTCTACCTGGCGCCCCACTTCGGCCATGCCCCCTGCGAAGTCCATCTGGCGTCCGTCGTCAGGCACCACTTCGCTAACTGTGAGCCGCAGCATCGTCACTCCGGCAGTGGGAGCAGTGATCACCGGCCCCTGCAGCCATCCTTCGAGCTGCCACCGGACCCTGTCCACCATCGCCCGAGCGGTGAAAGGCCGGTTGCCTCCCCAACAGCGCTGCAACGACTCACCATGCTCGGTCTCGGCCTCGACGCGCAGCTGGGTGGCAGCAAGCCCGCGCCGGCTGAGGCGACCGACCAGCTCCTCGGCAAGGCCGACTGCCATGAAGGCAAGGGAATCTGCCCGGTCGGCGGGAGGGTCGAGCTCCCGGCAAACCGTCAGGTCCGCCGGAGGGTCCCCAAGGGCGAGTGACCGCTCATCGAGGCCGCGGGCAAGGCGGTGGGCAAAACCTCCTTGGCTACCAAAGCGAGCTAGTACCGCAGCCTCGTCCAAGCCTGCAAAGTCGCCCAGCGTCTTGATCCCGAGCCGCCGGAGCACGCCGGTGAGCTCGGGCATGTCGAGAACTTCCACGTGGAAGTGGCTGAGCCATTCCGGTGTCGCTCCGCGAGGCACGATCGTGCTTCGGCGCGCCGCGAGGCGTGCCGCGAATGGGCCTTCGGCGATCCCCACCTTGCAAGCAGGTTCAGGGGCTGCGGCACCACTCGTTTCGGCAACGGCCATGACGGCCATACCGGCTACGCCGCAGACCTTCGCTACAAGAGCAGCCTCTCCGCCGAAATAACGTGCAGGAGCCCGGGCAGGTATGGCACAGGTCCCGGGCCTAGTGAGCTCCACCTGAGGTGTGAAGCCGGCAATCGCCACGACGACAGGTTCGAAGCTGCGCGCGTCACGTGCCTGGTCCTCGGCCGCGACGACGATCTCCGGGCAACATGCCTGGGCTTCCCTGAGTCGCTGACCAAGGCGGACCCCTTCGGCTCGGGCAGCAGCAGAAGAGGCGACCACCTTGTTGGCTGCGACGATCACTGCGGGGCGATCCGAGAGGCCGGCGGCTACGAGCGGCCAATCAGGGCACCAGACGACAAGGGTGCGGACCGGGGGCGACACTGGTCTCAGGCCGGGAGCCTCAAGTGGCCCCGTCTCGGTCTGCTGGCCGCACCGCGTCCGCCGATTTCGGCCTCGAGCTGGCGGAGACCCAGCAGCCCGTGACCAAGCTCGAGCCCGGACCAGCTCGACTCCCTCACGGCACACCGCAGGTCACAGGGGCCGGACCAACGGGACAAGACTCGCCCGGCCCGCCCCGGCCCGGCCCAGAGCAATCCCCTCGCAGCCCCCGGAGGACTGGCGGCATCGAGCACGACCAAGGTTGAACGACGCTCCCTGGCACGAGCCGAGAGCCGCCGCGCATCGGCCGGGTGCACCGGTGTCTCCGGGGCGAGGCAAACGAGGTCGACGGTTTCGAGCAATGTCGTGACGACGCTTTGCCAGCGGCCCTGCGAACCTGGTCGGGGAACAAGAATGAGACGCTCGAGATCGACTCCCATCTCGAGCGCGGCTGCAAGGCCGAGCTCGGGCAAGCCGACCACGGCGCACCAGTGGCCCCGAGACGAGCTGCCGGCGAGAAGCAAGAGCAAAAGGCTCGTCAGTCCCGGTGCCCGCCTGGGCGGAACATAGGGGGAGGTGCCGGAGGCAGAGCCAAGCGTGTCCGGCGCTGCGAGCGGCCCGAGCAGGACTGTGGCACCCCTCGGTAGGCCACCGCCTGGGAAAAGTCCGGTCAGCTCCCCAACAACGGGCAGGGTGAGCTCGGATGCCAGCGGCCCCGGGTTGGGCTGGGGGCGAGACCCGGGGACATTAATGCCCTTAGCCGCAAGATCGCCCGGGACCGAAGGGGTCCCGGCTAGAGCATAAGAGGTCATTGGGAGCAGTATACGAACACATGTTCGATACGGAAAGGCTTGGACTTGGAAGACCGGCCACCACCCTGTCGTAGGCCCGACAGAATTGGCGTGTCGTCGCTATGACCGTTCCGCCCATGTGTCCCACAATGCGTCTAGGAACAACGATGGCATCGGGAGAGCTGCTCAGGAATTCGGAAGGCCTCAGCCCCATTCCGTTCCACAAAAATCGACGTTCCACCTGCACGGCCTGTTTCGCCTTCAGACTAAAATTGATAGCAGTGAGCCGCTGCATCAGGGCGGTTGTAGCAAGACTCACTTCGGCAAAAAAAGGGGGGGCGATGCCGAACGAGAGGCAGCTTTCCGACGTGCTGAGCGAGTTTGCCAGCACGATGCTCACAGACTTCCCGATCCAGGGCATCCTCGATCATCTTGTGCAACGCATTGTTCAGGTCATGCCCATCACTGCGGCCGGCGTGACGCTCTTCTCACCCGGCTTCAAACCGAGGCATGTAGCCGCCTCGGACGCGTCGGCCCTTCGCTTCGAGGAGCTGCAGACCGAGCTCGGCGAGGGACCGTGCGTGGAGGCATATCGCTCAGGCAAAGCCGTTGAGATGCCCGACTTGCGAAGTGACGATCGGTTCCCGAAATTCACACCCCGGGCGCTGAGCGTCGGGCTTGCAGCGGTGTTCACCTTCCCCCTTCGTCACGGTAGCTCCCAGCTCGGCGCTCTCGATCTGTACAGCGACACGGCGGGCGCGCTCGACGCGCCCTCATTTTCCGCCGCCCAGACACTGGCTGATGTAGTTGTCGCCTACCTGCTCAATGCCCAGGCGCGAAGGGACCTACAAGATGCGGCCGACCGGTCCCAAGATCGCTCAATGCACGACGAGCTGACCGGACTCGCCAATCGGACCCTATTACTCGATCGCCTGGAGCACGCAGTCCAACGCAGTCGGCGGTCGGAAAAGGCGCTCGGGGTTCTCTTCGTGGATCTCGATCAATTCAAGCTTGTGAACGACAGCTACGGTCACGACGTCGGCGATGAGCTCCTGGTGGCCGTCGCCCGCAGGCTCAGCGCATTGCTCCGGCCCGACGACAGCCTGGCGAGAATGTCGGGTGACGAATTTGTCGTCTTGTGCGAGAACCTGAACGGAGAATCGGACCTGTCTTTGGTGGCCAGCCGCATAAGTGAAGCGCTCAGAACGCCCTACACGCTCTCGACCAACGAGGTGAATGTCACCGCCAGCATCGGCGTAGCTTTCGCCGGTCGGGGCATCTACGCGCCCACTCAGCTCATTCGTGACGCAGATGCGGCTATGTACCTGGCCAAACGCAATGGCGGTAATCGCCACCAAGTCGTCGACCTGCGCGAGGTTCACTTTTTCGAGCGGCGGCACACCCTCAAGCGGGAGCTTGCGGGCGCAATAGCCCGCGGGGAGCTACTGGTCCAGCACCAACCCATCGTCACGACAAAGGACGGACAGATCATCGGCGTCGAGGCGCTCCTGCGCTGGGCGCATGACGGCCGCCAAGATGTGGCTCCGATCGACGTCGTGAAGCTTGCCGAAGAGTCCGGCCTCATCACCGAGATCGGACGATGGGTGCTCGAGCAGGCCTGCAATGACCGACACCGCTGGCAGCGCGACGATCGAGCTCGAGATGTCGGGGTGGCCGTCAACGTCTCGGCGCAACAGCTTCTGTCGCCCGACTTCAGCGCCACGGTCGCGGCGGTGCTCCGCTCCACGAAAACCGCGCCTGGGCTGCTCACCATCGAGCTGACCGAGACCGTGCTCCTCCAAGACAGCCATCGTGCCCTCGCTGTCTTCGAGCAGCTGAAAAAGCTCGGAGTGTTGCTCGCTCTCGACGATTTCGGGACCGGCTACTCCTCGCTCAGCTACCTCAAGCAATTCCCGGTCGATATCGTCAAGATCGACCAGAGTTTCATCGCCGACCTGGAATCGGATCAGGCGAGCCGCTCGATAGTCACTGCCGTCATCGACCTGGCGCGCGTCATGGGAATAGCGACCGTCGCCGAAGGCGTAGAGAACGCCGCACAACACGGCGAGGTCACGGCACTCGGCTGCGATTTCTGCCAGGGTTTCTATTTCGCTCAGCCCATGCCCGCCTCCGAGTTCGACGTGCTGATGCAACTCGGCGATTTGAGCGGCAACCGTCGCCTGCCTTACTTCGCCACCTAGACGCCAGCGCGTTTTAGCCTTGGTCGGGCATGCAAGGCCGCTGAACGGTCCTCGGGGCACCAGCAGTAGAGCTTGGGTTGCAAGGTTCGATCAAGGGGCCGGCTGCGGATGACAAACTCAGCCATGGCCATGGTCGTGCGCCCAGCGAAAGTGGCCGACGCCGGTTCCATAGCGACCTCGCACATACGCTCCTGGCAGTCCGGCTACGCCGGGGTGGTCTCGGGCGAGGTGCTACAAGGTCTTGGCTCGAAGTTGGTGGAGCGCACTTTGCGCTGGCAGGCGAACATCCTCGGCGCTGAGACCGAGGGCCACTTCGTGCTCGTCTGCGAGCTCGACGGCGAGGTGGTCGGTATCTTGGCCGGCGGGCCTTGCCGTGACGCCGGCCACGAGGCGTTAGGTGAGGTGCACGCTTGCTACGTCGATCCCGATCACTGGCGCAAAGGGGTCGCCAGCGCTCTCATGGACGCCGGGATCGAGCGACTCACCAAGGCCGGCCACACCGAGGCGGTGCTCTGGGTGCTGGCCGACAACGCCCGAGCGCGATCGTTCTACGAGCGTCACAGCTGGATCGCCGATGGGGCCGAGAAAATGTACGAGCTGGAAGGCGACCGATATCTCGAGCTGCGCTACCGCCGCCCGCTCTCCCAAGGCTCAGTCGCCTGACGGTCCGTTCCTGTGAGGAGGTTGCGGCGGCGCGGGGGCGCCTTTGGGAAGGCCGACGTTGAGGCTTGCGCCCAACGAGCCCGGGAAGCCCCCCGTGTCCTGGGCGCCCCGGCGAGGGCCCATCGGGCCCACGAAGCTGCGCCCGCCGCGCAAAAAGGCCATCGCCCCCGCTCCGAGGTAGCGAACCGCTAGCCGAGTGGCCACGTAACCGGTCACGAGCAGCCCAACAATGCCGACCAAGACCAGGATCACACCCAACATGTACGAGTGGTGCTCGCAGCCCGCCGTCACCGCGGCCACGACCGAAGCGGCTTTTGTTACGTCGCCTTGGCTTTGGCAAGCCGCCGGCAGATGAGCGTTCTTCCACGCCGCCCGCAGCGTCAAGAGCCCACCAACGAGGAAGCAGACGAACCAGACCACCTGCAAGGACATGACCCGCTTCAGCATCATCGTCGCTTTGGCCAGGATCTCTGCCGGCGTTTCCACCACTTCGCTGCCCACGAGGGTCCTCCCGCCTGTAGCGCCTCTCACAAAGCTACGCAGGTGCCGCTCAAACCGCATCAGATCGGCGCCATCGCGACTTAGGCAAGGGCGACGAGGTCACCGAGATCGTCGCTCCAGGTGTCCTCGACCCCATCGGGCATAAGGACGACGCGCTCTGGCGAGAGGGCATGGACTGCGCCAGGATCGTGGGTCACAAGAACGATGGCGCCCGCATAGGTATGCAGGGCTTTGAGCACCTCGCCACGGCTGGCGGGATCGAGGTTGTTGGTCGGTTCGTCCAACAAGAGCACGTTCGCCGACGAGACGACAAGAGTGGCCAGGGCGAGACGGGTCTTCTCCCCACCTGACAAGGTGCCGGCCAGCTGGTCGATGCGGCTGCCGCCAAAGAGGAACGAACCGAGCACCCGCCGGAGCTCGGCGTCGGTCACCTCCGGTGGGGAGGAATGACGGACGTTCTCGTAGACAGACTTCGAAGGGTCCAGCGTCTCGTGCTCCTGGGCGTAGTAGCCCATCTTGAGACCATGACCGGCAACGACCTCGCCGGCATCGGGCCGCTCGATCCCCGACAGCACGCGAAGAAGCGTGGTCTTGCCGGCACCGTTAAGACCCAATATGACCACGCGGCTGCCCCTGTCGATGGCGAGGTCTATGCCGGAGAACACCTCCAAGGACCCGTACGACTTGGTGAGCCCGGTGGCACTGAGCGGAGTCTTTCCGCATGGTGACGGGGCGGGAAAGCGCAGCTTGGCGACTTTGTCGGAACGACGGACCTCTTCGAGGCCTTCGGAAAGGCGGGTCGCCCGCCGGTCGAGGTTGTGGGCCATGCGGGCCTTGGTCGCTTTGGCGCGCATCCGGTCGGCCTGGGCGCGCAGCTCCACGACCTTGCGCTCGGCATTTGCCCGCTCGCGCCTTCGCCGGCGCTCGTCGGTGGCGAGCTGGTCCAAGTAGGCCTTCCAGCCGAGCCGGTAGACGTCGAGCTGGGTCCGGGTCGCGTCGAGGTGGTACACCTTGTTGACGACCGAGTCGAGCAGGTCGCCGTCGTGGCTGATGACCATGAGCCCGCCGTCATGGCTACGCAGGAAATGGCGCAGCCAGGCGATCGAATCGGCGTCGAGATGGTTCGTCGGCTCGTCCAAGATCAGCGTGGGCGCCCCCGAAAAGAGCACCCGGGAGAGCTCTACCCTGCGTCGCTGCCCACCCGAGAGCGTGCCCAGTTGCTGGGTGAGCACCCTTTCGGCCAACCCCAGGCTGGAGGCGATCGAACCGGCCTCCGCCTCGGCCGCCCAGCCACCGAGGAGATGGAACTGCTCTTCGAGGCGCGAGTAACGGTTGAGCACCTTGTTCTGCTGCTCGCCTTCGCCTCGGCCCATCTCCATACGCGCCACCTGCATGTCGTGCACAATGCGGTCGAGGCCCCTTGCCCCGAGGATCCGGTCCCGAGCGACAACGCTCAGGTCACCTGTGCGCGGGTCCTGGGGGAGGTAGGCGACAGGTGAGGAACGCCGCACGGTGCCAGCTGCCGGCAGCGACTCGCCGGCGAGAACCCTCGCGAGAGTGGTCTTGCCCGCTCCGTTGCGCCCGACGAGACCGATCCTGTCCCCGGGCGCGACCTGGAAGGTCACCGGCTCGAGGAGCAGGCGACCGCCGGCGGTGAGTTCTAGGTCGGTGGCGGTGATCATGAGAGGTAATTCCGTTCGGTGCGGTAGCGCCGCCGGGCCACGGCGGCGGCAACATGGCGCCAGGTCAGTGCGAACTACCGGACCACTAGCGTAAACCGGATGTCGACCCCGTCAGGTCCAACGAGGTGAGCAGCCTCACAGGTCCGGGGCCGGTGGGACTCGTGGGAAGCGGCGAGTTCCTCGATGTCATGGTCCCCGTCGACACCGAACTGCTCGCCGGGCGACCGCAACGGGCCGTCTTCCTCCCGACGGCGGCCGCCGAGGAGGGCTCCGAACGCGTGCGTTACTGGGTCGAGCTGGGCACTGCGCACTACCGGGACATGGGTGTCGAGCCGGTACCTCTCGAGGTCCTCACCCGTGAGGATGCCGAACGCTCGGATCTGGCGGCAAAGGTGGCCGGCGCTGGCCTTGTCTACTTGTCGGGCGGCAATCCGGGTTATCTCGCCCATAGCCTTGCCGGCACTGCGGTATGGCAGGCAATCCTCGACACATGGCACTCGGGGGCTGCTCTCGCGGGCTGTTCGGCCGGGGCCTGCGCCCTCAGCCGGATAGCGGACGACTTCGCCCGGCCTGGTCGCTACAGCGGCGAGGGCCTCGCCGTCGTCCCGCATATTGTCGTTCTCCCACATTTCGATCGATTCGAGCACTGGCTGCCCGGCCTCACCGAGACGATGCTGAAGCGAACTCCGATGGACGCGGTGCTCGTCGGTATCGACGAAGAGACTGCCCTTGTGGGCGACGGTGACAACTTCACTGTTCGTGGAAACAAGTCGGCCTGGCGAATCGATCGCGACGGGACCCGCCACCAGTTCGGCTCGGGCGAGCAGGTTCCGATCACCCAGAGCTGAAGGATCAAGATCGCCGAAGCGTTCCCGCCGTCGGCGCCGAGCGGAGCTGGTCCGAATGCCCGCAGCTGGACATTGGCGAGCAATCTAGGTAGCGAGAACGAAGACGACTGGGCATTTGACCTTGCCAGGCCGACAGCACCCAGGTAGTGGCTCCTGAGCGCCGCCGTGCCCGGCGGAGCAAATTGTCCGATGCTCCAGGTGTAACGAAAGCTGTCGTCGCGAGTTACTTGTCGCCCGCCGTTGTCCCCGTGCTAGGCGGCAAAATCGCTGACGCTTCCTTTCACGACCGCTCGTGCCAATTTGGTCGGTGGCAATCGCTTGAACTAAGTGTCGACCTGGCAACAGAGCTGGTTGACCAAGATCACCCCTAGCCTCACCTTTGCCTCACCCGAAATCTCACCGGTGGATCTCCCCGAAAGCGGGAGGAAACACGGCTCCGTCAACGCAAATCATGTCGCTGGAGCACAACGGTGCCGCCTCGGTACGCTCGAGAACGTGGAAGTCGCCGTTGAAGAAATCCCGGCAGCTGCGAGCTACCCGCTTCGACAGCGCGTGCTGAGGCCGAGCCAGGGCCTCGAGGCGGTGGTCTGGGAAGGCGATGACGAGCCGAGCACGGCAAGTTTCGGGGCCATCGACCGCCAAGATGGCGCCATCGTGGGCGTGGCAACGGTCTTCCCCGAACCGGCGCCATTCGCACCTGAGGACGTCGGCCTCGGTACCTCGGTCGGGATCGGAGAGGCCGCCTGGCGCCTTCGCGGGATGGCGACCGCTGAAAGTGTCCGCGGCCAGGGCGTCGGGGCGATGGTGCTCGGAGCCGTCTTGGGCCATGTCGCCTCGAGAGGTGGTCGCCTCATCTGGTGCAACGCCCGAGTGAGCGCCGTCGGCTTCTACGAGCGCGCCGGTTTTGCAACCTGGGGTGACGAGTGGGTGCTGGCCTCCATCGGACCTCACGTAGTGATGTGGCGACAGGTTGAACCGGAAGGGACGAGATGACTGACGACTTTGAGGTGCGCGATCCCGAGGTCGTCGAGCTCTTGCAACAGATGATCCGCAATGGGTGCGTCAACGACGGCACCGCCGAGTCGGGACACGAGGTGGTCAACGCCGACCTGCTCCGCTCGGGGCTCGAGGGCTCGGGCTGTGACCTCGAGAGCTTCGAGCCGTTGCCGGGCCGCGTCTCGCTCGTCGGGCGCATCGAGGGGAGCGACCCGAAAGCCCCTTCGCTTTGCTACCTGGGCCACACCGACGTCGTGCCCGTGAACCCTGACAACTGGAGCCGCGATCCCTTTGGTGGTGAGCTCATCGACGGAGAGGTCTGGGGTAGGGGCGCCGTCGACATGTTGAACATCACCGCCTCGATGGCCGTCGCTTTCGGACGTCTCGCCCGGAGCGGCTTTCGCCCCCGCGGCACACTGATCCTCGCCGCCGTCGCCGACGAGGAAGCGCTCGGCGCCCATGGCACAGACTGGTTGAGCGAGCACGCCAGCTCGGCGGTAAAGGCCGACTATGTCATCACCGAGGAAGGAGGCGTGCCCATCGAGACGGCAGGAGGACGACGGCTCGCCATCACCGTCGGGGAGAAAGGAAGCTGCTGGTGCCGTATTCGCGTCCACGGTGTGGCCGGCCATGCTTCGGCGCCCCTTAGGACCGACAATGCCCTTGTCACTGCAGCCGAGGTCATCGGACGCCTTGCGCGCTTCAGGCCGCCGGCGACCATGCACGAGGCTTGGCGCCGCTTCGTGGGCGCGATGTCGCTGCCAGAGCGGATCCAGGCCCAGCTGCTCGACCCGGAGGCAATCGACGAGCTTTGCGACGCCATGGACGATCTCGGTCTCGCCCGCCAGGCTCACGCCCTGACGCACATGACGATCGCCCCGACCATCGTTCAGGGGGGAACCAAGCTGAACATCATCCCGGACAAGGTCGACATCGACATCGATGTGCGCACGCTTCCCGGCCAAAGCGAGGCCGACGTGCGGGCTCTGCTCATGTCGGCCGTCGGCGACCTCGCCGACAAGGTGGAGATCATCTGGGCCCATGACGATCCCGCCAGCGAGTCTCCGATTGGCACGCCGCTGTGGGACGAGCTCGACGCGATGGTCCGGCGTTTCCATCCCGGAGCACAAAGTGTGCCCTTCTTTTCTGCTGGAGCGACCGACGGGCGCTTTTTCCGCCGACGCGGATCGGTCGCCTATGGCTTCGGGATGTTCTCGGACCGGATCAGTTTCGAGCAATTCCTCTCGATGTTCCACGGCGACGACGAACGTGTCGACGCCGAGTCGCTAGCGCTGTCGGCCGAGATGTTCGAGTCGCTGCCGCGCACGTTCCTCGCCTGAGGGCGGTCCTTACCTGTCGAAGTCCTCGTCGTCTAAGTCGCCCTGGCCATCGTCGCGGTCCACGTCAAGCCAGGTGGCAAAGCGATTCACGACCTGTTGTACACCACTGCCCGCGCGCTCGAGCATCTTCGCGAAGCGCTGTCGGTAGTGCGTGAAGGCAGCATCGAACTCAGCTGAGGGCGGCGGCTCCTGGCCGTGGCGGAGATAACCGCCGGATCGCTGCCGGTCGAACTCCCCGGAGGCCACCCAGGTGACGAGCTCGCGCACCCGTCGCACCGGGAAGGGATGGGTAGCGCCGATCTCCTCCCAAAAGCGCGAGTAGCGGACAAAGGGGTCCTCCTCCCCCTCGTACTCGGTCGCCTGGGTGATGAAGGCGTCCAGGTTCATATCTTTCACCGGGCCACCAGCCATACGCATCAGGGTCCGGCAGGTGAGAAGGGGATCGCCGGTGCCGAGCGCGCTCGCCCGATCGGCCGTCAGCTCGGCCGCCCGCGACCACTCCAACAGGGCGTAGTAGACGCCCAACAGGGGCAGGCCAGCAAGAGGTGCCCCCTTGAGCACCTTGGACATGACCTGCTGCACGAGCACGAAGGTCGTCATGAGGCCAACGTGGTCGGCCAAGACGTGGCCCATCTCGTGTGCCAGCACGGCGTGGAGTTCGTCCGAGTCGAAGGACCCGGCGAGGCCGGAGGAGACCAGCGTCATCGGGTCCTTGGTGCCAATGGTGAGGGCATTACCGACCGGTGACTGGGTGACATAGAGAAGCGGGCATGTGGCTATGTCAAAGGTGTGGGCACATCCGCCTTGTAATGCCCAGACGGCGGGAAGTTGGTCCTCACCGAGCCTGACCGCATTGCCGAGCAACATCTGGCGGTACTTGCGCTCATAGCCAACCTCGCTGAGCTTTTTGATCACGCTGTCGAGCATGGGCACGCTGTGCAGGGCGGCGGCGGCGGCCCGGTCAGCGGGATGGGCAAAGCCATGGGCACTGATACCCGGATAACTGAGCGCTGCTTCGATTGGCATGACCGGCGCCTCCCCGTTCGTCGGGAAGTCTCTCACCGCTGCGGGCCCGACGGTCCTGCAGCCGATCAAGACACCGCTGGGCAGCTGGCTCGCCGGACTACGGACCGGCGAGGCTCCCGATGACCGCTCGGCACGGGCCAACTAGCAGCAAGGCGCAAGCTACCTGCACCACAGCAGCCTCAGACCAGCACGTGAACATCAGGAAACGACCGGCGTCGCTCACGCGCTGCCGGTCTCGGCGCTCACGCGAGATGACTTGCTAGGAAGTCTCGGCCTCGGTGCTCGTCTCTGAATCCGAAGAGTAGCTACCGGTCGGGATTCCACCGGTGAACTGAGGCATCCCGCCGCCGCCGGGAACGGTCGTCGCAGTCGGCGCCGAGGGCTGCGGCGGGGTATCTCCCGCAGCTGTCGCCGTCGGCACGAAAGAACCGTCGGGTGCCGTCGGTGCTGCCGAAGCGGAGGTAACGGTGACGGGTCCGTGCTCGGCTTCGAACGAGCTGATCTCAGTGATGAGCTCGGTGGCCCGCTCGTCCGCACCGGGAGCGGCACGTCCCGCCTTTTGGGTGTAGACGATCCCGCCTAGCTCCAACAAGAGCGAGTCGGCGTGCTTTTTCGCCTGTATCTCGGAGATTTTGGCCTGTCCGGCTTTTGCCCCCTCTTGTGCCTTCTCGGCCAGCACCGTTGCCTGCGCCTTAACTTTGTCCATGAAACCCATGGCACCTGCCTCCGATGAGCTAGTGGTCGTTTACCGCCCGACCTGGCTGTCAGCACGCGACGCTACCGCCTGGCGGCCGGCGCGACCAGGGTGAGCGGTCAATCGGCAACGATGTAGGAGTGGATCGTTGCGAAGAGTGCCAGTTTGATTATGACGCCCTCAGCCCCGGTGCCCTGCCTGGGTCGTTGCGCTCGCTCGGAAGTCGTTTCGGGATGCGGATCTCCAACGAGAGGGGCGACCCTGCGCTCGCCGTGACACTGCGGACCCGCCCCGCGCTCCGGGTCTGGTCGGCGCTCGAGAACACCTGTCACGTCCGTGACGTGTTCTTGACCCAGCGCGAGCGCCTCTATCTCACCTTGACGGAGGACTGCCCGAGCTTTGCCCGCATACACCGTGATGAGCGGGCGAGCCTCGCCCGCTACGCCGCCGAGGAACCAGACGACGTCGCCCGCCAGCTCAAGGTCGCCGCCGAAATGCTGGCGTGGGGCTTTTCTGGCCTGGACGAGTCACAGTGGCAGCGACGCTGCATCTACAACTTCCCCGAGGCGAGCGAACGCACAGTGCTATGGCTTGGTCGCCATGCCGTGCACGAAGGCGAGCATCATCTGCACGACATCGACGCGGGGCTGCGTTCAGTCGCAGCCGCCGTTCGGACAGGTTCTGCCCCGATGGACCCGCGCTCGCACACGATTTCGTGATGGTGGCCGTCTGAGCCCGACGGTGCTCAGGCCCCGGCGAACTCTCTCCAGCTTCCCGGCTCGGCCTCAAGGCGTTCACCGATCGTCTTGGGCGTGAGCCGCAGCGTCGCTTCGGGGACAGTGTCGGCAAGAGCCCTGCGCCGCCAGTAGTCGTGCGCTACCCCGGCAAAGTACTGGCGACGCCATTCGACGAGATCTGTGTTCGGCCATGTGGCCTTGTCGGCGACGAGATACTTGAACAGTCTCAGGGCGAGCTCGATGTCAGCCGCGATGGGGGCCCGACCGAACAGCGCGGCCCGTCGCAGGGCGATGGCCACAGCACCAGCGAGCACATCTGCGGCGTTTTCGTCCGCCTCCAAGCTGAGTCGTTCCTTGAAGCCCTGCGCCAGACCGAGGGCGTATCCCTGGTCCGGCCCCGGGGTGCCAAGGCCGGCGACGTGTTCGGGCCGCGGCACGGGACGGCTCTCGCCGGGACGATGGGGCACCCACGGCGCCGGCACTCCCAGCTGGTAGCCCTCTCGGACCTCGTCCTGCTCCAAGATGGGAGCGAACTTGGGTTGGGTCATTCGACCACCTCATTTTCCGCCGCCCGGACCAGGCCGAAGACGACTGCGTCCACGAGGGCCTCCCAGGAGGCCTCGATGATGTTCTCCGAGACTCCGATCGTCGACCAGCTCCCCTCGGCATCTGCTGTGTCCAAGAGCACGCGAGTGACGGCACCAGTCCCCTTTGCGGTGTCGAGCACCCGCACGCGGTAATCGGTCAGGTGCACATTGCGCAGCTGCGCGAAGTGCGGCTCAATAGCCAGGCGCAGAGCTGCATCGAGGGCGTTGACCGGTCCGTTGCCTTCGGCGGTCGCCACCACGCGCTGGTCGCCAATATGTGCTTTGACCGTCGCCTCGGTCATGAGCTCGCCCGGTGAGGACCATGGGTGCACCAACCCGGCCGCGGCCTCGGACGAATCGTCGTCGCTCGAGCTCTCGGCGTCGCGGGCACGCCAGTCGGTGATGACCCGGAACGACTCGATGCGGAACAGGTCGTTGAGCCGGCCACCGTGAGCCTGGGCGGCAGCCCGCATCAACAGCTCTAAGGAACCGTCGGCCACCTCGAAGTGATATCCGTTGTGCTCGAGGTGCTTCAGGGCCTCAAGGACTCGACCGAGGGCCGGTGAGTCGAGCTCCAGGCCGAGCTCGGCAGCCTTCATCTGCAAGGTGGAGCGCCCGGCAAGCTCGCTTACGACCACCCTGGTCCCGTTGCCGACGACGTCGGGCGAGATGTGCTCATAGGCGTCGGATCGGCGGGCGAGCGCGCTCGTGTGCAGACCGGCCTTGTGGGTGAACGCCCCTGCGCCGACATAGGGTCGCTGCGGGTCGAGGGTCAAGTTGACCAGCTCTGAGACGTGGTGGGCGACCGAGGTGAGACGTTCCAACCTGTCGGTGGGGATGGTCCTGACACCCATCTTCAAGGTGAGGTTGGCGACGATCGCCGACAAGTCGGCGTTGCCTGTGCGCTCCCCATAGCCGTTGATGCAGCCCTGCACGTGAGTCGCGCCCTGGCGCACGGCCGCCAGCGAGTTGGCCACCGCACAACCACCGTCGTTGTGGAAGTGCCCGCCAATGGTCACAGACGAATGCGACCTCACTTCGGCCACGATCCTGTCGACCTCGTCGGGCAAGGTACCGCCGTTGGTGTCACAAAGCACGAGCACCTCCGCCCCTGCCTGTTCGGCGGCGGCCAGGACGGCGAGAGCAAAGCCAGGGTCGCGCTTATAGCCGTCAAAAAAGTGCTCTGCGTCGAAAAAGACGCGCCGACCAGCCTCTTTAAGGTAGGCGACCGAGTCGGCCGCCATGGCGATCGCTTCGTCGAGCGAAGTCCGCAACGCCTCTGTCACATGCAGGTCGGAGGCTTTGGCAACAATGCAGACCACCTCGGTACCGGCTTCGATGAGGTGGCGGATCGTCTCGTCGTTGCTCGCCTTCGCACCAGATCGGCGCGTCGAGCCGAAGGCGGTGAGAGTGGCGGTGGCGAGATGGAGCTCTTTGGCGGCGCGAGCGAAGAACTCCTCGTCCTTCGGGTTGGCGCCGGGCCAACCACCTTCGATGTAGGCGACGCCGAGATGGTCGAGCTGCTCTGCTACGTGCAGCTTGTCGTCGACGGTGAGAGAGATGCCTTCTTGCTGGGAGCCGTCCCTGAGGGTCGTGTCGTAGATGTCAACCGCGTCGGGTAGGCGGCGCTCAGTTGACATACTCGAGCCAGTCCTTGTAGCGGTCCGCCTTACCCCGGACCGCTGCGAAGTAGGTCTCTTGGATCTCGCGGGTGATCGGCCCCGGCTCCCCGTTGCCGATGACGCGATCGTCGACCGAGCCGATTGGGACGATCTCTGCAGCCGTGCCGCTCAAGAACGCCTCGTCGGCCATGTAAAGGTCAGTGCGGCGCATCTCCCGCTCGGTGACGGTGACGCCGAGATCACGGGCGATCGTGATCACCGAATCGGCGGTGATACCCTCGAGGGCGCCTGCCGCTGAGGCCGGTGGCATGAAGAGCTGGCCGTCACGGACGACAAAGACGTTCTCGCCAGTTCCTTCTGAGATGAGC
>Ga0302320_10015636_pt1 | contig 15568 bp, 9 predicted proteins | sample Bog_T0_3_FD_202130 | JGI IMG/M metagenome (GOLD analysis project Ga0302320, IMG submission 202130) | Peat permafrost microbial communities from Stordalen Mire near Abisko, Sweden - Bog_T0_3 | ecosystem: Environmental > Terrestrial > Soil > Wetlands > Peat | place: Sweden: Abisko, Stordalen Mire... | reverse complement strand
CTGCTGCACCGTCATCATTTTGCCGCGCTTGCTCGCCAGTCTTTTCGCCATGACGATATAGTATCGCTATTTGTTCGCCTGAGCAAGATTGATATTCATCCTTGCTTAATGGCCTTCAACAACTGTCAATACCTGGTCAGCTTGAACGTGGGTCAGAATTTGTTTAATGCCAGTCGGCCAAAGGAACTCGATCTTGTCGATAACGGAAGCCTTGCCCAAGCCAAAATGCACCCGCTTGTCGCTCGATGAACTGTAGCCGACGGCTGTAGTGGCGTGGTTATATTGAACACCTTCCGATGTCGTCACTTTGATCCGCGTGCCCAGGCCGTCCCGGTTGTCTTTTGTGCCTACGAGCTTGAGTATGATCCAGTGATTGCCCGTCACCGTGCGGTTCATAAGCAGTTGCGGCTTGTCGTTCAGCGCGTTGACAACGATGTCGATGTTCCCGTCGTTGTTCAAATCGCCAAAAGCTGCTCCTCGATGTGCCTTGGGAACCAAAAAGTCTCCTCCCGCAGTTGCACTCACATCGGTGAAAGTGAAATCGCCATTGTTCCTTAGCAGTCCATTGGGCAGGCGGGCGGGCCGATGGTAGATTTCCATTTCATTATCAAGAATGGCTGCGTTGGCAGTAAAGAGGTCCTTATAGCCGTCGTTATCGAAATCAAATGCGCCAGTGCCCCAGGCGGTGAGCCGGCTGCTATATGCGTCTATCCCCGATGACGCCGTGATTTCGTCAAAATGATCCCCGGCATTTCTGTAGAGAAGGAATGTATCGCCGAACATCGCGGTGTGAAAGATGTCAGGCAGTCCATCATTGTTCAGGTCACGGAACTCCGCTCCCATACCGGCCACGACGTTCCCGGTTGAGGTGTAGGCGGTTCCCGTTTCCAAGGCCACATCCCTAAACGTCCCATCTCCATTGTTGTGAAGCAGAAAGTTGGGGAAGGTATCGTTGGAAACGAACACGTCGGTAAAGCCGTCGTTGTCATAATCGGCAAAGGCCAACCCCATGCCTTTGCCAACATACTGAGCGATGTGTGACGGCACAGACACGTCGGTAAAGGTCCCATCCCCGTTATTCCTGTAGAGAATGTTCGGCGTACCTGCGAAGTGGTTCGGAGAGCAATAGGCTTGAATGCCACTAATCGAGCACGACTTGGCGTCTGCAATGTTGTAGTTCAGGTAATTGATCACAAGCAGATCGAGGAGGCCGTCGTTGTTGTAGTCGAACCACCCTGCGGCCACGGCCCATGCCTTTCCGAGCTTAGGAACCATGCCGGCAACGCCGGCCTTCTCCGTCACATCGGTAAATGTGCCATCGCCATTATTATGCAGGAGCTGATTTCGGTTCACGCCGACGACATACAAATCAACAAAACCATCGTTATCGTAATCACCTGCGGCTACTCCCATTGAATAGCCGACGCCCTTTACGCCCGCCTGTTCTGTGACGTCCGTGAAGGTGCCATCGCCGTTGTTTCGATACAGCCTGTTGTAGTAATGCGGCCCCGTCTTTTCAAGCGATGGTATTTCAGCCCCATTCGTAAAGAAAATGTCGAGAAGGCCGTCGTTGTTGTAGTCGAATACCGCAACGCCGCCCATCATGGTCTCAATGGAGTATCGCTGCGGGCTGATACTGTTCGTCAGTTGGAACTTGATGCCTGCGGCATCGGCCAGGTCTTCAAACCTGATCCGTCCAGAAATATCGGCCGCATCCTTCGATGCCTTTGCCGGCGCGCCCGATGGCGCCGATTGAGCTGTTGGCTTATCGGGGAGAGAGGTAGCCTGGAATGCAAAGGCACACAGCTCTGCAACGGCACAGACCAAGATGAAAGCCAGGCAATGCCGCGTCGTAATGGTGAGTCGCAAGGGTTCAACTCTCCGAGTTGAACCTGCCCCTGCGTCTTCAGAATCTGCCATTTCGCTCTCTAAACCCGAACAGATCACCCATCAACGAAGTCTCCAATTACCGCGACGGCATCGCGGACAGCAATTTACGCGCGAAGGAGTTCCGGTTCCCCGCCTGGACCGATCCAATGCATGCCCTTTGGTTGGGCGCTGGCAGCAACGGCGTTTGCAAAAGTAGCTTTCACCGGATGCGGACGAAGCAGATTCAGATGCACCCGAACGACAACTTCCTCAGCAGTCTGAATGGCAATCCCGCCAGCGGAATCCAGGGTAGCCTTGCAATTCCAGGCCACTAACTCTCCATTCTCCCGTTCAATCACATAGGCAGAAGTCAGAGCCATCTCGGCCATGGAAGTAAAGACCTCATGCACATCGTTGCAGCACGACCAGCCGGAATCCCATCCGTTGCCGCAGACCGGCTCATGGTCCGGATAGTGGAAGGCGGCGATCATCGGCACATACTGCTCGCCGATAATCCGATCTACCCGTTTCCCGCGCATAGGGTTCGCCGGGTTGCGCTCCAACATCGTAACCTCGCGGTAGGGATCGGGCACGAAGGCCCAGCGCAGCTGGCCGGTTTGGCTGTCGATCAATTGCGCGCAACTGCCCATGGAGTTCATCGCTTTGCGCAGCCACGTTTCCTCGCCTGTCAACAAGTACTGATACCAAAGGGCTGGAATGAGCCATGCGCTCCATCCGTGAGGGGAAACCATCATGTTGCGGGATTTGCCGATCAGAACGTCGTACTGTGCCTCCCAAAACCGCAACGTGGCCCCATTCATCCTGGAGTCGGGGATCAACAACTGCTCCAGGCAACGATGCGATAGCAGCATCTTTCTGGACGCTTCAGCGTAGCGGCGGCGCTCCGCAGGATCCTTCTGGAGCAGGGCGAACAAGCCCAATTGCAAGGCGGCACAACTGATCATGCCATCTTCAAATGTGTTCTCGCCTTCGGTGACCAGGTCGTCCTCGGAGCGGACAAGAAAATCCATGGCCTTTTTCGCCGACGCGTAGTGGCGATCATAGGCGGCTTTGTAGCGCGGGTCCGTTGCCGCCATGGTCTTCTCCGCGGCCATTACTGTCATGACTGCTTTCACGGGGTAAGCAACCACGGTGTACTTGTCATAGTCGCCATTGGCGGCCTGTCTTGAGACAACGTAGTCGGCAAAGCCGCTGGCCAGGTCGAGCCAGTAAGGATCTTGATCGGACCGGTAACGCCAGGCAAGGATAGCGGCCATTTGCGCGGTGTTGACCAAATGCCGGTAAATAATGGGAATATTGCTAGGCTTCTTGGTGGTAAGGTCCCACTGCAGGTTCAGGATCTCTTTCAGGCGCTTGTCGGTCTGCGCATCCACAGCCGGGTCGGGGATATAAAGACGCGCCAGAACGTCGGTTTCCAAGCCAAGCCATTGTTCCAGGTGGCTCGAGGCATATTGCTTGTTGACCAGCGTATCCTTGCGCGCCTGGTTGATATACCACGCCCATGGATGCCTCACTGAAACACTCGCCTCGCTGACATGTCCGTCGCTTTGGGAGACCGATATCTTGTAAAGCCCGGCTCCGGCTTGCGGAACGAAGTCGACGGCGAATTTACCCTCGGCGATGGAGTGCAACGTGAGCGGAGCGCTGCCGCCATCGGGAAGCGTAACTGCCGCTTTGATCTCCTTCGGCGCCCAGACAGTGAGTCTGCTTGTCTCTCCCGCGGCTACGGTGTAGCGGTCCGCGTCGACCATCGGAGCGGCCAAGGAAGCCGCCAGAGCCGGCTTGACCTCCTCGACCGATCCCACCGGTTCAAGATAGATCGTCCACGTGCGTTCCTCGCCGGGCTTGAGCGAGGCAAGATTCTGCGGATGCCGAGGCGGCAGGGGCAGGGCATGCAGCATATCGAGGCTTGAAGTGAAGATAAGGTGCCCGCCGTCAACGTAACCATGTTTCCATACATCGAGCGCGCTATCGTCCTTGAGCGGAACTCCACCATCGCCGTGACTCCAAACTGCTTCGTCGTAATTAAAACTGTAGGATGCCACGGGGTCGGGCGATCCGATGGTCATGATCCGCCCTTTCGGCGTCATGAAGTATCCCCAGAAGTGGGTCTTTTCACAACGGAACAGGGTTGGAAAGTAGCGGTAATCCCAGGAGGGGTAGGAGCGCATTTCGCAGTTGATGCCGAGCACGAGGCGGGCGGCCTTGGGGGAGTAATCGGCGACAGCTTCATTCTTGAGCGTGGCGGCGATCGCCAGGCGATTTCCATCGAGCCGGTAGCCAAGGAAATGGCGAATACCGTTGGCCACGCCGGCAAAGCTGTTGGCCGATCCTTGAATCCGCTCCATTTTGACGCCCGCCCACGCCGGCCCGGCGAGAACCCCCTGGCGAAACGACACGTCCTCCCATTGTCCTGCGTTGCTTACCTGGAGCGCGCAAATCGTTCCGTCGTCGCCTAGATGGGCTCGGATCTCTTTGCCGGCCAAGGTCCAGTTGGCAGGGCTGAGTACTTTCTTGTCACCGGTCTGCGCGGACGATTGAGCCGCAATGCGCTCTTCTCCGGCGATCAAGGAACCCGCGACAACAACGCCTACGCCTTTCCTTACAAAATCCCGTCGATTCATATTGCATCATCCTTTCAGCCAAAGCGTGCAAATCGCATCTCTCCGCCGCATATTGCGAGGCGGGTTCTGTCAGGACCGACACAAGCGCGCTCAATCGCGCGACGCCTGGTTTCCTGCCCCGGCGGACTTGCCAGTGTAGCGCAACGGGGATGTCTATTTCACCGTGTTCGCTTCACAGTCATCTGGAACAAACCGCTAAAAACTGTTGCGAGTCAGAGCTTGACAAACGATCGCGTGCGGTACATCCAGAACAGGATCATCCAGACAACCGCAAATGCCGCAGAATTGGCAAGAACCATGTCCCATCTGCCAACCCGTGGAAGGAGCGCACCGATGAAGACGTTGCCGATTTTTCTAAAGTCGAACAATATGGTTCCCATGTAAACCGCAAGAGCGTTCATCCCGATGATTCTGAAAGGAAATGCCCATTTCCGGTAGCCCAGCACATCGATAATCAAATAGAACGTCGCCATCATCAAGCAACTGAGTCCCCCGCCCACCAGAACAAAAGAGCTGGTCCACAACAGCTTTATGATGGGAAACCAGATGCTCCAGAGGAGGCCGAGTATCACGAGACCTGCCCCGCCGCCGTAAAGCATCACACATTTAGCATACTTTGACCGTGCAGAAATGAGCACATTTCCTGCCAGCGCGCCGATGAGAACGGAGGAAGCGAAACCAAAGTAACTCAAGAACCATGTGTTCTCGCCATAATGGAGGCGCCCCATGATCAGGCAATCAATATACACAGCCGCATTTCCGGCGGGAGTCAATACTCCGCGACCGGCGCCCGGCACTGGGATGGTCAGCAGCAAAAGCCAATAAATCACCAGGAATATGGCCGTTACTATCGCTTGCCCCTTCACTTTGAATTTCAGTGTGACAAAGGTTGCGATAAGATATCCAACTGCTATAGCATGCAGAACGCTGTAGAAAGGATGAAAAGTCGCGAGAGTAAAATCGAGAAGATTGCCTTGCGCGACCATCCCCAACGCGAACAGGATGAGCGCGCGCTTTATGGCGTGAGCGTAGATCGAGCGGTGACTGCCTCCCGTCAGCTCGCGCTTGGAGATGGAGATCGCAATCGACACTCCAACCATGAACATGAAAAGAGGCCATATTACGTCGAAGCAGTGCAGCCCTTCCCAGGTTACATGTTCCAATTGTTCTGACAACTCCGTTGAGAACCTGCCCGGCCATACCTTGACCAGACCTTTCACAATCTCCGCGCCCCCGATAATCCAGAACATATCGAAGCCACGCAGGCAATCCAATGAGATCAAACGGCCTGATTCTGTCCTGCTGGTTGGCGTGTGAGTCGGTCCGCGTTGCAGATCGTCACGAAGTCGTTGCGTATCCGTGGTCATCTCCCCATCCTTGAATCCGGCCGGCGATTCTATCATCGGTTGTAGCGTCGGCGTTCCAAGTTTCAATGCTGCGGCGGAACAGAACAATCGCAGGCTTTGGCCCTGCGGGAATGTACCGCAGTCCACCAAGCCGGTTTCGAAATACTTTTGGGTGTCAGCCTATGCGACCATCTCCTATACAAGAATGTCAAGCCTTTTCATCGCTGGCGAAGGAACGCCGGCAAATGGCCAGACGCAGCCTCGGAGGCGCAGCCAGATTGATGGCGGCTGTAGGTCTAATTCCTGGAGACCGCATGAGAAGGAGTTGCGCCGTCCGCGGCCAAGATGCACTTCCTTGCAGGTGTAAGGCTTGGCCGCGGCCGTCATCCCGGCGGGGCCTCGTTGCAAGCGTTTGAATTGTCCGGTATATTTCTCAGTCGTGGCCAGAGGACGCTCTTGAGCGCAAGTGCGCGCTTCTGGAGTTCGCGAGGGACTTCAAACCGTACCTCAGAAAAATGCTTTTCGCGGCAAGTAAGTCGGGGGCGTTCGACATGAGCCTGAAGTGTCTTTTCGTGTTTTCCCTGCTGGGATTGGCCCTTGTGCCGCATCTTCGGGCCGAGCCAGCAACTTTGGCGGCCAAGGGCGTTCTAGAGCGCCTCATGCCTCATCTTGCACGGCAATTCGAGCTAAGGATCGTCGCAAAGCCCGACCACAAGGATTACTTCCGCATCGAGGGAACAAGAGGACACATCGTGGTGCAGGCTGCCACGCAACCCACTCTGCTCTATGGTGTCAATTGGTACCTGAAGTACGTGGCGCATTTGCAGGTCTCGGCGAACGGCTCTCAACTTGGCGGAGACAAGTTCATTCTGCCGGCTCCATCTGCCCCTATTTCGATGCCTGCGCTCTACCCGTGGAGGTATGCGCTCAACGAGAATGTCGATGGCTACTCAGCGCCGTATTGGGACGAGGAGCGTTGGAGGCACGAGATCGATCTTCTCGCCATGAGCGGCGCCAATGCCGTTCTTATCGAGTGCGGAACGGATATGGTGCTCTACCAGACGTTTCGCGAGGCCGGATACGCGGACGAAGCCATCCGCCAGTGGATCGTTCAGCCCGCGCATCAAAACTGGGAGTTGATGGGCAATATGTGCTGCTTCGGCGAGCCCATCTCCATGGAGCTTCTGAAGAGGCGATCTGCCTCGGCGCAGATGATTATCGGTATGCTGCACAGCCTGGGTATCACCCCGGTTCTGCCTGGCTACTACGGCATCGTTCCGGATGATTTCACGAAAATCAAACCGAGTGCGCACGTCATCAAGCAGGGCAACTGGGTGGGCTTTGTTCGGCCCGGCTGGCTCGACCCGCGCGACCCGGAATTCGGCCAGCTCGCAGAGTCGTTCTACCGGCATCAGCGCAACCTTTATGGAGACTCCACCCTCTACGATATGGAGGTCTTCCAGGAAGGGGGCACTCCTGGCGACGTTCCCGTTGGCCCGGCCGCGAAGAAGGTCCAGGACGCACTGGAACAAGCGCACCCTGGCGCTCTCTGGATGCTGATGGCCTGGGGGGGGAATCCGATGCCGGAACTACTTCGAGAGATCGATACTGGCCATCTGCTTGTCGCCGATATCGAGCAGGGCCGGATACCTCGCGAGCATCGCGACCAGGAGTTTCATGGGGCATCCTGGCTCTTCGGGGGCCTCTGGGAGTTCGGTGGGCGCACCACGATGGGGGCTCCTCTCAGCGACTATGCGGCCCGGTTTCCGCGCATGGCCAGCCAGCCCGGCAGTCACATTGCCGGCACAGCCATTTTCTGCGAGGGGCTAGACACGAATCCATTTGCATTCGACCTATACACTGAAATGGCCTGGCATGAGCAGCCTGTCGATCTGGTTTCGTGGACGGATGCTTATGCGATCCGCCGCTATGGCGCCTACGATGCCCATGCACAGCGCGCCTGGCAGATCCTGCTCAAGACTGCATACAGTCTTCGCGCCGATGGCAACCTTGACCATGGTGAGCGGGATGCGGGACCGGAGTCGCTTTTCAACGCCGAGCCATCGCTGACAACAAAGCATGCCTCCACCTGGGCTCCGGACGGAATGCGGTACGATCCAGGCAATTTCACGGCGGCATTCACCGAACTCCTTCAGGTGGCGCCGGCGCTACGAGACACTCAAACTTATCAATACGATCTTGTTGACGTAGCTCGCCAGGTGATGGCGAACGAAAGCCGCGCCATGCTGCCTGAGATCGATCAGGCATATAAGAACAAAGATGAAGCGGCCTTCGCCAGGCTCACGGCCAAGTGGCTTCATCGCATGCAATTGCAGGACCATCTGCTCGCGACAAACCAAAGTTTCCTTCTTGGCCGCTGGCTCGCCTATGTGCCGCCATGGGCTTCGACTCCAGCCGAACTTGCGCGCCTCAACTACGACGCGCGCTCCATCCTGACCACCTGGGGAGATCGCCATGCCAGCGAGACCGGACTGCACGATTATGGAAATCGTGACTGGGCCGGACTGACGATCGACTATTATCTGCCGCGTTGGAGGCTCTTTTTTGATTCCGTGTCCACGGATCTAAAAACCGGAGAGGCTGCGAAGAAGATCGACTGGTACGCTCTCGGAGACACATGGAATCGAAGCCGAACTCGTTACAGTGAGATGCCGCGAGGCAGTGCTTATGCGGCTGCCCTGGCGATCGCTGAGGATCTGGCGATCACTCCACGCTCTTTGTCAGCGGATGAACCAGCATTGCGTGGCCGGTGAAGAGAGCCTTCCTGTGCCCGACGAGAGAGACTTCTGGTCACTCGCATGATCGCATTGCGATGCGCACGATGCGATAGTGGAGAACAACACATCGTCGCCCGGCCGCGTTGCTGCAACTAGCGGTTAGGACGTGAGGTCTCGACCCGAGCAGGAATGGGCAACCGACAACTGGCAAGGAGGGCGCCGTGGGCGTCTTTGTGCCCGGTTTGTGCCTAGAGCCTGTTATTAACTTTGCTGGAATGTGCGAACCAGGTTGGCGAGCATGAGGCAAATGAAGGCCAGGTAATGCAGTCCGGCCAAGGTTGCGGCGAGCCGTTCGTAGTCCCTGGCCAATCGTCGAAAGCGTGCCGCCCAAGCAAAGTCTCGCTCGACGACCCAGCGGCGCGGCAACAGCACAAAGCCACGTTTGACTTCGGTATGTTTGACTACCTCCAGTTGGATGCCGTGTTTCTCCGCGGCTTGGGCGGCCGTTTCTCCGGTATAGCCCTGATCCACATAGGCCAGTTCCACATGCTCGCCGGTGATCTGCTGCACGGCTTTGGCCAACCCGCCCACCTGCGCGCGATCCTGCTCGTCGGCCGCCGTAACGTGCAGCGCCAGCAGGTGCCCCAGCGTATCCACGGCCGCATGCACCTTTGATTTCTCGCGCCGCTTGGCGCCGTCGGAACCGGCACGCGCGCCCGACTCGGGCGTGGACTGCAGAGTGCGGCTGTCGAGGATCATTGCGGTTGGTTGGGGCTTACGCCCGGCATACTCGCGCAGCAACTTGCGCAGATCCTCGACCATGGTCTCGAAACAGCGGGCGGCCATCCAGCGGCGCATCTGTTGATAGACCACATACCAGGGCGGCAAATCGTGCGGCATCAGCCGCCACTGATTGCCGGTCTTGACGATGTAGCGCAGCCCGTTGAACACCTCCCGCAACGCGTACTCGCGCTGGGTAGCGTCCTCACGGCACAACGCCAAATAGGGTGCAACGAATGCCCACTCTTCGTCCGCCACATCCGTCCGATAGCTACGTCGGCATGCAACTCCCATGCCTCCATCGTCAACGCCCGCTGCCGAATCAGCTATCCAAATGTAAACAAAGGGATAAGGTTAATAACAGGCTCTAGAGCGGTTCTCCAGTTCACGTGAAGTCACTAACATTGTGCAAGGTGGATTTTCCTTGAGGAAAAAGCTACTCAGCGCCAGTGGCTCCCTCTACTCCAACTGGAGAGCCGCTATATATCGAACAACCCTGCGCGAGTTACCATGAATGTCCGGTCGTTTGCCGCAAGATACACCGCCCGTTCATCTTCGATGAAGTCATCCACATTGTCGCCATGCTGGTCGAAGGAGTGCGGGACCAAGCGATGGACATCGTTAATCTGAAGATTTCCAAGGTAGACGGCCTAGCTGGAGATCCGGATCTTATCGATCAGAAGATGCGCACCCGGATGCCCGTGCTCAAGCCGTAGGATGACATCTGGCCGTAGTGAAACTGGGGCCAGAACTGGTACTCGAAGTCCACGGCCCGAAGGTGAATGCGGTGACTGAGCCGGTAGTCGACGCCACCGCCCGGCGCCACCACGAAGTCGTTGTCCTGTCCATAGTTATAGGGATAGTTGAACAGGCCCAACCCGGCTAGCGCCTTGACATACGGCTGGAACCTGCCCACATCCTTGTGAAAACGGGGCCCGATCAGGTAGGTAGCGGCGTGCTCGCCGTTGCTCTGGCGAAAGGCCAGCCAGCGCGCCTCGCCTTCGACTCCGATTTGACGCCGCGTGTCGGCGTCTACAAACGCCGAAACGCCCAGCAGCTTCTGTTCGCCGTAGTCCAGAGCGTAGCCCGAAGCCATTCCTCCAGCCGACAGCGTGAGCCCGCCTCGATCGCCTGCCGGCACAACTTGCGCGCTCGCGACGCCCTCCAAACCCAGGAGAACGGCGGCAAGGGCCGCCGCTCTACTCCACGCATGAACCGCATCCTGGAAACTCTTCATAGCTCTCCTGCCCGCCTGGCGCATTCGGTCTACTGGGTAACGATCAGCGTCACGTTCTCATAGTGCGCGATGTCGCTCTTGGCGCCGATACCGGTCACCTGGATCACATATGTTCCCGGCGCGGCGCTCGACTGCGTGAATCCCCCGCAGCCGTTCATCAGCAGGGCGGCAGCGGAGAGCGCCAGAACCCATGCCAAGGTCAACACCGCCCGGTGGCGCTTTCTGAAGGCCCAGAGGATGCAACCGAAGAGGACGCTCACCGGCAAAAAGATCCCGGCCGTAAGAACGTCGCGGATGCCCGTGTGCGCGTTCATGGCGGACGCTCCCCCGCCGAGCGGGTTGTTGGTGTCGATGATCAACTGCACCTTGGCGGCGCCACTGGAAGTCAGCGGGACGCTGGGCGTGGAGAAGTGGCAGTTCACAGCCGCCGGAAGCGACGCGCAACCCAGGCCGATGGTGTCGGCAAAGCCGTTCCTCGACGTCAGGTCCACGGTCATCGTGGCGCTCTGCGTTGTCGGGATGGTTACGCTGTCCGGTGTCACGGTCAGGTTGAAGCCCGCCGCCGTGGTGGAGACAGACACCACATTCGAGGTGGACGCACGATGCAAGGGATCGGGAGTGTAGACCGCCTCGACTTGATAGGTTCCTGTCGGCAGAGCCAGCGGGAGCGTCGCGACACCGTTCGAGTCCAGCGGGGCCGACCCGATCGGCGTCGACACCTTTCCCTGCATTGAATTGAAAATCACCGTCCCCGTGGGGACGGGCAAGGAGGACGAGGCGAAGGCTGGGTTGTTCAGCACCGTCGCCACCAGGATCACCTGCGGATTTGGGCCTGCCGTGGTCGAGATGCCCAGGTCGGTGACGGTCGGAATCGTTCCTACCACCAGTTGTGCCGGATCCGTGCCGGTGCTTCCCTGGTCGTCTGTATCCCCGCCATAGACCGCCGTGATCGTATAACTTCCCGCCGCCAGCTCCGAGTACGTCACCGTGGCCGTTCCCGCCGTGTCCAGCCTGGCCGAACCGATGGATGTGCTGTTGGCGGTGAAGGTAACGCTGCCGGTGGGCGTTCCACCGTTGCCGGTCACCTTCGCCGTGAAGTTCACGCTGGTCCGCACCAGAGCGGAAGGCGGAGTCGCGGTGACAGAGGTCTGGGTGGTGGCCTGAACAACCGTCAACGGGAGCGCGGCGGAGGCGCTCTTGTCGTCGTTCGTGTCTCCCCCATACGTGGCGACAATCGAGTGCGGGCCAATCGCAAGCATCTGCCGGATCGTGGCCGTCCCCGTGGCGCCCAGGTTTACGCTTCCCAAACTATTGGTCCCGTCGGTAAACGTGACGGCGCCGGTGGGCGTGGCCACGCCCTGCGTCACCCTCACGGTGGCCGTGATGGATACCGGCGCGCCCGCAATCCCTGGGTCAGGAACCGCGTCTACGGTGGTTGACGTTTGCGCAAGATTCACCACCTGGTTTACCGCCGTAGAGGTTCCCGGCCCGTAATGCGGATTGCCCAGGTATGCCGCGGTAATCGTATCCGTGCCTGCGGGGAGCGATGAGGTTGTGTACGTGCCCGAGCCGGGATTGCCGGACAGGGTCACCGTTCCGATCGGGTTGGCTTGCCCTTGTTCAAGAATATTGACCGTCCCGGCGGCGGAGACGGCGCCGGCGGTCGCGACTGTGACCGTGAAAACGACCGGCATTCCGTAGATCGAAGGATTGGTGCTCGATCTCAATGAGACGGTCGAGGGCGTCTGCACATCCTGGGTTAAAGTGGCCGAACTGGAAAGGATATGTTTCGGCGCATCGCCGCCGTAAGTGGCTTCGATCGCATGCGGGCCGTAAGCCAACACCGCGGTCGAAACGCTCACAATCCCGCTTGGGCCAAGCGTCTGGGCGCCCAGGATTGTGCCTATTGTCGTGTCCGTGAAGATGACCGTGCCGGCCGGCGTCAAACCGCCTCCGCCGGAGATCGTCACCGTCGCGGTAAAGGTCACGCTCGTGCCCACCGCCGAGGGGCTCCTGCTGGAAGTAAGTTGGACGGCTGTCGCCTCGTCCACAACCTGCGTCAGAGGCGACGAGGTGCTGGCGAAGTGCCCCGTGTCCCCGCTGTAGGAAGCCTTCATCGTGTGCGACCCAACAGCCAGCGTGGAAATTCTGAAGCTGGCCACCCCTCCCGTGCTCAAAGCGACGCCAGACTGCAAGACCTTGGCGCCGTCGTGCAAGGTCACGGTGCCGGTAAGATTGCCCGTGCCCGCGCCCGTGGTTACGGTTGCGGTGAAGAGCACGCTTTGTCCAAAATCGGATGGGTTGGGCGTGGAGGTCAGCACCACGGTGGTCGAATTGACCGCGGTCGCTTCCCCAAGCAATTCAATCTCCAGCGGGGAGTTGACCTTGTCCCGCGGAAAATTCAGAGGGTTACCATAGACATCCACATAGGTGGTGATCGGCTCAGAGGAAACGCCTTTGGGAAACACCAGGGAGGACGAAGGCGCAAACACCACGCCGATCTGGCAATCGGCGTCCACGGCCAGAGTGCCGTCGGAGCAAGGGTTTGCCAGCGAAGCGTCATCCACAGCGGCATTCTTGGCGGGGGTGATGGCGGTCAGATCGAGCGTGGAGTTGCCTTCGTTTTCCACTGTCTGGTCCTGCGGGACGGATGTGTTGCCCTGCCGAATCGGCGTCGCGGCGTAATTCAGGCCAACAAAATCGCTCTGAAACTGCTGGATGCGCATGTTGAAGTAGTCGGCAAAATAGAGATTGGCCCGATTGTCCAGGAAGAGCCCGAGCGGCCCGTAGATATTGATCGAGGTGAACATCCCATCGGACAGCGACACGGCCGCGCCGCCCGGAGTCAGAGTCGAAATCAATCCTGTGGATGCGCTTACCTTGCGGATAGCGTTGTTCTGCGAATCCGCGATATACACATTTCCCGCCGGATCGACCGCCAGGCTGAAGGGAGTATTGAAAACCGCCGCTGTCGCCAAACCTCCGTTGCCGGAATCGCCCGGATTCCCGGGATAGTATCCGGCAAACGTACCGACGACCCCCGCGGGGGTCACCATGCGGACGACATTGTTGGCCGAGTCCGGAATATACATGTTGCCTGCAAGATCGAAGACGACCGCATAGGGCTGGTTGAGACCGGCCCTGATCGCTTGTCCTCCGTCTCCCGAATACGTTCCTTCTGAGAGTTGATCTGGATTCTGATCGCCGTTGCCCGCCACGGTGGTAATGATGCCCGTCCCTGCGTTCACGTGGCGAATGCGCTGGTTGTAGGTGTCGGCAATGTAGAGGCTTCCGTCGCCGCTGACGGTTACGCCTCTGGGCGCGCTGAGATAGGCCGAAGTCGCGGCCCGGCCATCCCCCAGAGTTCCATGCGTGCCGGGACCGGCCACGGTGGTGATGATGCCGGTGGCCCGGGTGATTTTGCGAATCCGATTGTTGCCGGTGTCGGCAATGTACAGATTGCCCGCCCCGTCCAGCGCCACGCCCGACGGCGTATTCAAGGCTACGGACGGGTCCGTTGAGAGCTTGCCATCCCCCCCATAGGCCGGGTTGCCGCTTCCCGCGATGGTCGAGATGATGCCCGTCTTCGCGGTGACCAGACGAACCCGATGGTGATTGCTGTCGGCAATATACATATTGCCGGCGCCGTCCAGAACCACACCGGAGGGCAGGTTCAGCTCCGCCAATGTGGCTGGACTTCCATCGCCCACCTGCGACCAGCCGCCGTCGCCGGCCACTGTAATCAGGTTGCCGGGGACAAGGACACCCAATCCGCCCAACCCGACTCCGGAAACATAGTTTGTTCCCAGAACGCCGCCTGCGCTGTCGATAAGAACCACCGCTCCCATGCGAAGGCCGGGATAGGCTGGCGAGAATGCGACGGACTCCGTGCATTGCTGGCCAACCACAGTCATGGTCGTCGCCGGGCAGGTGGACGTGCCGCTGCCGGCCGTGAATTCAGCTCCGGAAACGCCCAGCGTCAGCACTGCCACTTTGCTGACAACGCCTTTGGCCTGCGCCGTCACGAGAATGGAGGCAGTTGCCGAAACTCCGACAGGTTGCGGCGTGAAGACGCCTTGTGCCGGCGCGCTGGCGCAGGTCAAGATCAAAGCCGCGACCGCCGGCATCCAGCATCGCGTGGATGCTCCCCGCAGACGGCAACCGCCGTTGCGAGGCGCTTGGCCGCTGCGTCCGGTCTGGGCTGTCACGGCAGCAGGCAGGGGAAGGTTGCTTGCTCGACTCTCAGGAATGAAAATGCGCGCAGCAAAAGGACTCATGGGGGGGCTCCATGTGTTCCCTGTACTGTGTCATTCCTGCATCTGATCCGTCCGATCAAAAAAGATCGTTCTCGCCACATCGGCTCGCCTGCGGAGGCTGCGACGGTTCGCGGAAGACGCCAGAGGCCAACTCGCCGAAGTCTACTCCGCGAGCAAAGCCGGAAGCGACAACGTCTTATCCTTGCAATCAAACCGGCCTCGCCCAGTTTCCCATCGGTAAGATTCTCGCCCCCACTATATTCCTGAACTCTTGGTGTCGGCGAGGACGATCCCGGCACAGCAAACCGCAGTTGTGCGTGGTTCTGCTTTCAAATGCCGCTATGTCACCAGAGACCCGGGTTTCCCAGCCTGGGGTCTCAGCGAAAGGGGAACCATCTGGACAGGCAGAACGAACAGATGCATCGGCAAGCACCACGCGAGACCGGTTGCTGATCGATGCAAGCCGGATCGGCCCCAAAAATCACCTGTTTGATTTGAAGGTGAATGGAGTCTACCCAGCGAAAACGGATTACCGGACAAATCGAGATTTCAGGTTATCACTGGACCTGACGATTGGTGGCGCTGGAATTGTTCAGCATCCGAACTCACTCGTTATAGCATTTTCCGAAGATGAATATCAATCTTGCTCAGGCGAACAAATAGCGATACTATATCGTCATGGCGAAAAGACTGGCGA
>Ga0302320_10015634_pt1 | contig 15568 bp, 15 predicted proteins | sample Bog_T0_3_FD_202130 | JGI IMG/M metagenome (GOLD analysis project Ga0302320, IMG submission 202130) | Peat permafrost microbial communities from Stordalen Mire near Abisko, Sweden - Bog_T0_3 | ecosystem: Environmental > Terrestrial > Soil > Wetlands > Peat | place: Sweden: Abisko, Stordalen Mire... | reverse complement strand
CCGCCCCTCGGGCACAGTTCGACCGGAAGCTATCGCGGAGCTAAAGAGTGCTCATCTGCCCACGGCCGATCTCCGCAGCAAGAGTTGGGACGAGTTCGCAAGGCCCAACGCCCCCAAACTCGATTTCGTCTTCACAGTCTGTGACAACGCTGCGAAAGAAGTGTGCCCGTTCTGGCCCGGCCAGCCGCAAACGGCCCACTGGGGAGTTCCAGATCCGGCTGCGGTTGGTGGCGCGACAGAAGAAATCAAGCGTGCCTTCCGTGATGCGTTCGTGACCCTCGAACGGCGTATCGGTCTATTCCTATGCCTCCCCCTCACTACGATCGACAAGTTGGCAATCAAGCGAGAGATCGACAAGATCGGCCGGCAATGAAATTCACGCTGCATGCGAACTGACGGCTGAATTTCTAGGTACTGCATTCCTCGTGGCTGCCGTCATTGGGTCCGACATCATGGGCGAATGGCTGGCGCGTGGGAACGTCGACGTCGCTCTGCTTGCGAACAAGATTGCGTCAGTGCAGCCCGAACATCAGATGCGCGATGATGATGATCGCTCCGGAAACTCCTCCCGCACATTGCACAAGCATATAAACCGCTGAATCCTGCGGTTACGCTCGCCGACGCAATTGAGCACGGTATCCCTGGGCTCCGAAGCACCCGAAATCGGCCCAAACGTCAGAATGAGAGCGACTAACGCCGCGCCAGTGGGATGATGACGGTCGTATGAGAGTGCGGCAACCATGGCTCAAGAAGCTTTAGCTCGCAAACAAGACCAGGCCAATCTGCTAAGTCTGAGATCATTCCAGCGAGCTCGGAGACTTGCTTGAGCGAAATCTCCTCCTCGGCTGGGAAAGCTGGCGGAAACAGCAATCATTCTGCGACGAAACGTACGTTGCGATGTAGAAGGTTCGTGGCGGCTGCCCTTCCCAGCACTGTTGCGAGGAGAGTCAGCAAAGAAGCGCAACAACGGGTCGCATCGAATGCACACCCCAGTATCACGGGACCGATAGCTCGAGCAGCCGCATAAAACGGCCCAGAGGTGATTCCGGGCCATTTTTTTGCGGTAATTTGGTAACCTGCCTATCGGCCAGACGTTCAGCGACACTAACGTCACCTGTGCTCGAGCTCGAAGCTGTCGCACACTATATCGAATACTTTGCGGAGTGACAGAGGTAACCTTGGAAATCCTGGAATCGGTTTATCGGCGATGGTCTTAGCGGCCAATCCCAGAGCCTCACTCGAAGCCCAGCACTTTCACGTAGTGGTGATTGGCGGCGGCATCAACGGCGTCGCCGTGGCACGCGAGTGCGCCCGCGCCGGCAGGCGAACCCTGTTGGTGGAGCAAAATGATTTTGCTTCCGGAGTGAGCAGCCGGTCCACACGAATCGTTCATGGAGGCCTGCGTTATCTCGAACATGGCGAACTTGCGCTGGTTCGCGAATCGTTGCGCGAGCGCGAAAAGCTGTTGCGCGAACGTTCTCATCTGGTTCATCCCATGCACTTTCTTTTGCTGCTGAATGAGAAGAGCCAGCGCAATGCGATGAAGGTGCGCGCGGGATTGTGGCTCTACCAGCGCATGGCAGGACAAACCCCGAACACGGGTTCCAGGGAAATGGAGTTAAAGCAGCTGGAGCGGTCGCTGGACGCCGGACATCGCTGGTCGTTCTTCAATTACGAAGATGCGCAATGCGAATTTCCTGAACGGCTGATCGCAGAGTGGTTGATGGAAGCGGTGGAAGCGGGCGCTGTCGTCCGCAATCACACGGAAGCGCTGGCCGTCGATGTCGCCCACGGACGTACCAAGGGAGTTCTGCTGCGCGATCAACTTACCGGACGCGATCAGCGCGTCGACGCCGGCTGGGTCATCAATTGCAGCGGACCCTGGGCGGACCGAGTATGCCAGCGTTCCTCGATCCGGACCGCCAAACCGATGCTGGGAGGGGTGCGCGGGTCGCACATTGTGCTGCCGCGCTTTCCGGGTTCACCAAACGCGGCACTTTATACCGAGGCCGTCGATGGCCGTCCCATCTTCGTGCTGCCCTGGAACGATCAAATTATGGTGGGAACCACGGAAGTTGCCGACAATGGCGACCCGGCAAAAACCGTTCCGTCGGAAGAAGAAATCAATTATCTCGTACGCTCCGCAGCGCAATTGTTCCCCAAAGCGAAGATATCGTCACAGAGTGTGAAGCACGCTTTTGCCGGAGTGCGGCCACTTCCCTACTCGCCGGATAATCGTCCATCGGCCGTGACGCGGCGGCACATTCTGCACGACCATGCCGATGACGGCGCGCTGCATTTGCTCTCCGTGATTGGCGGCAAACTTTCGACCGCGGCTTCCCTGGCTCGCGCTTGTGCCCGGCACATCGGATTGCATGCGGCTGAACCGCAGGCTTTGGCGGCGGGCCCGGGCAACGCGCTTGATCCCATGCTGGACGATGCCGTTCTTGAAATTGCGCGAGTCGGGGCGGTGAGCGAAGAAACCGCGCGCGGCATGGTGGAATGGCACGGCAAGCGCGCCCCTGACATTGCCCGGATGGCGCTGGTGAGCGCGGAACTCCGAGCGCCTGTTTGTCCGCACACTTCGCACGTAATCGCCGAAGTGGTGGAAGCCTATCGCCGGGAATTCGCCGTAACGCTCGGCGACGTTCTCTTGCGGCGCGTGCCGGTTGCGCTTGGGGCTTGCTGGTCTGAGACGTGCAGCCGCGAAGCCGCGTTGCGCATTGGCGCGGTTCTTGGCTGGAACGACCAGACCATGGGCGCCAACCTGGAAAATTTTGAGATGGAGCGAACAGCGTTTCTTCGCCCCGTGGGACGCTCTAACGCTGCGCTAGAAGCTGCCGCGGATTGACGTTCACTGCTTAAGCTCGCAACCACACCGGTTACTGAAGTTCAATCCGATCGCGTCGTAATCTGGGAAAGCTCCCAATATCAACTTAGACTGGCGCAAACTCTTTGTCTTGTTCCTGCTTAAAACAGAGGGTTGAGACAGATTAGGACAAAGACAGACTTGCGATGCTAGTTCCCATCGGACACGAGAACATGACGGCCCGGCGCTGGCCGGTGATCACGATCGCATTGATCGCGATCAATGTTGGAGTGTTTCTTTTCACCAATTCGACAATCGAAGAGGAAGCGCCGCAGCTACGCGAAACCCGGTCGCACATTCTCATACTTGCGGCGCAGCATCCCGAACTGACGCTCAAGCCTGAGGCGCAACAACTGGTCGACAGCTTTAAGCAAACTCATGCGGCGCAGTGGGCTCAGTTGCAGAATCCTTATCGCGACATTATTGACGCCTATGACGCCAAAGTGAAATTGATGGACAATCCGGCGTTGATGCAGCAAGAAATGGACAACCTGGCTGCGGCCTATGTGAAGGTACACTCCGCGTCGGTTACCGAGCAGTACGCATTCGTTCCCGCGAAACCGAATCCCATCAGCTACCTCACAGCCAATTTCATGCACGGCGGGTGGCTGCATCTGATCGGCAACATGTGGTTTTTGTGGCTGGCGGGATTCGTCCTCGAAGATGTCTGGGGACGCGCCGTGTACACAGTTTTCTATCTGGTGGCGGGCGCAGCGGCGCTGCAATTTCATGCGTGGTTGAACGTGGGCAGCCTGACCCCAACGCTGGGCGCCTCAGGCGCGGTGGCGGCGCTCATGGGAGCGTTCCTCGTCCGCTTCCCGAAAATGAAAATTGAAATGGCGTGGCTGTTCCTGTTTCGCTTGTACCGTTTCAACGCCGCTGCCTATTGGCTGCTGCCTTTGTGGCTGCTGATGGAAGTCTTTTATGGATCGTTGTTCGGATCGATGAGCGGTGTGGCGCACTGGGCGCACGTTGGCGGTTTTCTGTTTGGCGCAGCCATCGCGCTGGGCCTTCAGCATACCGGCCTGGAACACAAGACCAATAAGGCCATCGAGGCGAAGCTCTCGTGGACGCCGGATGCCGAGATCGATGAAGCAAACACTTTGATGGATCAAGGCCAGCTCGATGTAGCGACAGCCTTGCTCAACACTCACCTCGTTGCAAAACCGGATTCACTCGACGCATGGAACCTGCTCCGCCAAATTTATTGGCGTCGGCAGGAAATAGAGGCCTATCAGCAGGCGACGGTGAAAACGTGCGCTTTGCACTTGAAAGCGCACAACCCTGAAGCCGCATTTAAAGATTACGAAGAGTTTCTAAACTCCGGCGGCCTCGCCCTGCCCGCCGACCTCTGGCTCAATGTATGCAAAGCCGCCGACGACTTGCATAGCGACGAACGCGCGCTGTATGAGTATCGGCGGTTAGCCGAAGTTCATCCCACGGAGCGGCAGGCGCTGATGGCGCAACTGGGAGCCGCGAAGCTTTGCCTGAAGCGATTAAATCGTCCGCAGGATGCGCTGGCGCTATACCAGGCCGCGGCCGCCTCGAATATTCCTCACCTCGATTGGGAATTAAATATTCAAGCTGGGATCAAGGAAGCCAAGGCAGCGCTGGCTGGGGGAGCCAGTTTTTCTGCCGCAGCTCAGTAAACGGCAGACTAAACCCGGCCGCACTCAAACCCACTCCAAGCTAAAACAAAAACAGGCTCGATCACCGGGATCGAGCCTGCCAGGTCTTCTTGCGCCCGGGAAAAATCACTACTTGGCGGGATGCATGGAGTGGTTTTTTCCCATCGAATCGGTCATCGAACTGAAGAACAGGAAGAAGTTCGACGACGCGACGATCGCTGAACCTGCAGCCTTCGCGGCGAGCAGATCGTCGTAGGAGGTAATACCACTCTTGCCATCCGCGGTCGGCCAGTCGGACTGCTCGGTGACCAGTACCGGAATTACCTGCCACCAGATGGCGCCCAGGTTAATGTCGGCGTTGATCAATACGTGGCTGTGATTGGGCGTGGGCAGGAAAATGTTGGCCGTGGGCGGTCCGGTGAATCCCAGCGCAGCCAGCACGGGGGCAAGATCGAGCCGCGAAGCGTGCATGGTGCAGGTTCCCGGAGCCGATCCCGGTTCCGGGCACTGCGTATAAACCAGAGGAGTGGATTTGTAAGCCTCCGGCACCGCGCCGAACAATGTAATCAGTTCGGTTCCGAGAGCCGGTCCGCACAGCGTGCCAGTTACCACGTTGTCGCAAGAAATGGCATCGTTGGGATTCTGGTCGTTGTTGACCGAGAACAGGGGAACGAGAACGTAAATGGGCTCGCTCGTAATCAGAGGGTTTCCCGTTTGACCGGGGGGCACGATCGAGGGATTGATCCCTAGTTGGCAAATCGGGGTTTGCAGTTCACCAGGATCTTTGGCGGCAATAATGCCGTTGAAATTAAGATCGTCGTTGGGTTGGTCGACACAGTCGAAATTCTGGGTGTAGGTGAAGGTTAGCAGTTGCCCGGCGCCGAAGCCGAGAGTTTGGTTGGGTTTCAGGGTTTGTGCGGACGCAGTGGCCGCGATCAGGGCGAAGGCCGCCAACAGCGCGGGCCGGAATGCTGGGACTTTCATAATTTCCTCCACAGGCGGTTTTAGGAGCCGCTCTGGGGGATGTACGGAGTCAGGAGCGAAACGGATTTAAATTCTGAAATAAGTTGCGGAACTAGAAGACTATTTTTGGCTTCGCGGGCCGGGGGAGCCGAGAGTACGCGCAAGGACGCTAGGCGGATCGGAGATGATCCCATCGACCCCCCACTGGGCAAATCGCCTCATGCCTGCCGGAACATTTACGGTCCAGACCAGAATTTTATGGTTTGCGGCCTTGAGCTTGTCGACCAGACCACGCCGCAGCAATTTGTAGTGAGGAATCACATATTGGACCGGAAGATCAGGCCAGAGGCTGAGTTGAGCATGGGTCTCGCAAATCAGGCCAAGAGGAATAGACGCGTCGAGTTTGTAACTTTCCTTTAACACTTCTGGAAGAAAAGAGGAGACGACGAAACCGCTGGCCGGAGGAGACTCACGCAAAAGTTCCGTTGTGATCTTCTCCAGACCAGGGACTTTCAGCTCAATGTCGAGGAAAGCGCTGTGCCGATAGCGGGTCAACACCTCGCGAAGAAGCGGCAGGTTCAGTTCGCGGCGCGAAGACTGTGCAATCCTCAAGCCTCCGACATCCGGATCATGGCAGACTACAGCTTCCCCATCTGCCGTGAGACGAACGTCAAATTCGAAGCCGTCGCAACCTTGAGCCAGCGCAAGATCAAACGAGGCAAACGTATTTTCGGGAGCGGATTTGTCGCCGCGAGCACCGCGATGCCCCAGAAGAAGTGGCCGATTGGGCATATTTGTTCCAAGAGATCAGCGCTAAAGTGTCGAGGTTTTTCTGGCCACTGCCCACTGCCCACTGGCCACTGCCCACTGTCCTCAGTCCAGATCGAAATCGCGGATGGGCCTTCCGGTGTCAGGAGACTCTTTTGCTTTCTTAACCGCTTCCTGAAACTTTTTATCCAACAACTCCGAGGCATGCTTTTGCGCTTCCACCGACTGCCGGAAGATGGATTCGCGACGGCTATCCTGTTCTTTCATGGCACGTGCGGCCTCTTCCATGTCGTTGAACATTCGCGGCTTCACGGCCGCGGTGTGAGCGATGACCTCGGCCGTTGCCGTGTCAACCTTGAGCGAGGCGCTACAGCAGGGACAAGTAACTTCGATGGTGGAGGGAGTCTTCGCCATTTTGCGAATGATACCGCAAAAAAGATTACAACGCGCGTCCTCTTCACTTCTTAAACTGGCTTAGCGGTGCAGTTGAAGGGGGAAAATCTTTACTACGCCCAGCAGTTCCCATCCCAATAAAAAGACAGAAAGCAGGACGACCAGCACAGCCATCAACTCGCCAAATGTGAGTCCTCGGCGGTTAGGCTCGAAGCGCCGGGCAGCCAGGCTCAGGATATTTAATGTCGCGAAGCCGAAGACGACGGCCCATAAAATATTGTAAACGTCGTTGCGGCGGCTGGAATGACGCTGCAAAAACATTGCGTATGCGGCTATCGCGGACGGAGTGGGCAGCAAAGCCCAAAGCGCCCGCGCCGTGCGCGCCGACCGCACGAAGCTCGATATTACGAACGCCGTAGAGATGCTCATAGACGCAACCAGACCAGGACACCCGAAGACTTCGAGTGGTTGGATATTACAATTTTTCGGCCTACCGGTCACGCCGGCGAGGGCGAACCAGCCCTGGCAATGCATTCGAGATCAGCGAAGCAGTTCGTCCCCTGATGCCACGCCAAAGTTTTCGGTAAGATGAATAGATGGAAAAACGGCGCGTTATTTTCTTCGACGTCGGCAACACTCTTCTATTCCCGAACCGTGCGAAGATGCTGGCGCCGATTTCTGCCGATCTTCATCCCACGCTGGAACAGTGGCGGGAACTCGAGCGCCGCACCAAGAAAGAGTTCGATCGGGGCATGGTCGGAGGCACGGTGGATCACGGTTTCTGGTGGACGTTTCACACTTATTTGCTGAAAGAACTGGGTCACGATACAGCTGTTCGAGATGAACTGGTTGCCAACACTCAAGATTCCGCCAACTGGGACCAGATACTTCCGGGCACTCGCGAAGCGCTCGACCGCATCGCGCAGGAATTCCGTATCGCCGTCATCTCCAATGCCGACGGCGGAATAGAGCGCGTGCTCTCCCGCTGCAATATTGCGGATTGTTTCGAGAGCATCACCGATTCAGGAGTCATTGGCGTAGAGAAGCCGCGGGTGGAAATTTTTCGGGCCGCTCTGGCTGCGATGAACGCGCGCGCGGACGAGAGCCTCTATGTGGGCGACGTTTATTCCGTGGATTATCTGGGGGCCCGTAACGCGGGGATGGAGGCGGTGTTACTCGATGTATCGGAGGCTTATCGCGATCAAGACCTGCCCCGCGTGGGGTCGCTGCAGCAACTCGAAAGCTGGCTTACGCGGTAGATCTACAGTTCCAAAATCTGGTGATCGTGACAATCGGTGCGGATTGCGTCATGAATGCTTTGCAGCAATTCGGTGCCGTGCCGGGCCACGAAATAAATTCCGCCGATGCCTCGTTCCTGCAACGCATCTTCGGGATAAAGAAGCCGGCTGAGCACTTCCGCATGACGGCTCACCACCTCGCTGCGGCGCAACTCGGCCGCCATGGCGCGTTCGCGCAGCCGTTCTAGTTGATGACGCACCTTGGAATGCCCGGTTTGGCTGGCTTCGACCAGCGTGGGATCGAGTTTGGCCAGCGCCTTCTGCAAATCCGAAAAAGAATCTTCGATCGATTGGTTCGCACGATCAAACGCCGACAGTAATCCTTCCGGCAGAGTATGCGACGCGAGTTTTTTCCGCAACGAATCCAATCCCTGAAACGTGTCTTGCACGGTGGCGCCGTAATGCTCCAGTTTGCGCTGCACTTTGGGTTCCACCAAAGTCGCGGAAAAACGCGGCACCATCGGAGTGACGCGGCCGAGAACTTTTTCGTACACGGCGCCGGCCTGCGCAAAATAAGCCGCTTCCGCCGCGCCGCCGCTGTATGCCAGAGTGGGGAGAAGATAATCCTGCACCACCGGACGCAGCAGCACATTGGGGCTGAAGTTTTGGGGCGCGGCAGAAATGCGCTCCCGCAATTCGGCGGCTGAAAGCTTCTCCGCATCGGAGTCGCTGCCGATCACAAATTCGGAAGTTGCGTTCGCGCCTTCGCGGCGGCGAATCGGCGTGCGTGCGCCTTCATGCATGGCGAACAGCAGCACCGAAGCCGGAGTTACTTTTACCTGCTGATGATAGCCAGCCTTCTCCAGCGCCTGACCACGATCTATCAAAGCGGCATCCAAGTCTTCTGCCCGTTCGATCGCAGTAGCATAAATCGGAGCGGCGACGCGGTGCAGTTCCGCATCAGCAGCGTCAAGCAGAATCACGCCCCACTTTCCGAAAAGCTTCGCATACAAGCGCGCGAAAGCCGAACCCAGGGTTTCACCGGGACGATAGCATTCGCGCAAGAATTGCGCGGCCTCTGATTCGCCCAGAAGAGTTACCGCTTCCTCGACAGCCGGCAAGATTTCATCGCCCAGGCGCACATCGCTAACCGGAGCCCCTTGAACTCCATGACTGGAAATCGATAATGTGTGGAGAGCAGCATCGGCCCCGGGAATCGATGCGTGATTCACTTCCGCAAGATCGTGATCCGACGTGGCCAGCCAGAACACCGGTACTGCGTCAATCCCCGCAGCACTAGCCTCTTCCGCGAGTTTGACCGCCGTCAGGGCTTTGTAAAAACCAAATGCCGGACCACCGAACAAGCCCACTTGCTGCCCGGTGACGATCGCCGCCGCCCCCTGGCGCAATCGATCCAGGTTCGCGAAAGTTTCCGGGGAAGCATTCCAGGATTTGTTCTGGCGTTCAAGAATCCCACTGACAAGTTCCCTGCGGTCAGAGTCGTATCGCGCCTGCGAGGCTTGAGTCTTTGCCCATTCGCTGAAATGAGGGGAATAGGGATAAAAAGGCTGAACCTTCGGAGAATAGGAAAGGAAGTCAGTGAAGAGCCGGGTGGAGTGCGGAATTTGAGAAAACGGAAGACACTGCGCTTTCACCGCGGCTTCTCCTGACAGCAGAGCTGTTTCTTGTGCTGGTGGGTATCGGATTGGACGGACGACATCATCGCTGGTCAACGCCTTATTTTAAACAAGGCGTCGTAGTTGAGATGCCGCAAACAGCCTCAAGATGCAAGATAATGAGCTCGTTCTGAAAGGTTCAATCGATGAAAGTTGCTTTTCCTCTCAAGGTTGTGACGCCGGCGTGGCCCGAGGCAAAGGCGCGGCTGGATGCAACGCTCGTTCGGAGAACCGTGTCAAAGGATATTTGAATCCAGACCCGCGATGAATTGAATTCCGGGAATGACTTTACCGATCAGGTGTTTGTCGTTGGTCAGAAACAAATCGATGCCCGCCTGCGCCGCGCAAGCGAGATGAATCGCATCGGGAGGCGAAAGCGGCTGGTTCGCGCGAATACTGCCATAGTGTTCGGCGGCTTCGAGGCCGAATGGAATAATTTCCACGAACGATGAGCGAAAAACGCTGAGCATCTTTCGTGCGGCTTCCTCACTGCCCGTTTTGCGAGGACCAACGAGCGCCTCACCGACGGCAAAAGTACTGGTGCATAGTCGATCTTGGCGCTTCTCCATTTTGAGCAGCAACTGGCGGATAAGTTTGGCATAACGCGGGTCATCCTCAATCCAATAGACGAACAGCATCGTGTGCCAATAAATTCGGCTCATCGCTTGCGAGGCACGCCCTCTGCCTCGCGCTTTTCCATCGCGCGAGAGAACTCTGCCCGCTCCCGTCGCAGGAACGCCTCACCGCCGCCCAGGGAAGCGAAGATTTCTTTTCCAATTCCGCGAAGTGCCATGAAAGCGTCGAGGCCTTCCGCAGCTCTTTCCTTGCCCTCAACAATCTCGTAGGTGAATGTAACAGTCGTACTTTGGCCAGACGGCGGACCGGTTTTCGATAAGATGCGCAACCCGTGCTCCGTCAAAAACTTCTTGGATCCAAGCGCCGCGCTTACAAGTGGCACACGATTGTTAAGCGCCAAAGCGCGGTGCACTTCGCCCACGTTAATCGCCACGGTCTTCTCTCTTCGGCGCCGCGCGGCAGAAATGTATGTCTCATAGGCGTGGCGACGAACCGCATCCGAACCTGTGTTCGCTTCCGGCGCCGTGGTCTTCCTCATGCATGCTATTCTTGCATATGCATGCATTCATGTCAAAACAGAACACCGCCGGCTCGCCTGGTATTAAATGTGAACCCGCTGAACGGATACGGAGGGCGGGCGGATTCTGAGTCCGTCCTCCGCCGAAGAACAGGAAGAGTTTGACGCGGAGAAACCGCCTGCGCTTGACAGGTATAGGATGTGCCCGGAGGCCGGGGAGCTCGGCTGCACAAATCTAATAAGGAGAATATCCGATGAAAGAAAACATGATGTTAACCATCGCGTCTCTGCTCTCGATCCTCTTGCTGACGCTTCACATTACGGACGACATCGTCCGTGGGATATCGGAGGCCGAGCCCTCAAACATTGCGTTGGCCGTTCTCGTGGTGTTGCTGTACGGGACGCTGGTGCTCACCGAACGAAGATCGGGGTACGCCATCATGCTGCTCGTCGGGTTGTTCGCGGCAGCCACGCCCGTCATGCACATGCGGGGGACACATTACGGCGAGATCGCCAAGTCCCCTGGCGGATTCTTCTTCGTCTGGACACTCTGGGCGCTCGGCGGACTCGGGGGCCTGACCTTCATCCTCTCGGCGCGCGGACTGTGGAGTCTGCGACGGGGCCGGCCACGGTAGTCCTACAACCCGAACATGGAAAGGCCGGTTTGGAGGTTCTCTGCCGCCCGCGGCCCGGATAAAGGGCAAACATCTCCCATGGCGCTGTGATGGCAATTCAAGACGTGGAAGCGTGGATTCACGACGTCCACCGGAACTTTACGGATGTGATCGCGGTCCTTGGGATCGGAGTTGTCCAGTTGGCGCTTCTGCCGGCAAAACGAGAGGCGGTCACGCCAGGCGTTGCGTGAACGAGCGCGGAAACCCAACTCCTCTGCTTTTCACGGGTTCTTTTCCCGTGAGGATGACAGTGGTACCACAGCGGCTCTGCGGCAGATTGGCGTTAAATCCCCATATCGATCGTTGACCGGGCCTTTCCCGGTTCCGGTCAAAACGTGTAATCGCCGGATTTCGACATTTACGCCCGAGACTGCGCAAAGTTCTTCATCTTGACACCTCGTATCGCCCATGCTTAAGTAAGCAACCGTGTTCTAGATGCTTCACCGTCGCGGTCATTCGGGGCGTGCTTGCCTCGACAAAATAAGGAGGAACCACTCGTGTTGCAATCAACCGTTTCTGCCACTCTGTCGGGCCCTTCCGGTATTCCTTACAATCCGATCTCAGCTCGCCCGGGGTGGGGGCGGTTTGCCCTCGTTGTGACGGCTATCTGTGCCTTCTTGATTCCAGTCGGTATCTGGGGCCAGACTAAGGTTCCGGCGCGGACGGTGTCAGTCCCGTCTCCTTCGACGCTGGGCCAGTGGGCTCCGCCGGTCAATTTCTGCACATATCCCTGCCTCGTTGGGGGCAGTGCCGCGGTGCTCAACAATGGGAAAGTGCTCTTCTACTATTACCCAGGGTCCATCTCAGCCCCCTATGCCTCTCAAGCTGTATTGCTGGATCCCGTTACCGGCATAGTCACCAACGTGTCATTGCCGGTGAGGGCAGACATCTTTTGCTCGGGGTTGTCGATAATGCCAAGCGGCGATGTGCTGGTGACGGGCGGAAACTTGCAGGGCACATGCCCTCGAGGTGGATGCGGAGTTACCAATGCGTTTTTATTTGATCCCGGCCTCTCCACTTGGACAGTGGACCCGCCCATGTATTACCCACGCTGGTATCCCACCACTGTCGAACTCACCGACGGGACGATGCTTGAGCTTTCAGGATCCGATCAGACCGGTAAAGTGGTCCAGCCGGTTCTGGAGTCGTACAACTACAAGGCCAGCACATGGACGACTCTGCCTTCTACGGCCAATTTGCCGAGTGACGTTCTTCAGCCTTATCCCCGGATGTCGCTGCTGCCCAGCGGCAACGTGCTTATGTCTTCGCCATCGCAGCACAGTTACCAGTTCAACCCCAGCACAAATCTCTGGTCGTCGGTTGGAAACCTCAATTTCGGTTCCCGGTTTTTTGCTCCCCATGTTTTGTTGCCGGGCCTCGAGCAAGTCATGGTCGCGGGCGGTTCGCTGAGTCACCTGAACGGAGGCGACGCGGCAACAAATACCGTCGAGATGGTGGATATGTCCGTAGCCACTCCGCAATGGACCTATCTCGCGCCCATGAACTATGCCCGCATCAACGCAAACCTGGTGCTGCTGCCGGACGGAACCGTATTGGTGGTCGGGGGTGGAGGCGGGAATGGCGGATACACGAATCCGGTGTTCGCCGCCGAGGTGTACAACCCGAAGACCGGAGTATGGACAGTCCTCGCTTCGCAGACCGTCCAGCGAACCTATCATTCGACCGCAGTTCTGTTGCCCGACGGGCGCGTCGTTTCTGCGGGCTCCGACAACAGCCAACCCACACAGGTCACTTACGAGATATTCAGCCCGCCGTACCTGTTCAACGGTGCGCGCCCGATCATTAAGTCGGCGCCGGCTTCTCTCACCTACGGCACCCAGTTCAACATCAGCTCTCCGAACGCCGCGACCATCACCCGAGTGGCCCTGATCCGGCCGGGAGCGACTACTCACGCGGACAATTTTGACCAGCGCTACGTGGACCTGACCTTCACCCTCAGCGCCGGAACGGTCAAGGCTACGGCTCCCGCAAATGGCAGCGTTGCCCCACCCGGTTATTACATGCTGGTGATCGTCAGCTCAAATGGCGTGCCCTCAATCATGCCGTTTCTGTACCTGGATTAGTGGGCAGGCGGATCAGCAAGAGGAATCGCTGCGGCCTCAATGCATCGAGGGGGCCTTGCTCCGCTGATTTTCTGCCCGGAGAGGTCTTCGCGCAGCAGTGGTGGAACTCGACATTCAACGTTCGGAGTGTTGCTCGATCCTCTAGCATCAGTTGTAACATCGCCATAGCGCTCATTGACTTTGGCCACGCGGATTCTCAGTAAAATAGCGCTGCCCGGAGGAACTACGATGCAACGACGCCGTGTCTTCCCTCTACTTGCATCCGCCGCGCTCGTCGGAGCCACGGCGTTACGAGCAAATCCCGCTACCGACCGGTCGCAATGCTCCCAGTCTCACGTCGATTGGGTCACCAAGGTGTTGGAGCGCATGCAGACCGTCAAGCCAGGGTTTACCCGCAAAGCTCTGCTCGCTGTGTTCACGACCGAGGGTGGGCTGTCAACCGGATTAGGACGGACGTTCGTCAGTCAAGATTGCCCGTTTTTCAAGGTTGATGTCGAATTCAATGCAGTCGGTCGGCCGAACCGAGACGAAAATGGACGGGTGACCTTGGTCGAGGCCGACGAGGACATCATTCTCAAGGTATCGACGCCCTACTTGCAGTTTAGCGTCATGGACTAAACCGAAAGAATTGCTCTGGCGCAAGGCTCTTCGCTCGTGCACTGTGGATGGTTGGCGAAAAATCGCCATAGCGCTCAGTGAGGGGTCAAAACGTGTAATGGTGTGAACGACAGTTAACCGTCGCCAATCGGTTAAGACTAATTCTTCCGGGGCGGGTCGAGTGTCCACGGTGGGACGACGCCGATTGAACGGGCATAGGCGATTTGCTGACCGAGGTGCTGCGCGATGTGTTGAACGATATAGAGCAGGACGCCCCGTTCGCTAATCTTCCCTCCGTTCCAAGCGAGGGTCTTTTCCAGATCCGCGTCGGGCATAGAGCGGATAGCTGCCTCGGCGTGGGCATAGGAAGCCTTGAGCGTAGCTATGACTTTTGCTTTGTCGACGGTGGACTGTTCCAGGGTTTTCGTGTCGACCCCAGCCGGAGTGGGAGTGCCCACGAGTTTGTAGAGGTTGTAATTGGCCGCGCTGGCGTGCAGAAAAACCTCGGCGATCGTGCGCACATCCGGCGACGGCCGCCATGTGTATTTATCGGCGGGGATGGCGTCGGCAAGGCGGACGAACTCGCTTTCCTGGATCATGACTTCGGCCATTACTTCCGAGCGGTATCCGGTCACGCCGGGAGTGCCGTCGCGGTATGGGTACACCTGCGCTGACATGCGGACCGCGCTCGCTGTCATCACGACCAAACAGAGAACAGAGAGGATTCTTAGCATGGCACCCTCCATCGTTGTTTTAGGAACTGACCGCTGTGACATTATATGCACTCCCCGTGATGGAGGTCGCGCATGGCCAGCGGCGAAAAATCTCCATTTCACTCAGTGCCCGCCCGGCGATTCCTGTCCCGGACGCCGGGCAAATTCCCTTGACTTCGACCCCCGGCGCGGCATCTAATGTCGACAGATATCATCGATCTTTGACATTCAAGTAAAGAGAGCTAAGTCCCGTAAATGCAATATTTTGCGAGACAAGCGCTGATTATAAAGCACTTAACGCTAACGCTTCCGCTAAGTCCTTCCTTTGGAATATTTTACGGACAAGTTCCCTGTTTTCAATATTTCAGGAGGATAAATGGATGCATGTGATTGATCCTAAATATTTTCGGATTTATTTTTCTCCGAGGTCCGGGTCGATCAATCGCTGGTCAGCTCTCAAAACTTAATGGCCAAACCCACCAGTGGGGGCGTCACGGCTTCGACGGAGATGCTTGCGGCCAAGAGGCATGCCGGGGTGCACACACCCGTAATCGCGTGCAAAATGATAATTGCCAATCAACAAATGGCATACGCAGCCTAATTAATTAGGCAGCCGTTTTCCACCGCTTCGTCCTCGGGCGGTGAGCGAACGTCACACAGAGGGCTGCTCTTCTCTTCTACGTCTGGGGAGAGAGGTTAAGATCACAGGCTAGCGGCTAGCGTTTCTTGTCCGTTCTGAGCGTGGGCCGCGAACGTCTTGGGGGAACCGTCAGCAATGACGGCAAACGCCCGGGGCATGAACGCGAATAAGCATGTAGTCTCTTGACCAGTAACATTTTCGGACGCGGGTTCGACTCCCGCCGCCTCCACCA
>Ga0302320_10015633_pt1 | contig 15569 bp, 12 predicted proteins | sample Bog_T0_3_FD_202130 | JGI IMG/M metagenome (GOLD analysis project Ga0302320, IMG submission 202130) | Peat permafrost microbial communities from Stordalen Mire near Abisko, Sweden - Bog_T0_3 | ecosystem: Environmental > Terrestrial > Soil > Wetlands > Peat | place: Sweden: Abisko, Stordalen Mire... | reverse complement strand
TCGGCCACCATGTCCGTGCCGATGACGAAATTGGCGCCGAGTTTTCGCGCCACCGCCGCCGCCGCGAGGCCGACCGGCCCCAAACCCGTAACCAAAACCGCGTCGTCGCCGCACACCCGAACCTTTTCCAGGCCCTCGTACACCGTACCAAAACCGCAGGCCACCTGGGCGCCATCAACGTAACTGAGCGCATCGGGCAGATAAATCAGGTCCTTTTCCTCCGCCAACATGTACTCGGCCATGCCCCCATCCCGCTGCCAGCCGTACGACCGTTTATATTTTTCGCTGGAGCAGTTTATCATGTAGCCCCGACGACACTCATTGCAGAGGCCGCAGCCGGAAATATGGTAGACCAGGACCCGTTGACCGATTTCGAAACGGCGACAGCCAGGACCGGTCTTCAAGATCTGGCCCGCCGGTTCGTGGCCCACCGTCACATCCCAATAGCTGCCCGGTCCGCGGCCGGCGATGTGGCTGTGATAGATGGAATGAATGTCCGACCCGCAGATGGTGGAGGCCTTCATGCGCAGAAGAACCTCGCCCGGGCCCGGTTCGGGCACCGCGATTTCGCGAAGAACGGCAGTGCTGTTGCCGGGGAGATATCCCCCTTTCATAGCGGTGCAAATCGGCTTCCCGGTGGTCATAAATAGTGAGCGCGATACGTCGGCGACGATGATCAAGCCTAAGGTGTTGGAGATTAGAGGTATGGATTCATCGACTGGGTCAACGCAAAACACCGCCGCTCCGGGCGTTGCCCAATCTCCCGGCGGTCAATGCCGTCTCTTTCCCTCGCGAATCGGAGAGAATTCCCGTACGTTTTCTCCATCGGCGGCAGCCTAATCCCAATGGACCATAGATGAAAGCACGGAACTCCTGCGCCGTCATTTGAGCAATGTGACCCGGCCGTTTCTCAATCGGTCGCCCCCATGCCTTGGTCGATTCGGTCCGCTCCGAAGTGACCTTTTGCCCTCCGGTTCGTCCTCCTAGGCAGAGGAAATTCCTTGTGGAGTGAACCTTGCTTTCGAAACCCCGATGAGTCCCTTCCCCGCTTTAAGCCTGACGGCCGCCGCAATCGTGGCGGCGGCCGTTCTTTGCGCCGGGCCCGTCAGGGCCGAGTCTCAAACTGAAATCGACGTCGTCAGCAACCTGAGCAAAGCCGGAAGCGAAATCGAACATCCCAGCGTTGCTCACCCTGTCTACTATCTGCCGGTCATGAGCGGGTTTATGCAGCCGATTCATCCCGTGGGCTTTGGTGAAAATCCCCCTCCCGCCAGCGACGTCGCTCACACTATCGCCCTCACCTTGAGCCACCAAGGCTACCTCATGGCCAGACCGGGACTGCGGGTGAACGCCAAACTGGAAATTGCCTATGCCGACGGCACCGTCGTGATGGTGCCGTCTGACCCGTGGCCGGGCCGGCCGATTCATCTGCATGCGTCCGGCAATATCCCCCTCACTGTCGCCATGATCGAATCTGCCGATGGGCCGTATTCCTTTCGCTTGGCCCACCAGCACAGCCACAGTCACCACCTGGCCCCGCTCATCCAGGTTTTTCGGACGATCGACCCGATCCATGGACCCGTGATGCAAGCGATGCCCGCCATCGTACTCGTAATCCAGTGGGGCGAACTGCACCCCGGGGGGAACGGTGGACGGGCCGCTGGCGGCCTGGACATGCCGGTCTGGCTGGCAATGTTGGCCGGCGATCATTTCAACCCTCTCACCGACACGGACGTGGATGAACTTTTTCAGCGTACGTCGGCCGATCGTTACTTCGTGGTGGTCTCCGCCTTTGACTTCAAGAGCTGTCTGAACGGACAAAAGAAGAAGCTGCTGTGGCGGACGCGGATGAGCGTGCCGTCGAATATGTTCGGCGAAAGGTTCGCCCACATGCTGCCGATGTTGCTCACTGCCGGCGAGGCGCAACTGGGCCGGGAAACCAGACATCCCATCTTCTCGGAAGTGCCCCTGACCAAGGAGGGCAGCGTCAGCATCGGCACCCCGGTGGTGAAGGACTACGAGGAGGTCCCTCCCACCATCCCCGACGTGGGGTCGGACCGTTTCCTCCCCCTTAAGTTCAAACCCTAGCTCGGGACGACGGAATCCGACTCTTAAGCCTTCCGCAGCCAAAATTCCATCGCCCCCTCCCCCTCTCGGAGAAGATCGCGCCGCTCCTTCTCCACCGTGAATTCCTGAAAATAGTCAGCCAGCTCCTCGCGGCGATAAAAGGCATAAAACCGGCTGCCCGTCAGCTTCTCCTGCGCCACCGGGCCGCCGGGATAGCCCTCCCGCGGCACGTCGATAAACCGCTCGCCCGTTCCCAGCTTGAGATTGAGAAACAACACGCCGCGGGAATTGAGCCTCCGCCAAAAACTCGCGAGGCAGTCTCGAAATTCCGCCTTCGTCAGGTGATAGAGGCAGGCGCACGCCCAAATCCCGTCAAAATTTCCGCCGATCACCGAGGCCTCGCGCAGATCAGCCTGGAGATAAATTCCCGACGGATCCGAAGCCCGGGCCAGGGCCAGCATCCCTTCCGACAGGTCGAACGAGACCGGGCGGGCGCCTAAGCCGGCCAGAAAGCGCGAATCCCGGCCCTCGCCGCAACCCGCCACCAGGACCGAAGGTCCGGGCAGCCGGCCAAAAAATTCCCGCATGGAATCCTCCAGCCAGGCCCGATGCTCGGGCGTGGCAATGACGTGGTACGACGCCGCAATCTGGTCGTAAGTTTCGATCGTGCGGCGAGTTTTGTCCATAGGCTTACGACTCCCGGGATGGAGCGATCTGCCGCCGATACCCGGGGGCCAACACATAGTTTAGCTGGACCAGAACGATGAAAGCGATGCTCAGGTAGGTATTAAAAATGCAGAGCAGGGCCCCGGCGGCATAGAGCGATTGCGCGATAACGATGCGCCGGCAGATCGCTGCCGGCAGATCGGCGGGGATATCGGATTTCAGGAGGCGAGATCTCACCGCATAGCCCCACGCCATATAGAGGAATAGTCCGAGGAGCAGAATATTGCCCCAATAGGCTAAGAGGGCCGTCCGATAGCTTGCGTACTCCGCCAGGAACTTGGTCATAAACGGCATGAGCGTGACCGCGAAGAGAAATCCCAGATGGATCCAGGTCAGGTGATGATCGGATCGGGCGAGATGATTGAGCTGGCTCTGCTGCCCCACCCAGAAAATGCCCAGAGTCATAAAACTCATGAGGTACATAATCAGGCGCGGCCCCATCGGCGCCAGAGCCTGCCAAAGCGCCCGCTCCGACGGGTGCCCGCCCATCGCCGCCACGGCCGGCACGGCCAGATCCAGCACGAGCAAAGTCATGCCGACCCCGAAGATGCCATCGCTCAAGGCCGCCAGCCGTTCGACGCTCTGTCCCGCGAGGTGGTTATACGAAAGTTTCATCGTCCCCGGCCCAAGACCGACCCGACCGTCAGAGAATGATATGGCGGCCGATCTCGGGCACCGTGCGGACGCCGCACAAGGCCATGCTCACATCCATTTCCTTGCGGATGATCTCCAGGGCCTTGGTCACGCCCTTTTCGCCCTGGGCGCCCAGCCCGAAGTTGAAGGCGCGGCCCACCATGGTGCCCTTGGCCCCGAGCGCGACCGCCTTGAGCAAGTCCTGGCCACTGCGAATCCCGCCGTCCATCCAGACCTCGATCTTGTCCCCCACCGCCTCGACGATGGGCGGAAGCGCCTTGATCGAGGACATGGCCCCGTCGAGTTGCCGGCCGCCGTGGTTGCTGACGACCAGGGCGTCGGCCCCGGTGTTGACGGCCAATTTGGCGTCCTCGACATCCAAAATGCCCTTCAAGATCAGCTTTCCGCCCCACTCTTTCTTGATCCAGGCGACATCGTTCCAATTCAGGGTGGGATCAAACTGCTCGTTTGCCCAGTTGGCGATGGAGACAAGCCCGGTCGCCTGCGGTACGTGGCCGACAACATTGCCGAAAACCTTGCGCTTGGCCCCGAGCATGCGCAGCCCCCAGGCCGGTTTCATCGCCAGGGACAGGACGTTGGCGAAGGTCAGGCGGGGCGGGACACTCAGGCCGTTCTTCAAGTCCTGGTGGCGCTGCCCGATCAGCTGGAGATCCAAGGTCAGGACGAGAGCGGAGCACTTGGCGGCCTTGGCCCGGCCGATCAGGCGCTTCACATAGTCGTGATCGCGCATGACGTAGAGCTGGAACCAGAAAGGCTTGGTCGTGGCCTCGGCCACGTCCTCGATCGAGCAAATGCTCATGGTCGGCAGCGTATAAGGCACCCCGAATTTCTCGGCCGCGCGGGCGGCATGGATCTCGCCGTTGGCCCATTGCATCCCGGTCATCCCCACCGGGGCGAGAGCCACCGGCATCGCCACCGGCTGGCCGATCATCGTCGTGGCGGTGCTGCGGTCCCCGACGTTGACCCCCACGCGCTGACGCAGCCTCAGAGCCGCCAAGTCCGAGCTATTCGCCCGGTAGGTGCTTTCGGTGTAGCTCCCCGCGTCGACGTATTCGTAGAACGGCTTGGGAGTGTTTTTCTTGTGCAGGAGGCGCAGATCTTCGATGCAAGTGATGACGGGCATAGGAGGAACCTACCCGACTAGCGGGGATTGCCCACCGATTCAAGCCGGCAACGCGGCCAGGGGCACCACCGTCACCTCGACCTTGAATTCCTGGGTCCGGCCGCCGCGGTAGGTGCCGCTGACCGGCCGGATGTCGCCATAATCGCGCCCCACCGCCACTTTGACGTAGGAATCGTCGACCGCCCGGTCATGGGTGGGGTCGTAGGCCGCCCAGCCAAAGCCCGGAACCAAGGCCTCCACCCAGGCATGGGAGGCCTCCGGCTCGCCCTCCCGAGGCCGCCGGTTGAGAAAATAGCCGCTGACATAGCGGGCGGGTATTCCGCTACACCGGCAGAGGCCGAGCATGACGTGGGCAAAATCCTGGCAGACGCCGGCGCGCAGTTCCAGGGCATCAGTCGCCCGGGTGTCCACCCCCGTCACTTGCGCCTGATAGGTGAAGGTCTGGTAGACATGGCGGCTAAGTCGGGCGACCTCGCTCCAGACGTCAGTAGGACCATCCGCCCGGGCGATCGCCGCCTCGTGGATCATCTCCGGGCCCAAGGGAACCAGATGGGTGGCCGTGAGGAATTCGGCATGAAGCTCCCGCTCGGGCGCGGCGGCGAGGGCGGCCAGAGTCACGACCGGCACCGGGGGCCGCAGCCCGTCCGGCGTCGTCTCCACCTCCGATTCCGCCTCCACGACCAGCTGGCGGTGGGGAGCGGCCACGTCAAAATAGAAGACCGTGTTGCCGTTAAAATCCAGGTACTCACCGATCGGCCCCGCCGGGTCCACCCGCAGGGCAAAATGGCGACAGGCCTGGATCGTGTCGTCGATCGGGCGCAGCCGGACCTCATTGAAGCTGTCCCGGGCCTGATCGGCGTAGACAAAAGTCGTGCGATGAGTGAGGCGGAGGAACATGCGGGCCGCGGGAGGCAGGGCGGGTGCGCCGCTTTACTGCTGCTGCTGTTGCTGCTGCGGGTCCTCAGGTCCCAGTTCGGCCGGATAAAACATGGTAGTCTGAACCACTTCTTTACCAATCAGGTCAAGCGATTGCTGCACCTCGAGAAGAAACTCATGCAGGCCTTGATCGAGGACGTCGTTGATCGTCAGGGACTGGAGATTGGCCAGGAGGCGGCGGGCCGCCCGGGCGGCCGCGGTGCGCGGGCGCGGCGCCGTCTCCCCCAGGATGCGGTGGAGAAACTCCTCCAGCCGGGTGACGCAATAATTGAGTGACCGGGGGAAGGAATCGGAAAAGATGAGGAAATCCGCCACCTTCCAGGGCAGGATCTCGTGCACATAGTAGCGCCGGTAGGCATCAAGGGCGCTGGCCGAACGCAGCACGGCATGCCACTGGGCCGTATCCACCGCCCCACCGACGTCGCTGACGTTCGGCAGCAGAATGTGGTACTTGACGTCGAGAATGCGGGTGGTTTTGTCCGCCCGCTCGATCAGCTTGCCGAATTGGATGAATTCCCAGCCCTCGCTACGCGAATAGGTCGAGTCGGTCAGCCCCTGAAAGAGGTGGGACTGGCGCTTGATCTGCTGGAAAAACTCATCGGGCCCGGCCGCCCAGACTTCGGTGGCGTCATGGGTTTTGAGGAAGAGGTACAACTCGTTGATGGTCTCCCACATCTCGGTCGAGATCTGATCGCGGATCATGTAGGCGTGCTGGCGCGCGCCGAAGATGCAGGAGAGAATCGAGTTGGGGTTGCTCAATTCGAAGGCGAAAAAGTGCGTGACGGTGCGGCTGTCGGCCGACTCATGCAGCGAATCGAAGAGCTCGAGATCGCCCGAACTCGCCAGGATGGAGGACCAATGCTCGAGGAGGGCCTTGTCGTTCAGGCGCTGAAAATCGATCAGGAACTGCAAATTGACGTCAAGCAGTCGGGCCGTGTTCTCCGCCCGCTCGATGTAGCGGCTCATCCAATAGAGAGAATGGGCCACGCGGGAGAGCATGACGGTCGCCTGCGGCCGGACGGTGGGAATCTTGCTCATGGTTCGCCCTGCAGGACCCAGGTGTCCTTGGAGCCGCCGCCCTGGGAGGAATTGACCACCAGCGAGCCGGAGCGCAGCGCGACCCGGGTCAGGCCGCCGGGGGTGACGGTGATTTTCTCGCCGTTGAGGATGTAGGGGCGGAGGTCGATGTGCCGTCCTTCCAGGCGGTTGTCGCACCAGGTGGGCGAGCGGGAGAGCATGATCGGATCCTGGGCGATGAAATTGCGCGGTTGGGCGGCGACCTTGGCCCGAAACTCCGCGATCTCCGCCTCCGTCGCCGCCGGTCCGATCAGCATGCCGTAGCCCCCGGCTTCGTTGGCCGACTTGACCACCAACTTCCCCAGATTTTCGAGGATGAACTTCCGCTCGGCGGGCTCGGAGGCGAGGTAGGTGTTCACGTTTGGCAGGATCGGATCCTGGTCGAGATAGTATTTGATCATCTTCGGGACATAGGCGTAGATCACCTTGTCGTCCGCGACCCCGGTGCCGATGGAGTTGGCCAGGGAGACGTGGCCGGAGCGGTAGGCTCCCACTAGGCCGGGCACGCCCAGAAGCGAATCGGGCCGGAAGACCAGCGGATCGAGAAAGTCGTCGTCGATCCGGCGGTAGATCACGTCGACCGACACCAAGCCGGCCGTCGTTCGCATGAAGACGCGGGAGTCGCGCACGACCAAGTCCCGCCCTTCCACGATGGGAATGCCCATCTGCCGGGCGAGAAAGGCGTGCTCGAAATAGGCGCTGTTGCCCACCCCGGGCGTGAGGAGGACAACGTTGGCCTTGTCGGTCCGCGGCGGGGCGATGTAGCGCAGCGCCCGCAGCAGGTCATCGCTGTAGCTTTCCACCTTCGCCACCCGGTAGCTTTGAAAGAGAGAAGGGAACGCCCGGCGCATAGCGGTGCGATTCTCGATCATGTAGGAGGCGCCGGACGGGCAGCGCAGATTGTCCTCCAGGACGAGATACTGACCGGTTTCGTCGCGGATGAGATCCGTGCCGCAGATGTGCACATAGATGTCCCGCGGCACGGAGAAGTTCATGAACTCCCGCCGGAAATGCCGGGCGCTGAAAACCTGGACGGCCGGCACAATCTTGTCCTTCAGGATCTTTTGGTCGTGGTAGATATCGTGGAGGAACAGGTTGAGGGCGGTGAGCCGCTGGATCAGGCCGGCTTCGATCCTGGCCCATTCCTGGGCCGGAATGATGCGCGGAATCAGGTCGAACGGAAAAATCCGCTCCGTGCCCTCGGCGCTTTCATAGACCGTGAAGGTCACGCCCCGGCGGAGAAAAGCCAGCTCGACGGCCGTGCGCCGCTGGTTGAATTCGCCTTCGGAGAGGACCTGGAGGCTCGAGGCGAGATGGCCGTAATGCGGCCGGAATTCTCCCGTCGGACCGAACATTTCGTCGAAAAATGGTCCGCGATCGTAGGCGGGATTGAGGATGGACACAGAGGAGTTCGTAATCCTAACCCGGCAGCAGTTCCCTTGCCAATCCTAGAGCGCCGGCTGCGGCGGCTTCACGGGCGTGGCGCCGGCACCCGTCACCTTCGTCTTCCGGCGGAAGAGCTTATGCGCTTGCACGGCATAAAGCCAGCTTTGCCCCTGGCCGCCGAAGGCCAGGCTCGAAACCCGGCCAAAATCCGGCCCGTTGAGAATCGCGGCGATGCGGCCATTTTGTTCGGCCACCTGGATGCCCAGCGGGCTGGCAAAAAACACCTGGCCCAGCGTGTCGAGCGTCACCGCCGTGACACCGCTGGCTGGCGCCAGGTCCGGGACGTAGAGCCGATAGAACGGCTCGCCGTTTTCGGGCGTCCGGTCCGGCCCGAGCTGATAAGACCAGCTGAAGCGGGACTGCCCGTCGGCCACCACGAGCAGGCCCTGGTCGGGCGACAGCGCCAGGCCGGAGGGAAGGATCATTTCCGGCGGCTTTTGCCCGCGGCGAAGTTCCCCCCGGGGGCTAATCCGGCCGATCCCACCGGTGAGGCGGTCGAGAAAATAGACCTCGCCTCGGGCCGTGACCGTCAGGGTCGCGGCCTCGACGCGCTCCGCCTCCACCCTCATTTCCCCCGCAGGCCCGAAGGAAACAATCCGGTGTGCGAGGGGCTGGGCGGCGTAGAGACGCCCCGCCGGTCCAAAACCCAGGGCGGCCGCCCCGCCCACATCGTCGCGGACCAGCGAAACCCGGCCGCCAACGTCCACGCGGTAAAGGCGACTGGCCAAGGGCTCCGTGAAGAACAGCTCTCCTTCAGCATTGGCCGCCAGGCCCCCAATCGAGGAATAGGTCCCGCCGATCTGCTCCCAGGGCCGGTCTGCCGAAACCAAGGAGTAGACCCGGCCCCGGGGTTCGTAGCCGGGTTGGGTCATGGTCGCCGGCTCGCGCACCGCGATCGGCCGGGGGTAGCCGCCCCACAGCCAGCGCAGCGCCTCGGGCATCAACACGGCGCCTTGCCGGGTGTTGTGCAGCCCTTCCCCCATCACCAGCCGGGCGTCATACCCGGCGAATTTCAAGGCCTCGAACATCACCTGGTTGTTAATCGGCCAGCTGCCGGCGAAGGAAATCCCCCACGGCTGGCCGGGAACGATATGGTCGTTGCGGCCGTCCTGCATGAAGACCCGCAGAGGACGCGGTTCGGTTTTCCGCACGAGCGAGGGCAGCTCTTCGGCCCCCTTCATGTCGACGTAAGTGCCGATCAAGCTGAGCAGGCGGTGAAACTGGTTGGGCCTTTGCCAGGCGGCGACGAAGGCGCCGACCGCCCCGGTGCTCACCCCCGCAATGGCATGGTCATCCGCCCGGTCCGAGAGGAGCTGCTCCTGGGCCACCGCGGGCACCAATTCCTCCAGCAGGAAAGAAACGAATCGGTCGCTCAGGGAGTCGTATTCGAATATCCGCTCATAACGGTTCTGCTGCTCCGGCGATAGCACGGGCAAGATCCCCGGATCGACAAAGATGCCGACCAGGGGCGGCAGATCGCCCCGGGCGATCAGATTATCCAACACCACCGGCACATGCATGCCCTGAATGGCGCCCGTGCCATCGAGGAAGATCATATAGGACGCCGCCTGTCCGACCGGCAACCGGGCCGGCCGATAGACCGCATAGCGGTGCGGCGTGCCGGGGTAAAAGTTTCCCGGGGCGAGCGTGTGCCAGGTGAGCGTGCCGCGCGGCACGCCGGGCTGGACGAGGGAATCGGGGGTGAGCACCGGCTCTTGGCCCTGGAGCCAAACAGCCAAGCCCAAGAACAGAGCGGCAAAGGACTTCATAGGGAACCGCACGGGGTTGCCTTGAAATAATCCGCTCTGCCCGCAAGGCGAGCAGAACCCGCGCCCTACGGCAGCTCGTAGGCCTCGAGCAAGGCGACTCCGGAACCCTGGCTCAGGCTGCTGACCACGACCGAATAATTTCCGGGGTTAAGGGTCAGGACGAGGGCCGCATCCACGCTGCCCAAAGGCAGGTTGAAGGCCTGGACCGCCGCCTCAGCCGCCTGCACCTGGCTGTCGTCGGCCCAGCCGCCGTTGGCGGCGACAACCGCGCTGCCCTGATAAACCTGCAACTGCGGATCGGGCAAAAATCCGGGCACCCCGAATTGGCTCAAGGTCGGACCCACCGCACGGAGGAGCACGCGCTTCGGAGCGCTGCCGGTCACGACCAGACCGGCCGTGAGCACGGCCCCGTTCGGCCCCACCGGACCTCGCGCCGAAAGATCGACCAATTGGGAGGTGCCGTCGCCCGCCACCTCATAGATCTCCAATAGGGAGGCGCCGGAAGAACCGTCTGCGCTCGCCACGGTGGCGCTATAGGCTCCCGGACCGAGCGTAGTCAAAATCGCCGAATCGGCGCTGCCAGGGAGAAAAGCGAAGGCGCCGCTGGCCGAGGCGGCGGCGGCGATGGCATCGGCGTTGGCTGCTGTGCCCCAGCCCTGATTGTGGCCGAGCGCGGCATTGCCCTGAAACAGAGTGAGCAGCGGCTGGCCTATGGAGTTGTCGACGCCAAAGTTTGTGAGAGCCGGCCCGGCGGCCCGCACCAAGACCTGCATGGCGCCGGGGCCTTGCACGACGAAGCCGGCGATCAAGGCTTGGCTGCCGGTCCCCGCCTGGCCGAGCGTGGAAAGATTTTTGAGCGTCGTGGGAGCGGAGACCGTGCCCGTCACGGTCAGCTGAAGCTGCTGAGCGGTGATCGAAAAGGACCCGGTCAAGCCCGGGGGCAGGCCGCGGTAGCTGCAATCGGCAGCGTTGAAGGTGGTGCCCGCAAAGGCGGCCAAGACATAGCTGCCGGCGCGACCGGTGCCTTGAAAATCAAAGATAAAGTTCGGGCCGGTGCCTTTGGCGAGGTTGCCGGAGATAACGCACATCGGCGCCGCCGTGCCCGCCTCGTCCAGCGCCCAGAGTGCCGTGGCCGAGCCATCCGCCGAGCCGTTCCAGACCAGATCGCTGCCGAAGTGGAGCGGACCAGCCCCGCCACCGGCCCGAAGCCGACCGCCGCTGACGAGGATGAGCTTGCCGGCGACCGTGCCCAATCCGCCGATCTCAGCGCCGTTTTCGACCGTCACGACACCGCTGCCCGCCAGGAAGCCGGAGACCCAAAGCGTCCCAGCCACCACCTCCGTCGCCCCGCTGTATGTGCTCATGCCGGAGAGTGCCAGGGTGCCCCCGCCCGTTTTGGTCAGACCCCAGCTTCCCCCCATGTCGGCTGTACCACCCGAGCCGGTCTGGTCGGCAATCGCATCGGTGAGCGTCTGGGTTTGGCCGAGGCCGGGTGAAAAAATGATCTTCCCGGCACCGGTATTATTTTCGTCGCTGCCCTGAAGAAAAATGCCGGAGCCGAAAGCCGATCCATTGATGACGCCCAAGCCGGCGGTGACCGCGTTGCCGTTGACCAGGAGCGATCCGAGAACGGTCACGCTGCCGCCGCTCTCGACAAACAGGGCTCCGCCCGCTCCCAGGCCGCCGCCGCCGCTCAGCCCAAATCCGGTGAGGCCCACCCCGCCGCCCCCAAAGCCACCCATGCCGCCCCCGCCTGAGCCCATGGCTCTGCCCTGCCCGCCTCCGCCCCCAAAGCCACCGCGCCCTCCGATCCCGAGTTCGGCTTCGCCGCCCCCGCCGCCAAAGCCGCCGTCTCCGCCCGGGTTCGGCTCCGAATAGCACCCACCGCCACCGAAGCCACCGGCACCTGAGCGGCCGACGATTTCATAGCCATCGACTTGCCCCCCTACCCCGCCCCCGCCGCCATCAAATCCGTTCGATCCACCGCCCCCGCCACTAGGGCCGCCCAGCGCAGACCCAGGGCCGTCACCCGCCCCGCCAGGGAGTGCGCCCAGGGCAATGCCAACGCCTGCACTCGTTTGGCCCGTGCCACCATCCGCGCCGACGCCCAAGCCGCCGCCCCCTCCCATCACGGCCCCATTTCCGCCCATGCCGCCGCCGCCCCCGAATTTTCCGCCTTGGCCGCCGGCAGCGGCGTTGGCCACCAAACTCACATTGCTGAGGGTCACCGCCGCTTGGTCGGCAACAAACAGCGCCCCGCCAAGCCCTGCCCCGCCCCCACTACCGGATCCGCCTTGGGCCAAAGCAGCGGTGATAGTCAGGTCCTGGACCGTGACGGTAACCGGCGCCTGGGTCGCCGTGCCCGGGATAAAACCACCAATAAATAGACCCCGAAACCGATGGGCGCCGGAAAGGACAAAATGCTGGCCTGCGATAGTGACATTGGCCTGCACCAGCGGCAGATCCCCGTTTAGAGTGATATTGGACCCGAAAACGATCACATCGCCATTCTGGGCGCCGCCCGCGGGATCGAGGGCCGCCCGCAGATCCCCGTCGTTATTGACCGTAAAAGTCGAGGCACCCGCGGTCGACCAAGCGATCGCCCAGGTGGCCAACCAAGCCATGCGACCGGGTTTCATCGCTTCTCTTGACCACTGGCGGCGAGAAACCCGCTATTCCCCGTACTCTCCAGCCGCGGAAACCAGACGGAACAATCAAGTCACCTCCGTTTCGTTGACCGCGGCGGAAACTCGGATCAGTCTGCCTGGGTGGAGTTATCCGCTCAAAATCTGCCTCCGCCCCGCCCCCTGCGAAAAATGATCGTTCGCTCCGTCCTCTCGGCGGTGGCCATCTACCTGATCGCCATCACGGTCTTCGCTCTTTTCCACGGCGGGCTACGCCTCGATTATGTGCGCTTTCTCGCCCGCGAGAACCTGACGCTCGGGCTGGTCATTCTCGCCCTCCTGCTCGTCCGCAACCTTTGGTTCCGGCGGCGTTGATCGCGGCAGCGCCGACCCCCAAAAATAGACAGCCCCCCCGCCCTGGCAGGGGCGAGAGGACTGCAAATGAGCCCGGCGACAAGCGCCTGGAACTCAGAAGGGCTTAACGCCAGCCACCCTCGACGCGGTGATAGTGGCCGTCGTGGTCACGATCCCAGCGCGGGGAGACCCAGCGGCTGCGGCCATGCGGCGGGCGGTCCCAATGGCCACCCACCCAGCGGTAGTGGCCGGGGGCGCCATCCCAAAAGCCGCCCACCCAAACATAGTCCGGGCCGGGCGAGGCGACCATGACTTCGTGGGGCGGAGGCGGAGGACCCGCTTCGACTCCGATACTGAAATTCACATCACCCAGAATGGGCGACGCCGCAGCCTGACCGCTCAAGCCGCCCAGAACCACCAGGCCCAAGGCGCCCGCGGGCAATAAATGTTTTAGAGTCTGTTTCATACTGGGCTTGGACAGCTGTTCCCCGGTCTGGTTGCACGCCGTCGCTCACCGGGTGCCATTTACATAGCCCAGCAGGTCCCGAAAAATCGCCTCTTCCGGCTGCCGGTCATAGTGGGAGCGGGCCGCCCGCAGCAGTTGCCGCGGTCGGAAAAGGCGCCCGCCCCGGAAGGTGCACTCGACCTGGGCGATGTCCTCGATCCTTTCCAACGGGTTGCCGCGCACGGCCACCAAGTCCGCCGGCCGCCCCGGCGCAATCCGCCCCGCGCTCAACTCCAGACCGAGGACCCGGGCACCGACCGACGTGGCCGACCGCAACGCGTCGACCGGCTTGATCCCGCCGTCGACATACAGAGCGAGCTCGTCATGGACGCTGAAGCCCGGGAAGAGATGCGGAAAGGGCGTGTCAGTGCCGAGGGCGATGGTCAGCCCCCGCTCCTGCATCCGGGCCAAACAGATTTTCATGCTCGGAACCGGCTCCTGGAAGCGAAGGCGGCCCGCGGCCGGCCCAAAGCGGCTGCGGTAGCGGGTCCAGATGTCCAGCAACGTCGGATGGACCCACTCCCGCCGCGTGTCGTGGGCGAAGGAGAGATCGAGGATCCGGCCCAGGCGGTCCCAGACCACCAGGGTCGGTGTCATCACCACCTTCTCCGCCAAAAAACAGTCGATCAGGGCGTCCATCTCCGCCGCCGAACTCTTCTGCCAGGCCGCCCCGCAGCCCGTCAGATGCTGGATCTCGTCCAGTCCGGCCGCCGCCGCGTCCTCCGCCCGAATTTCGCCCAAATGCGCGAGCGTGGGCTTGCCCAGCCGATGGGCCTCTTCCACCCCGCTGCGCAGAAGTTCGAGGTCCATCCCGGCATAGAATTTGATGGCGTCGACGCCGCGCTCGACCTCGTGGCGGATAGCGGCCCGCAGCGCCGCCGCATCGGTGTGCGGCCGGCCCATCGCCGGCCAGTACGCCTTCGGGCCATCGAGGAGGTAACCGCAGCAGACGATGCCGGGGCCGGCGGCCAAGTCCCGGCGATGGCTTTCGCGCAGGGCCAGAATCGACTCCAGGTCGTTGCCGACATCGCGGATTGTCGTGACCCCGGCCGCTAAAAAGGCCGGACCCATCACCGGCGAGTAATGGACATGGGCGTCGATGAGCCCGGGCAAAAGGGTGCACCCTTCGAGCCGGTGAACTTCCTGATCGGCCGGGATGTCTCCCTGGGGGCAGACCGCCTCGATCTTCCGGCCGCGCACCAGCACGGCCTGGCCCAGGGCCGGCTGATCGGCGGTGCCGTCCCAAAGGCGGTCCGGGAGCAAGGCAATGGTTTTCATGGATCGGGCCGCCGGAGGGGGTCAGAGGCGGATGGCGCCGGCGGCAAAATTCGCGGCCGCCCGGCGGACGGCGTCCGTGAAACGCATGTAGGCCACGCCGCTGGCAAAATCGGTCAGCTGCACCGGGGTTCCGGTCCGGATGCTGGCGACAAAATCCTCCTCCACCCGCCAGCCCCGGCGCGATTCCACCGGCACGCTCACCTGGCTCTCCGGCGCTTCGCCCCGGGCGAGCCAAAGCTGGCCGGCCGCGACGTCCAGGCGCAAGCTTCCGGCGCTGCCGTTCAGCCGGATCTCATTGCGGGGCAGGCCGCGCTCGACCCCGCTAAAATGCGCGGCGAGGCGCGCGCCATCCGCATACCGACCCAGGACCGTGAGGCTTTCCGGCACCCGCACGGGGGTCAGCCGGCCGTGCTCGTCCGCGCGCTCGGCGGTAAATACGGCGGCGGCGGCCGCCACCTCGACGGGATCGAACCCCAGCCAGCGCCGGATGGTCTCGTAATAGATACCCAGGCTGAGCGTGTTGATGCCGCTGCGCCGTTCATCGAGGCGCGGCGGCAGGGGCAGGGCCGGGTCGGCGTAGACCGCCGAGGTCTGGGTGATGCAGACCTCGCGGAGGAGCCCGAGTTGCCGCTCCCGCAGGATCGCGCCGATCGTGGCATCAAAATCGAGTGAAAGGGGTGCGGGCACAATCTGGGCCACAAGGTCGGGGCGCGTCCGGCTCGACGCCAGCATCGCCTCCGCTTCGCTCAGGCTGGCCGCCATCCGCGCCTCCGTCAGGACATGCTTGCCCGCCGCCAGCGCCGCCCGGGTGATTTCGGCATGCAGGTCCGGCCAGGTCCCGATCACGACCGCATCGAGTGCGGGATCGGCCACCACCGCCCGCCAATCCGCTGCGATCCGGGGGATGCCGAATTTCTTCGCCACCGCCGCGGCCGACGCGACCGAGCGGTTGCTGACCGCCGCCACCTCCACGCCAGGCAGGGCCTGCAGTCCCGGCAGGTGCCGGGCCT
>Ga0302320_10015626_pt1 | contig 15573 bp, 15 predicted proteins | sample Bog_T0_3_FD_202130 | JGI IMG/M metagenome (GOLD analysis project Ga0302320, IMG submission 202130) | Peat permafrost microbial communities from Stordalen Mire near Abisko, Sweden - Bog_T0_3 | ecosystem: Environmental > Terrestrial > Soil > Wetlands > Peat | place: Sweden: Abisko, Stordalen Mire... | reverse complement strand
CAGGCTGGAGTTCTGTTCCCCGAAGGCCACTTTCATATCGAGAGCGTCCGCGACCTTCTTCGTTTCGCTGAGCTCTTCCCAGGGGCAGGGTTCTTCGAACCAGAGGTACTTCATTTCCTGAAGACGCTTGCCGATGGCGATGGCGTTTTTCGCATCGTAGGATCCGTTGGCGTCGGCCATCAGGGTGACTTTACTTGCGAGCTTCTGGTGGGCAAGCTCGAAGATTCTGTCGGTGCGGCCGGGCATGGCGTCATTGTTATCGCTCATACGGCCGCCGATCTTGAATTTCACTGCTTTTGCGCCTGTGTATTCCACGCCGCGAACGTATATTTCGACTTCGTCTTCGGCGGAAAGTTCGCGCGCGGAACCGGAGAGGTAGATGGGGATTTCCTTGCGCAGGACTCCGCCCATAAGCTCGCCCGCGGACTTTTTCAGGGTCTTGCCCATCAGGTCAAACAGGCTCTGCTCGATATATGCGACCGGGCACCAGAAGGCCTGACCGGCCAGCTTGTAGTTGGAGTTGGTGATGTAGACTTCGTCGACCAGACGTTCGAGATCGCGCGCATCCTGGTTGAGGAAGTGCGGCATGACGCGGTGGGCGAGCAGCGGGATATAGTCGGCGATGTCCTTGCATTGGACGATGCCCTCAGCGCCATCGGTGGAACGTGTGCGGAGGAAGTACTGGCTGCCGGACTGGAGCAGTTCGATAGAGGCGATCTTCACGGGGGAAGAGAAGAACTTGTGCAGATCGAAGACGGGCTTGCCGTAGTCGACGATCTCAGCCGACATATCGTGCGCGGCTGCGCGGGGAGTTTGAGACGTGGCGCGCTGCGCTGCCAGTAGGGCGGCACTGCCGGCGGACGCGGTCTTCAGGAAATTGCGGCGTTGCATGCTTCATACGATATAACGGCGCGTCGGTTGTGACTGGCTCCCTCGGGATTGTGTCACTCCGAATTTCACGCTGAGACGCGGAGGAAGAGGGCAGAGAACGCGAAGAGAACCGGCGTCAGGTGGGTTATACAATGCCCGAGGGAGGAAGCGCCATGTTTACCGCTACAAAAGATCTGATTTTGCCCAGTACGACCACGGGGTCGTTCCCGCGTCCGCGCTGGTTCGATGTGAGTATGTGGGGACGGCCGCTCGATACGTGCATGCAGGACGTTCGATTCCGCGAGAAGCTTCAGGACGCGCTGGCCGTGGTGATCAGCGATCAGGAGCGCGCGGGCCTGGATATTCTCACGCATGGCGATTTCCACGTGGATGAAGACATGGCGGGTCGTGCATGGCACCACTATCCGTTGCAGCGGTGGGCCGGCTTCGAAGGCGATTATCTGCAGCCCGAAGAGACAACCGCACCGTGGCTGCACTATCCTCCCGGGACGCTTCTTAACGAGATTTATACGGGCTGGCGCTGGCCGCATGTGGTCGACAAGATCGAACACCGGCCGCTCGACTATCCGAAATTGTGGCGCATGGCGCAGGCGAAGACTCGCAAGCCGGTGAAGTTCGGTACCTGCTGCTCACAGGTGATGGCGCTTTTCCTCGATATTCATACGCCGAAATACACGGACAAACGGCAGATCATCTGGGACATGGCCGAAGCGATGAACAAGGAGTTGCTGGCGCTCCGCGACGCGGGTTGCCGCTGCATCCAGATTGAAGAGCCGACCTTCCACTTCATGGCGAATACCTACGGGAAAGACCATGAAGAAGTGAAGTTCATGATCGACGCGTTCAATCGCGAAGTGCAGGGGCTGGACGACGTGGAAATCTGGATTCATACCTGTTGGGGCAATCCGAACATGCAGCGGGTGATGGAAGACACCAGCTATGCGAATTCGATCGAGATTTATCTGGAGCGCTGCCGCGGGGACGTTTGGACGCTGGAGATGAAGGACCGGAACCAGAAGGACATTGAGCTGTTCGCGCCGTTTAAGAATGATTTGAAGAAAAAGATCGCGATCGGGGCGGTAAGCCACAGGCAGTTACAGGCAGATACGCCGCAGGATGTGGCGGCTGAAATTCGCAAGGCGCTGAAGTATATCCCTGCGGAAAAGCTGATCATTTCGAGCGACTGCGGCTTCGGGCGGCAGGGGTGCACGCGTGAGATTTCGTTCTACAAGGCGAGCGCGATCGCTCAGGCCTGCAACATCGTGCGCGGGGAACTGGGGCTGCCTGCGACTTACGTGCCCGCGACCGATCCGCAACTGCAGATCGACGTGGTGCCGGGCCGAAAGGCGTAGAAGCGGAGCCGAATGAAATACGTTGCGCTGTTGCGCGGGATTAACGTCGGCGGCAAGAATATGCTGCCGATGAAGGCGCTGGCGGAGATGTTCGCGGCTGCGGGATGCCGCGACGTCGCTACGTATATTCAAAGCGGCAACGTGGTTTTCAGCGCGACGGCAGCGGTGCTGAAGAAATTGCCGGGGGCTATCTCCGGAAAGATCGCGGATGATTTTGGCCATCGCGTGCCGGTTATGATCCGTTCGCACGATCAGATGGCTGCGGTTGTGCTCGACAACCCGTTCCTGAAAGCCGGAGAGCCGGAGAAGTTACTGTATGTCGCTTTTCTGGCCGATGTGCCGGGCACGGATGCGGTGACGAAGCTGGACCCCGACCGTTCGCCCCCGGACCGGATTTTTGTGAGCGGCGGCGAGGTCTATCTTTGCCTGCACAATGGCGCGGCGAAGACGAAGATTACGAATGCATGGCTCGATTCGAAGCTTTCAACGATCAGCACTGCGCGCAATTGGGCGACGGTGATGAAGTTGTATGAGATGACGAAGCCGTGATCCGGCGATCGCAGTTCTACAATGAAAGATCCACTTTCCTAATATGAAACTCATTCGTTTTGGCGAGCCCGGCCGCGAGAAGCCCGGCGTTCTTCTGGAAGATGGCAAGCGCCTGGATGTCAGCGCCGCCGTTTCCGATTATGACGAGGCGTTTTTCGGCGGCGACGGTATCGACCGCCTGCGCGCCTGGCTGGCGGCGAATGCCGATCAGTCTCCCGTCGTTTCGGGCGATACGCGCCTCGGGCCCTGTGTCGCGCGGCCCTCGAAGCTGATCTGCATCGGCCTCAACTACGCGAAGCACGCGCGGGAAAGCAACATGGAGCCGCCGAAGGAGCCTGTCGTATTCTTCAAGGCGACGTCTTCGATCATTGGCCCTAACGATACCGTGATCATCCCGAAAAACTCGCGGAAGAGCGATTGGGAAGTGGAGTTGGCCGTTGTGATCGGCAAGCGCGCTTCGTACATCAGCGAGTCTGATGCGATGGATTACATCGCGGGCTACTGCCTGCACAACGATTACAGCGAGCGCGAGTGGCAGCTGGAACGCAGCGGCCAATGGGTGAAGGGCAAGAGCTGCGACACGTTCGCGCCGCTCGGCCCGTTCATGGCCACGCGGGATGAGATTGCCGATCCGGGTAATCTGAACCTCTGGCTCACGCGGAACGGCGTGACACGGCAGCATTCCAACACATCCGACCTGATCTTCAACGTTCCGTTTCTGGTCAGCTATCTGAGCCAGTTCATGAGCCTGTTGCCGGGCGACGTGATTTCGACCGGTACGCCCGAAGGCGTCGGGCATGGCTGCAAACCGCCTGAGTACATGGCGGCGGGCGACGTGATCGAACTGGGCGTGGAAGGCCTGGGGACGTCGAAGCAGCACGTTGTCGCTTACAGCGCGGCAAGCTGACGGCGTTGGGCTTCCGCCCTGCGTGCAGCTTTTGTCGGACGGCGCGCGTTCAGGGGCGACTGGACACACGGCGATAAGCCGCGTTCCGCATTCGGCGCCAAACAACTCCGACGTTGTCTCCGGCGTTGCCGGATTGAACGGGTGTGACTGGCTTGAGGTCGGTTTGCTGCTCGCCGAGCGCATCCGGATTTGAAATGCCAACGAAATGAGTGTCTGCGCCCACGCTCCGGAAATGAGGACTCGGACCTCAGACATAAAAAATGAGGCCAGTGCAACTTCTGCACTGGCCTCTTTGCTTTACCGCTAACGAACTCCGATTCGGCTAACCGGGAGAAGGAACGCCGAACCGGCGAAACGCAAACTGTTACTTCACGGCTACCGTTGCGGCACGCTTCGAGCGAAAGCCCGCAAACGCAAGCATTGCGGTTCCCATCAGAACCCACGTAGCCGGCTCAGGAGTGCTGGACCCGCCGCTGGGCAAATTGCTGTTACTGAAGATGTCTGCACCTTCCAGCTCCGACGCGCCGGACGACTCGTTAATGGCGCCGATAATGAGTTCGCCGTCGATGTGTCCGCCACCGCCGGTAAAGGTCAGGTAGGGGGCAAGGACATTGACCAGGCCATAGCCACTGGCGCTGAGGGTTCCGGCGCTGTTGGTTGACGTGAAATTCATCAGGACGTTGCTTGCGCCGCACGAACTGCCGCCGGTGCAGGCCGAGCCGTTGTAGGTGATTTGACCGTTGCTGAACGCAGCCGATCCGTTGGCGGACGAACCGGGCACGTTGATGACCACGGCTGCGCCGCTCGGTGCGGTGATGGTGATGCTGTTGTAGGTTGAGGCCGACGGGAGGTCGAACACACACAGACTATTGCTGCAGCTGGTGGCCGTCAGGGTATAGTTGCCGCTGTTGTTGACCACAGTCGCGCCTCCGGAATTGACCGTTCCGGCTGTCGATTCACCGCCAAGCGTGCTCGAAAGCTGCTCCAGGCTGGTGGCCGCGCTTGCAAACTGTGCCGCGGTGATTGGCATCGAAGACGCCGCAATATGCGTCCCCGTGCCCCCTACCGAGGTGGTGCCGACGTAGTCGTAGCCATGTTGGAACGTGTACGTGCCGCTGACATTGCCGCCGAAGTAGCCGAGGCCTGCATTGCCGTTATCCAGCTGGCCACCGCTGAAGCTCGCATTACCTTCTACGATCAGACCGGGGGTTGCGGGGCTGGCAGACAGCGAACTTTGATTGATGGAACTGTACCCGGCTCCCGATGAGAACGCGAGAGCGCCGCCAACCGCGACGGAACCCTGGATGTCGCTGGTCCCGCTGGTAACCGTGAATGCGCCCAGGTCAAATAAGTTGTAACCCTGTGCCACGCCCAGCGCGCTGCTGGCGTACAGGCCCGGGACCGATGCGGCCATGAGAACTGCGGTAACTGATAAATGCCTTGCTAACATGATCTGAGCGTGACAGGTAAGGAAACGCACGGCAAGATATACAGTACGGGGAACAAAATCGGCTACCCCTACAATAGTCCTAGTACCTCTAGCCGCTTAGTTACACAGTACTGACGGTATCCTGGTCCTTGCATAGCCCCCATCGACCCTGCGAGCCGGGTATGATCGAAATGGACACTCGCTCGAAACAAAGGAAGCCACGATTGATTCGCATAGCAAATGGACAGGGTTTTTGGGGCGATTCGCCCGATTCTCCGCTTGATCAGGTACGTCGCGGCCCGATCGATTACCTCACTTTGGACTATCTGGCCGAAGTGACCATGTCGATTCTGCAGAAGCAACGAGCTCGGGATCCCGAGGCCGGATACGCGCGGGATTTTGTGGATGTAGTGGGTCTAGTACTCCCTGATCTTGTGTCCAGGAACGTCCGTTTGGTAGCCAACGCCGGAGGCTTGAACCCGGAATCCTGCCGGCGCGCTGTTCTTGCCGTGGCGAGACGACAGGGACTGGAGGTTCCCGTTGCTACGGTGTCCGGCGACGATATCACCGGCCGTATCGACGAGTTCCTTTCTCAGGGCGTCGAGTTTCTGAATATGGATACCGGCGAACCGCTCTCGACGATTCGCGACCGCGTGCGCAGCGCCAGCGTTTACTTTGGCGCCTTCCCTATCGCCGAAGCTCTGGCGGGAGGAGCGCGGATCGTCATCACGGGTCGCTGCGCCGATGCGGCCCTCGTGCTCGGCCCGATGATTCATGAGTTTGGCTGGCAAACGAACGATTGGGACCGGCTCGCGGCGGGCATTGTGGCGGGACACGCTATTGAATGCGGGGCGCAGGGCAGCGGCGGGAACTGCCAGGACGACTGGGCATCGATCCCTGCGCTGGCCGATATCGGCTATCCGATTGTGGAAGCGGAGCCGGACGGCTCCTTTGTCATAACCAAGCACGCCGGAACGGGTGGACGCGTGACCGTTGCCTCGGTAACCGAACAGCTTGTTTATGAGATTGGTGATCCCCGCGCTTACCTGACACCTGACTGTGGCGCCGATTTCACTTCCTTCCATCTGGCGCAGGATGGACCGGACCGAGTCCGCTGCACGGGCGTGCGGGGCACACCCGCGACGCCTACCTATAAAGTGTCGATCAGCTTTGCGTCAGGGTTTCGGGCGATCGGCTCGGTGGCGTACGCCTGGCCCGACGCGTACCAGAAGGCGCAGGCCGGCGCGCGGATCCTGCGCGAGCGAGTGGAGCGCCTGGGACTGTCATTCGACGCCATTCACAGCGAACTGTTGGGCGCCAACGCCTGCCACGGTATCGAGGCTGCGGAGCCTTCGCCTGAACTGGCCGCCCAACTACCGGAAGTTGTGATGCGGTTCGGAGTACGGTCCGCGAGCCGGGCGGCAGTGGAACGGTTTACCAAAGAGATTGCCCCATTAGTACTGAGCGGACCTCCTTCCGTGACCGGTTTGGGCGCCGGACGTCCTAAGGTAGAAGAGGTGATGGCGTACTGGCCGGCGCTGATTCCCAAGAGTCTGGTGTCTCCGGTTGTCAGTTTATGAGGGTGGTGAGTTTATGAGCCAGTTGACTAAAGTTCGATTATTGGATATCGCCCACTCTCGTTCGGGCGATAAGGGTAATACCAGCAATATCGGGCTGATTGCCCGGAAGCCGGAGTATTACCCGATACTGGTAGCTCAGGTTACCCCGGAACGAGTGAAGCAGCATTTCGCTGGTATCTGCCTGGGCAAAGTGGAAAGGTTTGAGTTGCCGAATCTGAACGCCCTGAATTTTCTGCTCCACGACGCCCTGGATGGCGGCGGCACGCTCTCGTTGCGGGCCGACCCCCAGGGCAAGACGCTGGGCACGGCGCTTTTGAGGATGGAGATCGACGTGGGCGGGGCCCTTTGAACCGGGCGTTGATTGCGGCGCTGCTGCTTTCCACGGTGCCGGCTAAGGCTGCGGAACGCTGGATCCGTCTGACCACGCCTAACTTCGAGATGTATACGACGACGGACGAAAAGACGGCGCGTGAAGCCATGCTTCACTTCGAGCGCGTCCGCGAGTTTTTTCTGGCTGTGTCGCCCGCCCGGGTTCCGGCCGGGTTCCCGACCCGCATTGTTGCGTTCCGCGATGCGCAGGCCTATCAGATGTACGCTCCGAATCAAATCGCGGCAGCCTACTACGCGCCGGGGCCTTTGCGCGACTCGATCGTGATGCAAAACCCCTCGCCCGAAAGCTATCCGATCACCATCCATGAATACTTTCACGCCGTGGTTCAGAATACCGGGTTACGGATACCGCTTTGGCTCAATGAGGGGTGGGCTGACGTTTTCTCATCGCTCAAGCCGGTTCACGACGGGGTGGCCGTGGGCGATCTCATCCCGGACCGCATGAAGATGTTGCAACTGGGGCAGTGGTTCAGCCTGAACGAACTTTCGGTTGTCACCACCAAGTCCACCGTCTATAACGAATCGAACCGCACAGGCATGTTTTACGCCGAAAGCTGGGCGCTGGCTCACATGCTGTATCTCTCGCCCGAATATAAGGCGAACTTCGGCCGGTTTGTTGCCGCTCTCAACCGCGGCCAGAACATGCAGGAGTCTTTGCAGTTCGCCTGGGGCAAATCGGAGCAACAGGTTTACGCAGATCTCCAGACCTATTTCTCCCGCAAGAAGCTGTATGGCACCGTCTATCTTACTCCTTTCGAAAAAGCGGGAGAAACGCCGGTGGTGAGCTCCGTCTCAGACTACGATTCCGGCCTCATGCTGGCCGACCTTCATGCTGCGACCGGGCACCAGGCGGACGCCGCGCGCGCTTACCGCCTGCTGGAAGAGCAAGACCCGAAGCGTCCCGATGCCTTTGCGGCGGCTGGTTACCTGGGCATCAGGTTTCACGATCCCGATGCCGCCCGGAAAGAATTCACGCAGGCACTTGCACTGGGCACCACCGACGTTCAGATGTGCATGCAACTGGCCGCGCTGGACCGCGCTGCCCAACAACCTCCCGCCGTCGTTATGGCCGTCCTGGAACGAGCGGTAACGCTGCGGCCCACCTTCCCCGAAGCCCTGTTCCAGTTGGGATTGCTGAAGGTCGACGCGCGGGATTTTGATTCCGCTCTCGACCTCCTGAGCCGGGTGACAACGGTTCCGCCGGAGAATGCAGCTCTGTTTCAGGCAACGTTCGCCTACGTGTATCTCCAGAAAGGTGAATTGGAACAGGCCCGCGTTCATGCCGGTATCGCATTAAAGTCATCCGGAGCCGCAGGCATCAATCTGGCCGCGCAACGGACCATCCAGTTAGCGGACGCCCGTTCCAGGGGTCCGGGTGCGGCGCGGTCCGGCGAGAAACTAACGCGGGTGGCGGGCACGGCCGTAGGGTTGCGCTGTGAAACACCGGCGTCGGGATTGCTTTCGAAGATGGGGCTGAACGTTGGCGGCAAGCAGTTGCTCCTCGATTTGCCGGATGTTTTGGCTGTGGAGGTGGATAAGCGCCCCGGTACTACAGCGGAATTGAAATGCGGCCCTCTCAACCAGTTTCCTCTGACGGTGGAGTACGCGGCGTCCGGCGTGCCTGGTCAGACCGCCGGTGTGGTCCGTCGCATCGAGTATTGAGTCGGCTCTCCGGTTGGTTTCGAGCGCTGCCGGTGCAGAAGTTCCTTCCGGGCCGGGACAGCAATGGAGCGGTATTCAACGGCCGTAACGGAATGCTGCACAGGAGAGCAGGGAGGCTGGTTTTCAGCTCAGAATTCGGTCCTGGCATTTCGGCCCCGCTCCTTTGCAGCGCGCGGACCGCGTACCCGCGGATGCAAGGTTTCGGCAACAACGTTCGGTTACTTCCCCGAGGTCAGGTCGCGCGCTGTCTCTGGAGAGTCGCGGCTCAGAGTGAAGGCTTGCGTCTGTCAGCGGCGATTTTCGTGCCGGGCGTGCCAGCAAGGTGGGATGTGCCCGGTCGCTGTTGTTGCGCCAGAAAGCAGCCAGCAAGCTAGTCCTCGCTCGGTTCGTCTTCGGGCGGCGGTTCGTCAAGAAGTTCCGGATGGGCCGCGAATTTCTTAAGCGCCGTCAGACTGGCGCTGCCGGAAAAACCGGCGCGGCGCAGTTTCCGGTACGCCGCAGCCAGTTTGCGCTCGTCCCCGATATTGCCGCCGGCGGCGACTGAAGGCATGCGGCGCTCAATCCAGGCCGCCACCATAGCAGCTTCGTCCTTATCCTCAAACGCCCGTGAAACGGCCTGCTCGGCGAGCTTCGGATTTACGCGCCGCGCTCGCAGATCATTCAGCACCCGGGCGCGTCCAAAACCGTCGTTTTCCACCCGTATCGTGGTGTACATTTCCGCGAAACGCTTGTCGTCGAGGTATTTCAGTTCGACAAGCCGGGCTATGACGGATTCGATATCGGCAGAGTTCGCGGCTCGGCGTCTCAGCTTGAGACGCAGTTCGTCGGAAGAGGAGGCGTGGTCGGAAAGTGAGCGAACCGCATAGTCCAGCAGCGCGTCGCCGTCCAGTTTGACGGGGGGCTTTCTCGATTTGGTTTGACGGGGCCGTGGTTGCGGCATGGCTTTCCAGAGTCTAACAGGAAGGCCGTAGTGCCTCAAAATATTGGGCTAAAGGATTTTTCCTGGTCTACCGAATAATCCTTCAGCAGCTCATGCGTTCTCTTCAGTCATTTCTCCAGTCGCCGCGCGATCAACGGATTGACGCTCTGAAGCGAGTGATTTCGATCCTCCTGCAGGGAATGGCCCTCCATTCTTTTTCCTATGATGGGGCCGAATTCGAATTGTTCCAGCGGGCGATCCGCACGCTCCGCGACGACATAGCCTCGGTGGATGACGACGATTCCGTCCTCATCATGGCAGGTTCGGCGATTCGTACCCTGCAGGAACACACGGAGGCTGCCGAGCGCACCATAGCTGCGCGGCAGGATGAACTGGAAGCTGCCATCGCGATGGTCTCGGATTCCCTGCTGACAGTCGGTCATATCGGCGAATCTCTCGGCGTGGAACTTAAGGAAAGCGAGCGCGATGTGGCGTCCGCTCGTGAACCGGCGGAAATCCTGGCTGCGCGAGGCCGCCTTGCTCGCTGCCTCGAGGACATTCGCGTTTATGTTCTCCGTCGCAATGAAGCGTCGCTGCTGTCTCCCCAGGCCTATCTTGAAAACGAACTCGACCCGCTGACCGGCCTGCCCGATTCGCGCAAGGCCGTCGATGCGATTTCCGCCGCATGGGGCCGGCGCGATGAGTTCAAGTGTGCGGCTTTTGCCGTTCGGCGGCTCGACACCATTAACGCGCGATATGGTTTTCGGGCGGGTGACGAGGTGCTGCGCATCATGAGCGATAGTTTGAAAGCGATCTTTCCCGATCACCGTCTCTTGTTCCGCTGGCGCGGCCCTTATATCCTCGCCCTTGTCGACAAGTACTCGACCGAATCGGTAGTCGCACCCGAGATGCAGCGTCTGGTGGCGGCCCGGCTGCAACATATGATCGCGCTGAAAGACCGGGAGGTTATGCTGTCGATTTCCATTGCCTGGAAGATGATTCCTCTCGAAGCGAAAAGCGTTGAGGAGATGATACACACTCTCGATGAACTCACCACGATTCGTTTGCGCCAGGAGGCCTGACACGATCCGGATTTGACAAAGAGCGGCGTGCTAGATTCGTGTATTGTGTCGAATCGCACTTTTAAAATGAACTTCCGTCCACAGGGGTTGCCTAATCAGGTGTCGGAAGCCTGCCGGAAGGCCGGGTCGGCTTGAAGCGAGTCTTGATTTCCGGGGCGGCCGGTTTCATTGGATCGCATCTGTGTGATCGCCTGCTGTCTGAGGGCTATTCCGTCCTCGGGCTGGACAATTTTTTGACCGGGGCAAAACGTAACATTGCCCATCTCGTTTCTCGTCCGGCAACAATCGCCGCCGGAGCAACCCCGGTCGGGCCAATGTTCGAATTCCGTGAACAGGACGTGACACTGCCCTTTACGGTAGAAGGTTCCGTCGATTTCGTGATTCACGCGGCTTCCCCCGCCAGCCCGAAAGACTACCTCGAATTTCCGGTCGAGACCCTGAATGTAGGCTCCGTTGGCACCCGCCATATGCTCGAAATCGCGGAGGCGAAAGGCGCGAAGTTTCTGATTACCTCCACTTCGGAATCCTACGGCGATCCCGAAGTCCATCCCCAGACGGAATCGTATTGGGGCCACGTTAATCCCGTGGGTCCGCGCTCCTGCTACGACGAAAGCAAGCGGTTTGCCGAAGCCATGACCATGGCATTTCACCGTTCGCGCGGCGTGCACACCAGCATTGCGCGTATCTTCAATACTTTCGGACCGCGCATGAAACTCAACGACGGTCGCGTGGTGCCGGCATTTCTCGATCAGACGCTGCGAGGCCAACCCATCACGATTTTTGGCGATGGCTCCCAGACGCGCAGCTTCTGTTACGTCAGCGATCTGGTCGATGGCCTCTACCGCCTCATGCTCTCCGATGAAGTGATGCCCGTAAATCTGGGGAATCCGCGCGAAATGACGATCCTCGAATTCGCCGAAGTGATCATCCGCATGACCGGCAGCCAGAGTCCGCTCATTCGTCAGCCTCTGCCGGAAGACGATCCGAAGCAGCGGCAGCCGGACATCTCGAAAGCTCAGCGCGTTCTGCAATGGGAGCCGAAGGTCTCGCTCGAAGAAGGCCTGCTGCCCACCATCGAATACTTCCGCGGCATTGTCGGGAGCGTCGCCGACCAGGCGCAGATCGTGGCAGTCGTTTGACGCCGCGTTGATATTCCGCCCATCCCGCAAACGGAATCCCCAGAAGGGGAGGATACGCGGTAATCGCGCTTCGCGCGGCGGCGTGCCGCACATGCCTTGCGCTTTGCGCCTGATCTTGAGGGCCCCCAGCGGCCGAGCCTCCAAACGCCGACCTTGGCGCTTCCTGGGTACCCCCTGCGCGCGGGAATTACCTGTTTTGCGGGCTCCTGGTTTCTCCGCGACTCGTATGTGGTACCCCCCTGCCTCGCCGGGTGTATCCACCAATGATCCGAACGCAGTATACTGTGAGTGATTTCGGGTGGGCGTCTTAACCCGCCAGACACGCTCACTAAACGAGGATAAACATATGGACAAATTCGGGAGTTTTCTGCTGGGCCTGGGATTAGGCGTCGGCGTTGGTTTGCTCTTTGCCCCGCGTTCGGGCGAAGAAACCCGCGACCTCCTGCTGAGCAAAGCCGATGAGGGCAAAGACTATCTGAAGCGGCAGTCGGACGATATCCGCGGTTCCGCCGCCGACATCGTCGACAAGGGGCGCGACGTGATCAATCGCCAGCGCGATTCCCTCGCCGACGCAATTGAAGCCGGTCGTCAGGCCTATCGCGAAAAGGTGGATCTCGCTCAGGGCCATCCTTCCCAGACCCATCCCGTCTAGGGCGGAGTGGGCGGGCGTAGCTCGCGCTTCTGCGCCGGGGTGCCCTCTGACTCACAACGGAGCAAGGAGGCAGCAGCCCCTCATTGAGGATAAAGTAAAAAAGGGAAACGGGGACGACAAGGCGCCATGCCGGAGGAAACATTTCGCTGGGTTGTAGCAGGTGGCGTTGCCATCGCCGCGCTGTCGATTCTTGCGATGGCTGCGGTGACAATTGTGCTGATCCGCGCCGTCTCGAAATTGCAGTCGAGAATCGACAGCGTGGCCGAACAGACCGTGCCCGTCGTCCAATCCGTCCGTGACCTGATCGGTGAAAACGGGCCGAAGTTCGGAGAAATCATGAACGTCGCAAAGGAAGCAGCCACCAATACCCGCGATATTTCGGCCCTTGCCAAAGACCAGGCGTATCGTTTCGCCGAGGTAGGCCGCGATATTACCGACCGCGCCAAGGTTCAGGTGGCCCGCGTCGACGCTGTAGTTGACGATACCGTCGAACAGGTTCATCACCTCGGCAATAACGTGCGCACCGCAGTCATCCGCCCGGTGAGCGAGGTCTCCGGTGTCCTCGCCGGCATTCGTGCGGGCCTGTCGGCCTATGCGCAGGGACGCCGTCCCAGCGTGGCCCGCGTCACGCAGGACGAAGAGATGTTCATCTGATACCGCAATAACTCCGATTTTTTCGAATGGTCGACATCCACAGCCACATTTGTTACGACGTTGACGACGGTTCCCGTTCCATTGAGGAATCGCTCGCCATGCTTCAGATCGCCCATGAAGGCGGCACCACCGACATCGTCGCCACCCCGCATTCCGATCTCAAGTTCCACTTCCAGCCCGACCTGGTCCGCGAACGCATCGCCGAACTGCAGGAACGCATCGGCGACAAGATCCGCATCCACCGCGGCTGCGATTTCCATCTTTTCTTCGATAACATCCGCAACTGCCTCGCCGACCGCACCAACTACACGATCAACGGGAAGCGCTACCTGATGGTGGAGTTTTCCGAAGCCTCCATTCCCAAGACGATTGATGACGTCTTCAGCAGCTTTCTGCTGAAAGAAATTACCCCTGTCATCACGCACCCGGAACGTAACGCTCTGCTCATGGCTCGCCTGCCCGATATGGTGCGCTGGATTCGTGCCGGCTGTCTGGTGCAGGTGACGGGCGCGTCGTTCACGGGGAGATTCGGCAAGTCGGCCGAAGCCGGCGCACGCAAATTAATGGATCGGAAGATGGTGCATTTTGTCGCGAGCGACGCGCACGATACGGAATGGCGTCCGCCAGACCTGCGCGAAGCGCGCAAACTCGTGGTCGACGGGTGGGGTGAGGACACCGCTCAGCGCCTGTTTGAGACCTATCCCCGAATCGCGTTGACGGATCAGTACATCGATTGCGAAGATCCCGACGAAGTAAGCGAAAAGAAATCCTTCTTCAGTTTCTTCCGCAAGTAGGACCTGAATAACCGCCTCTGGCCGGGTGCCAGTGGAACAAATGAGAGGCCGTGGAGTCACCGCTAACGCTTCCGAGCCGCGACTGTAAAGGAGCGGTACGGAAACGCCTGGGGATTATCCGTCGCTGCGACTGAATCCAACCCCCTGGGCCACAAGCCGAATCTGCATGGTTCTCCGAGCGGATCTCAGATGAGCTTGCGGGTCGAGCGAAGCTCAACGCCCTTTTTCAGGAAACAAATGCAGGGTTGATACGAACTTACTACGCGGCCTTCTGGATCTTGCCGTTGCGAATGCACGACGTGCACGCACGCACGCGTTTGCTTGCGCCGCTGATCATCGCACGCACCGTCTGCAGATTCACATTCCAGCGCCGATTTGAAACATTGTGGGCGTGGCTGACCTTATGCCCGAACTGCGGCCCTTTGCCGCAAACATCACAAACTCTTGCCATTTTGGGTAAAACTCCTGGGGAACGTTAGGTTCGCGCTGGCTCTACATCGACAAACGCCGGCACAAACCAAATCCAAGTGTAGCATGCTCTGTCTTCTTACCCGCTCAGATCACGCACTCCGCCGACCGTATCCCCGCCGCCTGCAACTTCTCCGCCATACGCTCCAGCGCCGCCTTGTGAATCTGTGAAACCCGGCTCTCATTCACCCCCATCGATTCCCCGATCTCCCGCATCGTCTTCCCCCCGTTGTAGTAATGCCGGATCACTTCCTGATACCGCACCGGCAGCGCGGTCATCGCCCCGGCCAGTACCGATTGCAACTGCCTCTGTCCCGCAATCACGCCGGGATTCGAGTCGGGCGCCGCCGGAAACTCCGGCGCGGGGCCATCTTCGTTATCGATTGTCCGCGTCGACGCCGAAAGAAAGCCCACCATCCGGAGTTCCAGCGCAACCTGCCGCCACCGCTCCAGATCCATACCCATCTTCTCCGCAATCTCCAACTCCGTCGGATTGCGCTCCATCACGGCCGATAGCTCCCGTGTCACTTCCTCCAGCCTCTTGTGCCGCCGCCGCAGATCCCGTGACGCCCAGTCCATCTCCCGCAGGCTATCGAGAATCGCGCCCTTAATCCGGTGCTTCGCATATCCCCGAAACACCACCTGCTTTGTGTCGTCGAACTTGCTGGCCGCATCGAAGAGCCCCAGGATGCCGGCGTGTACAAGGTCTTCCAGTTCTACGTGCATCGGCAGGTTCTCGTACACGCGAACCGCTATGGCACGCGCGAGCGATAAGTGCTCCAGCACGAGTTGATCTCTCCGCGATGTATCGCTCGCGGAATCGGTAGCGGATGGCTGAATTAGTGTGGGAGTAGGCATGTCTTGTGCCTGGGTATATTGCAGGAAACTGGCCACATCACCAGGCATCGTAACTGCCTGCAAAGAAAGGATCATACAAACCAACGACCCGACCTCACGTTCCACTACGATCCACCCTATGAAACGTCGTCCGCATTCGAGGTTTCGATGTGGCACGCGCCCACAAGCGATAGACTAACTTTATGTCACTCAGCCGTCGCCGTCTCTTGCTCGCCAGCGCCGCGGGCCTTCTATCCCGCCCCGCAGG
>Ga0302320_10015623_pt1 | contig 15576 bp, 15 predicted proteins | sample Bog_T0_3_FD_202130 | JGI IMG/M metagenome (GOLD analysis project Ga0302320, IMG submission 202130) | Peat permafrost microbial communities from Stordalen Mire near Abisko, Sweden - Bog_T0_3 | ecosystem: Environmental > Terrestrial > Soil > Wetlands > Peat | place: Sweden: Abisko, Stordalen Mire... | reverse complement strand
TCGCCGCCGGCGCCCACGGGGCTGCCGGGCTTGTTGTTGCCAGGTGGGATATCTCCACCACCGACTGGTCAAGGCCCCACACCCCCGCCTGCTGACGGGATACCAACGCCGTGATTAGCACCTTGGCACGGCGCATCAGCGCCTTCTGCTGCTGCGTCGTGCTCACCGCCACCGGCTGTGGGTTCAATGGCCTCAACTCGCTGCCCCTGCCGGGGACGGTAGGCCGCGGGCAAGGTTCGGTCGTCTACCGCGTCCAAGTCTTGAATGTCGGTACGCTAGAGCCCAATTCGCCAGTGATGATCGGGGACGTCATCGTCGGCAGCATCTCCAGGATGAGGGTGGACAACTGGTACGCCGATGTCGAGATCTCCGTCAAACCCGACGTCGTAGTGGCCGCCAATGCTCAGGCGACGATCGGACAGACCAGCCTGCTCGGGTCAATGCACCTGGCGCTCGATCCACCGGCGGGCCAGCTGGCCACTGGCCGGCTACAACCCGGATCGACGATTGGGCTGAGCCGATCGTCGACCTATCCCTCCACCGAACAGACCCTCGCGTCGGTGTCATCGTTGATAAACGGCGGCGGGGTAGCGCACTTTGGCGACATCGTTCACAATCTCAACGCCGCCCTCGCCGGTCACGAAGACGAATTTCGGGATTTGCTCTCGCGCCTGGACGAGTTCGTCGGCGTCCTCGATCACCAGCGTGGTGGCATCGTCACACTGCTGGGCGGACTCAACCGGTTATCGACGACGCTGAACGTCCACTCCGGCAGTATCGATCGCGCCCTCGATCACGTGCCCGCCGCGTTGGAAGTCCTCAACCGCGAACGGCCCAACATCACAACGGCATTGGACAAACTGCGCGTCTTCAGCGAAGTGGCCACGCGGTTGGTTCACGATTCCAAGTCAGACCTGGCAACTAACCTGCAAAATCTGGCCCCAATAGTGCAGGCCCTCGCTGACGTCGGGCCTGAACTACCCGACACGGTGCTGCAGGCAACGACGTACCCCTACACCCAGAATTTCATCGATCGCGCCATCCGAGGCGACTACATGAATCTGTTCCTAACGATGGACCTCACCGTTCCGCGACTGAAAAGCAATCTACTGCTCGGCTCACACTGGGCCCAGCCTGGCGCGGAACTTGTTCCAGCCCCGGGTGATTTCTGGAACTACAGCCACAACCCCTTGTTGGCACCGCTCACCGGGCCGCCGCCCGCCGCGCCGACCGGCCCACCGAGTCCCCCAACCGGGGGCAACTGATGCTCAGCCGATTCGTCCGAATCCAGTTGGTCATTTTCACGATCGCCTCGATCGTCGGAATTTCCGTTCTCGTCACGCGATACTTGCAGGTACCAGCACTTTTCGGGATCGGCCGCATCACTGTCACATTGGAATTACCTGCCGCCGGTGGACTCTACCGGTTCGCCAATGTGACGTATCGTGGCGTCGAAGTCGGCAAGGTCATCGCCGTCAACGTTAAGCCCGGCAATCGCGTCGAAGCGACGATGTCGTTAAACAGTTCACCGAAGATTCCGAGCGATCTGCGCGCCCACGTGCGCAGCGTCTCCGCGGTCGGCGAACAGTACGTCGATCTCAAGCCCCGCGCCAACCGACCGCCATATCTGCACGACGGCTCCGTTATTGCACTGAGTGCCACCACGATTCCCCAGCCGGTCGGACCCGTACTTGACAGAACCAATGCGCTGCTCGGCAGCATCCCAAAAGACCGGTTCAACGATCTTGTCGATGAAACTTCACGTGGGTTCAGCGGCGCCGGTTTCGATCTCGGCTCCCTGTTCGACTCGGGCGCCACGCTGGGCCGAGACGCTGACGGCGTGGCAGAGAACGCTCGCGACCTGATCCAGGACGCTGCCCCTCTCGTCGATACTCAGGTGGCAACTGCCGATGATATCCGCGGGTGGGCTCACAGCCTTGCCGGCGTCACCGAACAACTCACCATCAACGACCCACAGCTCCGCACGGTTCTTCAAAGCACGCCCGGCTTCTCCCGGGATGTCGGGAATCTGCTGGATCAAATCAAGCCGACGTTGCCGATCCTGTTGGCCAATCTCACCACCGTCGGTCAGGTCTTACTGACCTACAACCCCGCAGTGGAGCAGTTAATGGTTTTGCTGCCGCCGGCCATCGCGGCCAGTCAGGTGGCGTTGCCCAAAAACAGTCCGACCGGAATGGCGTTGGCCAACTTCACCCTGCAGTTGAATGATCCGCCACCCTGCACGGTGGGGTTCCTACCGCCCTCGGAGTGGCGCTCGCCGTCTGACACCTCGCCGAAGGACACCCCAGACGGGCTGTATTGCAAACTGCCCCAGGACTCACCGGTCGCGGTGCGAGGTGCACGTAACACTCCCTGTCTAGAGAAGCCGGGAAAACGTGCCCCCACTGTCGAAATCTGCAAGAGCGACAAACCGTTTGAGCCGCTGGCCGTGCGGGACCACCTGACCGGGCCGTATCCGCTCGACCCGAACCTGATCCGGCAAGGCATCCTGCCTGACTCGCGAATAACCGATAACGACACCCTCTTTGGTCCAGTCGAAGGCACGCCGCCAGCGACGCAGGGGCCGCCAGGCTTCGCGCCGGCCAGCGCGCCGCCTGCACCGCCGCAATGGCAGCCGGGTCTCGACCCGGACTCCACGCCGCCGGGCGACGCGTCGACGCCGAGCCCAGAAATCGCACCCTCGACGGCACCAAGCTCATATGACAGACACCCGACGGCCGCAACGGTGTCGGCGGCAACGTATAACCCGCGCACTGGAACCTACCTTGGTCCTGACCGCCGCTTGTACCGGCAGACCAACCTCGGTGCAGCCGCAGCACCCAGGTCCTGGGAAGATCTACTGCCTCTTAGCTGAGGCTGGAATCTCGGGTACGCGCCGACACGGCGTGCTGCTTCACCGCCGCGGCTGGTCGGCAACAGGCTTGCAACACCAGGCACAGAGAGTATCAATTCGTTTGCAGCACGGTAGAGCTCGATGAGCCGGGTGACCGGAGGTGGATCTCGGCGAGGGCTTCAAGGTTGGCGAGGTATTCCTCCAGCGATCGGTGAGCGAATTTCACCGCAACGATTGTCGCCCCGCATTCGCCGGTTTCGGCTAGCGTTTCGCGCGCTCCCTGGGGGTCGTTGAGGGGATCGAGTCGGCGAACCGACGGCAGCAGCACCTCGAAGCCGGTGGGAACTTCGATACGACTCAGCCACTCGATGGCTTGGCTGGGCTTGACGCCGAACGGGCACCACCCGTCGGCGAAGTGTGCGGCGCGCCGTAACGACCTCGGGGTGCGACCTCCCACCCACAGCGGTACGCGTGGCTGGACCGCGCAGGGATCGACGACGAAGTTCTCGAATGAATAGAACTCGCCGTGGTAGAAGGGTTCCGGGGTCGACATCGCGGCCCGAAGCGCCCGGAGCGCATCGTCGGCGCGTGGACCGCGATCCTCGTATGGGGCACCGATGAGTTCGAATTCCTCTCGCAGCGTACCAACCCCAATTCCGAGGATCAGCCGACCGCCGCTGACCACATCCAAAGTGCCGTACCGCTTGGCGATCTCCAACGGGTGGTGATAGGGGAGCACCAGGACATTCGTCATGAACCGAAGTCGCGTCGTCCGTGCGGCGAGAAAGCCGAAGGTGGCCAGGGGATCCCAATAGCGCGCACCGCGGCGGTTGAGCTCGGCGGCAGGCACGGCGACGTGTTCGCTGCATGTCATGTGGTGGTAGCCGAGCCGATCGGCAGCGGCTGCTATGCGCGCCACGTCCTCAATTGACCCGGACTGTTCCCAATCCGGGCTCGATCCAGGCAGCTTCGTGAGCACTGGCGTGGTGATCGATAGCTTCAGGTCGCGTGACGCGGTGGAAACGTCTTCGGAGTGGTTCATGTCAATCTCACTTCCATGCGTCCCAGGCGACCATCGAACGAAGCGGGCCAGCGAACAACGGCCTGACTTCCCCGGAGCTCCAACGATTCTCGATGAGGGGTGCGAGTCGGCGGACGGTGCTGAGCGGATCCTCATCAACGTAGATGACCGTGGCATAGTGGGGCGCGGTGGCCCAGTCGGCAGAGGTGACGACCGGCGTATAGGGCGCACCGAAAGTCCAAGCGCCAGCAACGCCGGGCTGGGCGAGCAGCGTCGGATAGTGTTCGTTATGAAGCCAATTCAGCCATGGGTCGGGCCGACCACCGGTGGGTTCTTCAATGAGCAGCACGATGCCTCGGTGCGGCCGGAACGGAACGACTTCGGCGGAAATGAGTGCACGCGGCGCCGAGTACCAGGTCTGTAGCCGCAACGCCGCCAGCCGCAGAGGTGGTCGAGTGACCCGGAATCGGCCGGCCTCTCGTAGTCCCGCGCCCAGGTCGACGAAATCGGCGAGCGTCTTCTCCACGGGATCAGTGAAGAGGTAATGCACTACGTTGCCGAGCAGATCAAGAGGCTGGACGGCGGCGATTCTGGCTTCGCGATACGCCTCGTCCGCGGTCCATCGCAACCCGTGGAGGACCCCCGGCAACTGGTACTGCTCAGGCATGTGGTCGAGCAGGTGCCACCGGAGATAGTCTTGGTCCTCAGCGGCCTGGTTGGCGGGTGCGCTGGGAGTGCAACTGAAAAATCCCGCTTTGGCTCGCATCATCGACGTGGTCCCAAATATCTGTTCGCAGTACCGCTAGGAGCCGAGCGCGCGGCGTAGCACCGCCAACGACTCGACTCTCTCACGCTGGGATACTGCCGCGTACTCGACAAGGGCCGAACCGTGGAAAGTGCCAGGAAACAGATGTAACTCCACGGTGACTCCGGCCGCCAATAATGCCTGGGCGTACGCGATACCCTCGTCGCGCAGCGGATCGAACTCCATGATCGAGATGTAGGTGGGCGGAAGGCCGGTAAGATCAGTTGCGCGCGCCGGCGCGGCGTACACCGAAACATCCTCGTCGCCAGCGCGATTGGGCCCAAGGTAGCAGTCCCAACTAACCACGGCCGCCGGGCGATTGAACAATGGCGTCTCGGTGAAAACTGTCATGCTTCCGGTAGCAAGTCGGTCATCCAGCTCAGGGATGCTCAGAAATTGAAAGGCGATGGGAGGGCCCCCGCGGTCGCGGGCCAGTAGCGCCAGGCCAGCACAGAGTCCGCCGCCCGCGCTGCCACCGTGGATGACGATGCGACCGACATCGATGCCCAATTCATCACCGTGGGCGGCCGTCCACACCAATCCGGCATAAACGTCCTCTAGCGGTCCGGGAAAAGGAGTCTCCGGCGCTAGCCGGTAATCCACGGCAACAACGACAACCCCGAGCTCGCGTGCAAGCATCACATTCGTCCGGTGATTCAACTCGAGATCACCGACGGTAAAGCCACCGCCGTGCACGTCATAGATGACAGCTGGGGTGTAGTCGCCCGTCGGCCGGTAGATGCGGATCGGGACCTGTGGGTCGCCGACGGCGCCGGGAACCAATCGATCTTCGATGGTCACGCCGCTCGTATCGACAGGCGGCAGTGCAGCGAAAAGCTGCTTCATCTGCTGGCGTTGGGCTTGCAAGTCAACGGCTCGCATGTCCGGCAACAGCGGTATAGCGGCGGCAATTTCGGGATCGAATGCGTAGGTCATCGGTGCTCCAGAACGGTGAGAAGGGCTATCTGAGTTTGCACGTTCGACGACGATTGTGCGCCCGACGACAGTCGGAAAAACGGTGCGCTAAGGCCGACGACCGCGCAAGGACGTCGGTATCTTCGATGAACTCGCCGTCCAACGCGGCGCGGATACTGCCATGCTGTTGGCAGTCGCGGGCGCGGCTCTCGGCTACTTCAATCATCCGCGGAGCCACCGTGGCGACGCTACGCCGTCGGGTCCGCCGGCAGGAGGAGACGGTGACAGTGAAGTCGGAGTTCCACCCTGATCTGAAGCTGGCACGGTTCATGCCTACGCCGGGAGGGGGAGAACGGCTCGCGCGTTTGGTGCGGCGGTTCAAGGTGCCCGCTGCCCGGGTGCCCGATGACATGGTGGTCGAGAATGTGACCGTCCCAGGCCGCAATGGCGGTCCGCCTGTCCGCCTTCGTTTCTACCGACCCAGCGCGCTCACTGGCGTGACGCCCGCGCTGTTGTGGATGCACGGCGGCGGGTATTTCATGGGCAATGTCGAGCAGGACGATCGGCGCAGCATGGCGATCGCGCGGAGCCTCGGCATCACGGTCGCGGCGGTGGCCTACCGGTTGGCACCGGAGCACCCTGCTCCCGCTGCACTGGATGACGCCTACGCGTGCCTGGCCTATCTTCACGAGAACAGCGCAGCCCGTCAGATCGACTCCGAGCGCATCGCGATCGGCGGAACAAGTGCGGGTGGCGGACTGGCCGCATCGCTGGCACTGCTGGCCCACGATCTCGGCGAGGTCAAGCCGGTGTTCCAGCTACTGGCTTACCCGGTCCTCGACGACCGCTCGGCGTCGCGCACCGATCGCGACGACCGCAACGTTCGGATGTATACGTCCGATAGTCAGAAGTTGACGTGGCGCTGGTATCTGGGTAATGAGTTTGGTAGCCAGGAGGTCTCGGAGTATGCGGCACCGGCACGTCGGACTGATTTGGGTGGGCTGCCGCCCGCCTGGATCGGGGTGTGCACGTTCGACGTGCTGTACGACGAGGGAGTCGAGTACGCGAGGCGACTCAACGACAGTGGTGTGCCGTGTGATCTACACGTGGTGGAGGGCGGATTTCACGGCTTCGACGTGTTGTTTCCCCGCGCCGGCGTAACCCGCACCTTCCGCGACGCACAGGTCCGAGCGCTTCGGGCGGCGCTGTTCCCGCCCGATTAGCGGTCACCTGGCCGTCAGCTGATCTTGTCCAGCTCGAACGGCATCTCGATGGTGAGCCACTTATTGACCCCGCACGCGCCGCTCTCGCCGGTCGTCTTGTCCCTGCCGGCAAGTCTTGGGGACCCATTCAGTAGGTTGCCGTTCGCGTCGACGGCAACGAAAGAAAAGAGCTGGTGTCCAACATTTGTGGATCCGTCGGCACATGTTTCCCAGTTTGGCAAGTCACGTCTGACGAGCCATTGTGCCCCGTCATGCATGACGAGTGGTGCGCTCCAACCCTGGTCGCTGCTGACGGTGCCTGCGCAATCCTGGGCGTCGCTACACGAGGAACTCACCGTCCATACGCTTCGGACCGTCGCCTCATCGTGATATGAATCGGTCGTCTTAGCCCAATTGCCAAGGGAGGTCGCGTTGTAGCGTCCGTTGATGGAAACGTCGGCGGACGCCCCGGCTGGTGGTGGCGTGACCGAACCGCCGATCACGATCGCAGCCATCACAACCGCGTTGCTGATGTTGCTCGCAGACAGGGCTTTTGAAAAGCCGCCGTTTACTGAACGCATTGCATGCTCCTTAACGCGCTACAGCGAAACACTAGCACCGCTCGGTCGTTTCGGGTCGACGGCTATCACCCCGACCACGGGATGGCCTTCAGTGCACCACCCGCGTCGATTCGCAGCTGTTGTCCGGTGACAAAGCGCGCGGCATCGGATGCCAGGTACAGCACGGCCTCGCTGACGTCCTCAGGCTCGACATATGGAACCGGCATGGCGTTGATGAACGGGAAGGTCGCCTCCGCGTCCTCGCGGGTGGGGTTCTCCAGGTCCGGCCGGAAGGCCGCGTACATCGGCCGGCTGTGCAGCATGTCGGTGTTGACATTGGTCGGATGAACAGCGTTAACGCGGATCGATTCTGGTGCCAACTGCAACGCGAGGTTGTTGACGTAATGCGACACCACCTGTTTGGCAAAGCCGTAGCCGGCGCCGCCCGGACCCGCATCCATCCCACTGGTGTTCTGCGACGCCAGGGACGCCGCCAGCGAGCCGGTGGCGATGATCGACGCCCCGGCCTTGAGGTGCTTGAGGCTGACGTGAACCAGGTTGAGGACGCCGATCAGGTCGACGTCCACGGCATCGATAAATGCCTGCCGCGGACCACCTTTGGTCAGTGGAGCGATCCCGGCGTTGGCCACTACGATGTCGAGTTGGCCCAGTTCGGCGACCCCCGCGTCGACAGCCGCCGACACGGCGGCCCGATCGCGGACATCGACAATCGCGGTGTAGACGTTGCGGCCCTCCTTCTCCACCAGGCGAGCGGTTTCATCGAGGTCTTCGGGTCGGGCCAACGGGTAATCGTTGGATGCGATGTCCTCACACACATCGATGGCGATGATGTCGGCGCCCTCGGCGGCGAGTAGCCGGGCATGGCAGCGACCCTGCCCGCGCGCCGCGCCACTGATGACGACGACCTTGCCCTCAACTCTTCCCATTTTTTACTCCTGTTCATTCGTTGTGTTCCCGACCGCCGGCTGGGCGTAGGCGCCTCGACCGCTTAGGACGTCATGCGTTGCTGAAATAGTATTGGCAATTCAACGGTTTCCCGCAGCAGCGTCGAAGCACCCATCTGCCGGCCGTCGAGCACCCGGTAGTTTGCCCATCGGCGCAGGACTTCAGTGAAAACGACCTTGGCCTCCAGCCGCGCCAACTGTGCTCCTAGGCAGAAGTGCTCGCCGATTCCGAACGCCAGGTGCGGGTTTGGCGAGCGGGTCACATCAAATTCGTGTGCATCGGCGCCGAAGACCGTCTCGTCACGGTTGGCGGCTGCATAAAGCATGATGAGATACGAACTTGCGTCGATGTGTTTGTCCCCGATTTCGACCGGGCATGTCGTGGTGCGCGACATGGCGACGATCGGGGTTACCCAGCGCAGCATCTCCTCGACTGCCGCAGGAATGAGCGACTCGTCGGCCGCCAATTTCGCGCGCTGTTCGGGATGATCGGCCAGTGCGGCCAGCCCACCGCTGATGAGGCTGCGCGTTGTCTCGTTACCCGCGACCAGGAGGGTCATGCAGAAGCTGAGTTGCTCGGCCCGTGTCAATTCGGCGTCGGCGACGACGGCGCTTAGCAGGTCGTCCTTCGGTTCAGCCGTTCGGGCATCAAGCCTTTCGTTGAAGTACGTAAAGAAGTCAATCGCGGCCATGGCCCGCGGATCGGTCGGATCGGTCGCGGCGATAGCGATCGCGTCGGACCAAGCCCGGAAGGTCGGCAGGTCCTCGGCGGGCACCCCCAGCATGTGCGCGATCACCAGGATCGGCACGGGAGCGCTGATCGCGTCGACCGCGTCGACCGGTGAGGTCGGGTCGATGGCGTCCAAGGCGTCCCTGGTGATCCGCTCTACGACCGGCGCCAACTCGGCCACCCGACGGACGGTGAAGGCCCGGTTGACAATGCGCCGGTGCGTGACATGCCGGGGTGGATCGATGTAAAGGATCGAGTCGGCGGCACCCACCGCTCGTTTGCGATCGCCGATCAGGACGCCCTTGGCGGAGCTATACGTTGCGGGGTCCTTGCTGATCCGCGAGATGTCCTCGTGGCCGGATACGACCCAAAAGTCCTCGTCCTGATGAGCAGCGACCGGGCACGTGCGTCGGAGATCGCGAAGCTCATCATCGGGTTGGCCCTGCCAGAACGATGGATCATGGACATTCGGTGTTTTCACCGGGTCACCTTCCTGGGTTGATGGACCGCTTCCGTGGCCGATCAACTTCCACTTTCCTGCAGTTCCGCGCGATCCGGACATCGACATATGTGAGTCTTGCGGTATCGGTTACGGTAAGGATATAACCGATGCTAATTGCCGGCCGCCACCACCCCATCGCTAGCCACTGTGGTCGGCAACTGGCGGTCGACCCCTTCGCGGTGCAGATGGTCTGGCGACGCGTTTACGTGTCGTCGGAATCGGGCAAACCTCAGTGGCTCAACGGAATATGCGTGGCCTGTCGGCGCGATCTCGCCGGTGCTGTGCGCCGCATCGGGCCGCCGTCATTGACAATCGTCGCAACCGCGTGTGACAGTGCTTACACGCGAAGCCGAAAACAACATTTTCGGATAGCGGCGCTCCTGGAGCAGTGAAAGCGGAGGAATTGTGGCTAATCGCGACAAGCCAATGGCGTGGTTGCCGTTCTCGATTGCCGAGGCGGCGATGTCCGACAGCGCGGACGGGGACCAGCTGGACCTGCCGCGGGCGTGGACGCACTTGACGGAGCGGCTGGCGAGCTCGGCGGCGCTCGTCGAATCCGACCCGGTCAGCCGTAACCGGGTCGACTTGGCTGCGGGCATGCGGCACTTGTTGGTGCTGCTGGCAGCAGGGATCGACACTGCATTGCGGGTGGACCCCAACCCGATCCTCGGCGTCCAGGCCACCAGCATGGATGACACCATCACCTGGGGGATGGAGTGCCCCGACGGCCTGTACACGGGATCGGCTCTGCGCGGTGGGGAGAGTTACCGGTTGCACGGCAACCGCGGCACGGCTCGCTATGTCGGCTTGCAGACGATGAATGGCATCGTATCGACGTGCAATGCGCTGGTCGACGAGCTTGAGGTGGACGACGACGGGAACTTCGAGGTCATCCTGTCCGCCGATGAGCACAACGGCAACTGGATGCGTATCGAGGGCGAGCATCCCACACTGACGGTGCGTCACTTCTTTTACGACTGGGACACCGAGGTGCCGTCGTCGTTGCAGATCGAACGGATCGGCGGCTCGGCACACGCGAACGACCACTCCGTCGATCAGGATGTGGCCGTGTCGCGGCAACTGGTCGCGCTGGGAGATTTCGTCCACGACAACCTGAAGTTCTTCCTGGACTTCGGCGAGGCGCCGCCCGTCAACGGTTTCCTGCCCGGAATCGATCGCAGCGCAATGGGCGCGGCTGCCGAAAACAGACCGGTAATCGGTCGCTGGGCTCTCGATGATGACGAGGCGCTGATCCTCGAAGCCGAACCGCCCGAAGGCGTCTACTGGAGTTATTCACTGGGCAATCCGTGGTGGGAGACCATCCACTACGGACGTCACCAGTCCAGCCTGAACGCTCAGCAGGCGGCGGTGGATTCCGATGGGCTGGTTCGGGTGGTGCTCAGCGCCCGCGATCCCGGAGTCGCGAACTGGCTCGACACCGCCGGCCACAGCAACGGCGCGATGATCCTGCGCTGCGTGCGCACCGAGACGGCACCGACCCCGACGGCACGAGTGGTGAAGTTCGACGACATCGCCTCGGCACTCCCCGCCAACACCAAATTAGTCAAACCCGAAGAGCGGCAGGCAATCCTCGCGGCGCGACGACGCGCCGTATACGAAAGGTTCGCGCGATGACATTCTCAGTTGACGATCTCGAAGACGGCGCCCGCGCTGCTACCGGGCTCGACGATTTCGGTTCGTCCTACTACCGGGAGGGACTCGAGCGCACCGTCGACGCGTTGAACACCGAAGCCGGCCTGAACGACATGGGCGGCGTGATCCAACACGCCACCATCAGCAACGCCCTGATCCAGCGCCTCAAGATCGAGGACGCCTACAAACAGCACCCTGAGATGGATGACGAGATCATCGACGGTCCGGTCTTCGTGATCGGTCTGCCCCGCACCGGCACAACAGCATTGAGTCAGTTGGTGGCCGCCGATCCGCAGTTCCGGTCGCTGCGCATGTGGGAATCGCAGCAGCCGACGCCGCCGCCCGAGGCAGAAACCCAGCACACCGATCCCCGGATCGCGCAGGCTGAAGCGGGCATTGAGATGCTTTATGACATGTTCCCGCTGATGAAGACGCTGCACAATTCGGAGGCCACCGCGGCCACCGAATGTCAGGATCTGATGGGAATGAGCTTCCGCACCTTTCACTTTGACGGTGTTGTTCGCGTCCCGAGTTATCTTTCGTGGCTGATGGACTGCGACATGCGCGAGACATACACCTACCATCGGCGCGTGCTGAAGCTTTTGCAATGGCACTGCAAACCGAGCCTGTGGCATCTCAAGACGCCCGTTCATATATTCGCTCTCGATGCGCTCGTCGACGCATATCCGAACGCCAAATTCATGTGGAGCCATCGCGATCCGGCCAAGGTGATGGCTTCGGTATGCAGCCTTATCAAATATGTGCGCAGCTGGAGCAGCGACCGCGACGACGCCTACGAACTGGGCGCCGAGCAGCTTGCGAGCTGGGCGGAGGGAGTGCGGCGCGCGATGGACTTCCGCAAGCGGGTAGGCGACGACCGATTCGCCGACGTCTCCTTCGCTGACCTGCAAGTCAACCCGGTCGGCGCGCTGGAGGGTGCCTATAAGCAGCTGGGCCTGAGGTTCACCGATGCGACTCAGCGCTCGGTCGAGCAGTGGGCCGATGGGCACAAACCGGGCGCTCGCGGTGCCCATGACCCTAAGCTGTCCGACTTCGGCCTGACGCCCGACCGGGTCCGTGCCAGTTTTGCCGAATATCTCGCCACGTACGACGCGACAGCTTGACCCGACCGGTGACAGGGAGCAGTCAGCAGGCTGCCGACCGTGCGACGCGGCGGCGCGACAAACTGAGTCCCGACCCCGATGTGCGCCGTGCGATTGTGGCGGCCGCATCGAAAATCGTCCACGAGCAAGGCGTGCGAAGTCTGAACATCGCCGAGGTCCTTGAGCGGTGTCAGTTAGGCACCCGTGCTTTCTACCGGCATTTCGAGTCCAAAGACCAGCTGGTGGCGGCGGTTTTCACGGAAGCTGCGGTCATTGAGACGCGCCGGCTGCGGCGCAAAATGAGAGCAAGTGCGACCCGGATAGACGCCGTAGCCGCCTGGATCGACGCCCGACTCGACGTGGCCTTCGACAACCGCGTCAGCTCAGGTCTGCGACAAGTGTCGCTAGAGGCTCAAACATTGATGTTCAACTCGCCCGAACTCGTTCAAGGGGCATTCGACGCAATTCTCAAACCGCTCATCGAGCAGCTCGAGCGTGGTCTGCGCGAGGGTGTGTTCCACGATATCGATCCGGTGACTGACGCCGAGATCGTGCAAGGCGCTGTCTGGGCGTGCGTCCAACGGCAGTGGGCAACGCAAAATACCGTGCGCGCTGACATCCGTAGGCAGGTGATGCGCGCCTGCCTCCGCGCGTTGGGGGTCGCTCCCGAAGCGGTCGCCGAAGTCCTCGTCGCTCGCGGCAATCCGCACGCGGGCAGATGAATAGCTGCGCCATCGAATTCAAATAGCACTGAGCAGAAGGAGTCAGGATGGATCTGGGATTAGCTGGATCGAAAGCCGTTGTCACCGGCGGTAGCAAGGGCATGGGTCTAGCGATTGCCCAGACGCTGGCAGCCGAAGGCGCCAGCGTCGCGGTAATGGCCCGAGACAAGGCGGCGCTGGACAGCGCGGTCGAGTCGTTGCTGGCAGCGGGCGCTCCCGAGGCCGTCGGAATCAGCGTCGACATGGCCGACGCGGACTCCATCGCCGCCGGCTTCGCGCAAGTGTCGCAGCGTTGGGGACAGCTCAACAGCCTGGTGCACACCATCGGTCCGGGCGACGGCTACTTCGAGGAGATGAGCGACGCAGACTGGGACGCGGCGTTCGCACTCGGCACGATGTCGGGTGTGCGGTCGATCCGCGCATCCCTGCCGATGCTGCGTGCCGCCGAGTGGGCGCGCATCGTGACGCTGTCGGCTCATTCGATTCAGCGGCAGAACCCACGGATCGTCGCGTACACGGCATCCAAGGCGGCTCTGAGCAGCGTCACCAAGAACTTATCGAAAAGCCTTGCCAAGGAAGGCATTCTGGTCAACTGCGTGTGCCCGGGGACTATCGTCACGGCCAGCTTCACAGAAAACCTCAAAGACATCCTTGCCGCCGACGGCCTAGACGCCAGCGACCCCGTGCACGTGATGAAATGGATCGAAGACAACTTTCATCAACCGTGCGACGTTGGCCGTGCGGGCCTACCCGAGGAGATCGCTTCCATCACCACGTATCTGGCATCACGCCGCAACGGCTACGTCACCGGCGCAACCGTGAACGTTGATGGCGGCTCCGACTTCGTCTGATACGGACCGGGCTATTGCTTGGTCCCACGTGTGGTTCGCCGCACGGCCGCTGCGAGCACATCCTCGGCACGCTCGATGATCGCATCGAGGGTGAACTCGAACTCACCGCCGTCGATCGCGTGTCCTTTAGTCTCCAATTTGTTGAGCAAGGGGTGCGCCGTGGTCACTCCGGTGACGCGCCGGCGGCCGGCCTGCTGCTGGGCGGCGTTGAGGCGTTCGATCATCGCGGTGCCCCGGGTGTGTGCGGACAGGGCGAGGTAGACCGTCAGCGCCTCGTCGGGCTTGAATCCCGCGTCATCCACCATCGTCTTGACGACTTTTTCCAGGTTGTCGACGGAGGCGTGGGTCGCATCCGGACTCAATTCACCGGAGCGCATCAGCACGAGTTCGCAGAGCAGTGGGTTCTCCTGAAAGACGGCCCGCATCTTCCGAAAGTGGTTACGCAGCGCGTCCTGCCAGGCGGCCCCGCCCCCTTCGAACGGTGTCGTGAAATGGTATTGCTTGATCGCGCGATCGGTCATTGCGTCCAGCAAGTCTTCCTTCTTACGGAAGTGCCAATAGATGCTGGTCAGCGGTACCCCGAGCTGCCGGGCGACAACGGGCATACTAAGCCCGCTAAGTGACACGTCCTCGGCCAACTCGAACGCGCCGGTGATGATGTCCTCGACGTCGAGCGACCCGCGTGGGCGCCGCTTGGGCTTGGCGTTCCGCCCGCCCGATGCCGCGACGGCGCTGGAATCGGCCATCTTTTCGCTCCTCAACTGATAACCATCGGGGCCGAGGCTTGGCGCGTTCGGCCGACTCTTTCCGGCGGCGCCCTGAGGCTACGATACCGTATGCGATGCGGTATATCGCACGGTAACTCCTCGATCGGATGCCGCAGATCGCATAAGATTCTCATTACCGTAATAGTCACCATAACAGTTTCGGTTAGCAGCGAAAGGCAGCGTATTGGGGATTCCGTCGTACGACAAGCTCTTCATCGGCGGCCGATGGGAGACTTCGTCGACCGCGGAACGCATCTCGGTGATATCGCCGTATACCGAGCAACCCATTGCCGAGGCGCCGAGCGCCTCCATTGCCGACGTCGACAAAGCGGTCGCTGCTGCGCGTCAGGCGTTCGACCATGGCCCTTGGCCGAAGATGTCGCCCCTGGAGCGGATGGCGAAGATTGAGAAACTTGCCGCCGTGTACGGCGGCCATGTCGACGATATGGCCGATCTGATCACCGCCGAGATGGGTTCGCCGACCAGCTTTTCCAGACTCGGCCAGGCGACGGGGCCGCTGTCGATGATGCAGTTCGCGCTCGAGGTGGGGCGTGCGTTTCCCTGGCAGGAACGGCGCCAGGGCTGGCTCGGCGAGGTCCACCTGCGCAGGGCGCCGATCGGTGTGGTGGCCGCCATCGTGCCGTGGAACGTGCCCCAGTGCCTGCTCATCCCCAAGCTCATTCCCGCCTTGATTGCGGGTTGTTCGGTCATCGTTAAACCCGCGCCCGAAACCCCACTGGACTCGCTGTGGCTCGCGGAAATGATCGAAGACGCCGGGTTGCCTGAGGGCGTGGTGTCGGTGCTGCCGGGCGCAGGTGAGGTGGGCGAGGCGCTGGTGCGCCACCCCGGTGTCGACAAGGTGGCCTTCACCGGGTCGTCGGCCGTTGGCCGGCACATCGCGGGGATCTGCGGTCTGCAACTCAAGA
>Ga0302320_10015621_pt1 | contig 15578 bp, 14 predicted proteins | sample Bog_T0_3_FD_202130 | JGI IMG/M metagenome (GOLD analysis project Ga0302320, IMG submission 202130) | Peat permafrost microbial communities from Stordalen Mire near Abisko, Sweden - Bog_T0_3 | ecosystem: Environmental > Terrestrial > Soil > Wetlands > Peat | place: Sweden: Abisko, Stordalen Mire... | reverse complement strand
TGTCCACGTCGCTCGGCAGCTCATCGACGAACATCGCGAACTCATCGCCGGCAAGCCGCCCGATCACGGTGTCCTTGCTCAGCGCCCGGGTGAGACGCTCGCTCAAGATCTCCAGCGTGCGGTCGCCCGCGGAATGGCCGAAGGTGTCGTTGACCTCCTTGAAGCGGTCCAGATCGAGGTACAGAAGCGCCAACGAATGCTGATTGCGCCGCGATCTGGCGATCGCCTGCTGCAGCAGGTGTTGAAACTGCATGCGGTTCGGCATTTTCGTGAGCGTGTCGTAGCGCGCCAGATAGCGGATGCGGCGTTCGGCGCGCTTGCGTTCCGTGATGTTGCGCGCGACGTAGATGTCGCCCTGGAACTGCGGGTCGGCGGAGGCGATGGTCGATGACGCCATCGAAACCGGGATCGTCTGTCCGCTGGCGGTGCGCAGCACCGTCTCGCGCCCCTCGGCGGCCGAGTTGGCGATGTCCCAGTTAGTGCGGTGCACCTCGTCGATGAAACTCACCAACGGTTTGCCCAACAGGTCCGCTTCCGAATAGCCGAGAAGTTTCTGCGTCGCCTCATTGCAGCTTTTGATCAGGCCGTCCGGCGAGGTCACGATGACCGAGTCGCTCAGGCTGTTGAGCACGATGTCGAGATAGTTCTTGGTGATGGTGGTCTCACTCAGCTTCTGCCGCATGCGTTCGAGCGAGAGCTGCAGCTCGCCGAGCTCATCGCGCCGCGCGACATCCAGGGGCCGGGTGTAGTCCCCCTCGCCCATGCGGTCCGCCGATTTGATCAAGGCCGAGATGGGCCGCGCGAGCTGACGCGCGATGAACCAGGCGCCGATCAGTCCGAACGCGACCAGAGGCAAAATGATGCGTGCGAGCAGCCCGCGCATGCGTACGATCTGGCTGCCTTGCTGGTGCTCGAGCTGCGCGCGGATGCTGGCGAGCGTCTCCTGCATGTTCGCGCGGCTGACCCAGATCTTCAGCGTTCCGCCGCCCTTCGATGCGGCACCGGCCCCGACGGCCGGTATGTCCGCCGTGACCACCAAGGGCTGGAGAGTCGCGCGCCCGATGCTCGAGTTGGCGTCCGACACCAGGCCGCCCTCGGGATTGTCATTGCTGTACAGCACCGCGCCGCGGGCGTCCGCGATGACCACCTGCTCGATGTCGCGCTCCTCGAACAGCCGGTCCGCGATCGCGGCGATGGCGGGGACATTGCGCGCGGCGAGCGCCGGGGCCAGCGAGGTGCCGGTGACCTGGCCCACGCTGTTCGCCCGCGCGTCGAGATCGCCTTCCAACTTCTGCTCGACCGTCGCGTAGGTGAGATGCGCGATGTCGGCCGTGTCGATCCGGTGTTGGTAGTAGGCAAAACCCCCAAGCAGCAGCGAAAGCCCCGCCCCGACCCCGAGGGCGAGCAGCAAGTATTTGGCCTTGAGGCTTTGCGCCATCTATGGATGATACTCGTTCACACCAAAGCCTATAAGGGGTCGGTACAATCCACGCAGATGAATCCCGCCATGCGAATCGACATCTATTCGGACACCATTTGTCCCTGGTGCTACCTGGGCAAGCGGCGATTCGAGCTTGCGCTGGCGTCGCGCCCCCAGTACGAGCCCAGAATCGTCTGGAGGCCTTTCGAACTTAATCCGGACCTGCCCTCGGACGGCGTGGACCGGGCCGGCTACCTCGCGGCGAAATTGGGCGATCTCTCGCAGATCGACGACGCGCACGCCGCACTCGTGAAACACGGCGAGGCGGTGGGGTTGCAATTCCGGTTCGATCTCATCAAGCGGTTGCCGAATACCCGCCGGTCGCATTTGTTGATTGCGCATGCAGCCCGCCACGAGCTTGCGACCGAAGTCACCGAGCGCGTGATGCAGGCTTATTTCGAGGAGGGCTGCAACGTCGGCGACGTCGAGGAACTCGTGCGCATCGGTGTCGAGGCCGGACTCTCGGAGCGCGAAACCCGCGCCGCGGTCATTCTGCGCGAGGGCCAGGACGGCGTGGTCGCGGCAGAGCGGCACGCCACGGTGCTCGGCATCACCGGGGTGCCCACGTTCATCTTCGACCGGCAGTACTCGGTGTCGGGCGCCCAAGAGGTCGAGACCTTCACGCAGATCATCGACCAGGTGGTGGATCTGGCCGCGGCCCGCGAAATGGCCTCGTGACGCCCGCCGAACTCACGGGCCGGGCGCGCACCCATGTCGTCGATGTCGCGGATCCGTCCTGCGCGCTGCATGAGCACGCGGTGGCGCCGTTCATGAACCTGCGCCGGGCCGCGTCGGCGGAGCGCTTCGATCTGATCGCGGCGAGCAGCTACCGCGATTTCGCGCGACAACTCGCCATCTGGAACGCCAAGTTCGACGGCGCCATGCCGCTGTACGACGGGTCGGGACGACCGCTGGATGGCGCGAGGCTCTCGCCGCGCGAGCGCGTCGACGCCATTTTACTGTGGTCCGCGCTGCCCGGAGCGAGCCGCCACCATTGGGGAACCGATGTGGATCTCATCGATCGCGGCGCGGTCGCGCCCGGATACCGCGTGCAGTTGAACGAGGCCGAGTTCACCCCTCCGGGTCCCTTCGCACGACTCGCCGTGTGGCTCGAGTCGAACGCTGCGCGGTTCGGCTTTTTCCGGCCTTACCGCGGAGCCTTGTCCGGCGTGCGGCCCGAACCGTGGCATTTCAGTTTCGCGCCGATTGCGGAAAGCGCGCGCCGGGCGTTGAAACCGGCGGTGTTGCGCGAGACGCTGGAAGGCGCGACTCTATCGGGCAAGGAGCAGGTCCTGGAACGGCTCGATGAATTGCACGCCCGCTACGTGGCGGCCATCGACTGGCCTTGAGGGGAACCCCCACGGCGCCCGCAGCGGGTCAGGCCCAGAGCGCCTTCAGCCGGTTGACCATCAATCCGCGCACCTGCCCGAGCTGATTCGCCTCGGAGGTGAACAGCGGCGGATTTCTCCGCAGCATGCGCCAGCGCTCCGCGCGCAGGATGCCCTGCAGATAGCCCATGTTGCGGTCGATGGCCTCGAGATAGGGATTCTTGCCCGAGAACAGCGGCTCGAGATGGCGGTAGGCGTGCTCGAATTCGCCGCCCAGGCGCTGCGACCGGGTCTCGCGCACGAAGCGCGGCGTCTGGCGCAGCAAATCCAGGCCCGAACTGTAGCGGACTTGCATCGAGCCGTCGCTCGCCGGCGCCGCCGCGACTCCGCCCAGCACGAACTCCGGATAGAGCCGGTCACGGCATTTCTCCAAGTAGCAGCGATCGGCCATTTGTGCGATCAGATCGGCTGTGCCCAGCAAATGTCCGCACTTGCGATCGCGCGAGTCGGCGAGCTGAATCTGGCTCAGTTTGATTTCATACCCGGTGAAATGCACGATCCGGGTCGACACCGGCACCCAGGCTTCCATGCCGATGCTCGGCAGGAAACGCGCCAGGAAACGCGCACTTCGGGTCACATGATAGAGCGTGAACTCGGCGCCGTTGCGGTGGATCTGATCGTCGAATTCGCGAATGTAGCCCGAGTCGTGGAACAGCGAGGTGACCAGCGACATCACCGCGCGCTCGACGCCGACGCGCTGGTCCGTGTCCGCGCCCGTTTCGTAGCCGACCAGGAGACGCGCCATCGCCAGAGTCATGTCGAGAGAATGCTGCCGATCGTGATAGACCGTATCGACGCCGTGGTAGCCGGGCATGCGGCCGGAGAACAGCCGCTCGAATTCCTCGAATGCGATCGCGACCCGCTCGAAAGACTCGCCGGGCCACGCGGATGCGAAGAGTTCGCGCACCGCTTCGCACACCGATGCCGTGGAACTCACTTGAATGGAATTCGTAACGTCGTAATCGTTACGTCGCAGGTCATACATCGATGAAGTTTAAGCTCTCGCAGTCCCAGATGCCACGTGCGCAGTTCTCATCGATATGTCAAAGCCCGGCGCGCCGCCCGTCAATAGACCCTCAGGCCCCCGAACTTCTGCCGGATGCGGCGGGCGAGGGTGACATATCCCAACCAAAAGCCGACGCCGCCCGCAATCAGGACGGCGAGGGCCGCGGCGCCCATGATGAGGCGGCCGTTCGGGGCAGCGGCGGCGGCGGGGGCGCCGGGATCGGCGTGTGCGGCGCGAGCCGCGTCGAGCTCGGACTGTTTGGACGCGAGCTCACTCTGCAGGCGCTCCATCTGGCTCTTGGCGGCGGCCTCGGCGAGCGCCGGCGTGGTCGCGCGGCTGCGGTCCAGCTCCTCCTCGAGCTGCTTGACGCGCACCGTCGCGGGCTCATGCGTGGTGAGGAACGAGCTCTTCACCCATCCGACGGTGCCGTCGCCCAGCCGTACCTGGGTGAAATCCGCGCTGGTGCCCAGCGTGTCGACGGCCGCGCCCGAATGCAGCGTGGCCAGGCGCTGCCCCTGTTGATTCAGCTCGGAATACACATTGAGAATCAGCTCATCGCTCACATAGGCGGTTGCCGCCCATGCGCCGGCAGCGGGCAACACGAGCGCGAGCGCGGCCAGCCGCTTCACGCGGCGATGCCTGTTTGCTTGAGCAGCGGCCGCACGTCCGGCTGTCGGCCGCGAAAGCGCACGAACGCGTCCATCGCATCCAAACTGCCGCCGCGGGCCAGGATGGAATCGAGGAAACGCGCGGCGGTCGCGGAATCGAACACGCCCGCCTGCTCGAACGCTTCGAAGGCGTCCGCGGCGAGCACTTCCGCCCATTTGTAGCTGTAATAGCCGGCCGCATAGCCGCCCGCGAAGATGTGGGCGAAGCTCGCCGGCATGCGATTGAATGGCGCGGTCGGCGCGACGGCGACGCGCTGGCGCACGGCCGCGAGGGTCTCGTCGACTTTCGCGCCCAGCGCCGGGTCGAAGTTCGCATGCAGCTCGAAGTCGAAGCTTGCGAGTTCGATCTGCCGCAGGGTGTCCAGCGCGGCATTGAACGTGCGCGTGCCCAACAGCCGCTTCAGCATGTCCTTGGGGAGCGGCTCGCCGGTGGCGACGTGCGCGGAGATGAGCGGCAGTACCTCAGTGCGCCACACGAAATTCTCCATGAACTGGCTCGGCAGCTCGACCGCGTCCCATGCCACGCCGTTGATTCCGGCAATGCTCGGGTAGGGCACACGGGTGAGCATGTGGTGCAGTCCGTGGCCGAATTCGTGGAACAGCGTGGTCACGTCATCGTGGGTCAGGAGCGAGGGGGCGGCGCCGACCGGGGCGGAGAAATTGCACACGAGCTGCGCGACCGGCAACGCCCTGCCCGCGGGGAGCGACTTGGCGATGACGCATTCGTCCATCCAGGCGCCGCTGCGTTTCTCGGCCCTGGAGTGCGGGTCGAGGTAGAAGCCGGCGACGATTTCGCCGCGGGCGTCGGTGAGGTCGTAGTAGCGGACGCTCGGATGCCAGACGCTCACGCCCGGACGCTCGCGCACGCTGATGCCGTACAGCCGCTCGGTCACGATGAAGAGGCCCGACAGGACTTTCGGCAGCGGAAAATACGGCCGCAGCGCCTCCTGCGAGACCTTGAAACGGCTTTCCTGCAGCCGCTCGCTGAAATACGCGAGGTCCCACGCATCGAGCTTGCGCCCGGCGAACTCCTCCAGATCGGAGAATTCGCGCCGCGCCGCCGGACGGCAGCGCCGCGCCAGATCGTCGAGGAACCCGAGCACCTGCTTGCTGCTCTTGGCCATGCGAGTCGCCAGGGCGTAATCGGCGTAGTTCTTGTAACCCAAGAGCAATGCGAGCTCATGCCGCAGCGGCAAAATTTCCGCCAGGATGGGGTTGTTGTCGAAACGCCCCGCGCTCGGACCGAGCTCCGAGGCGCGCGTCACCCAGGCCTCGTAAATGTCGCGCCGCAGCTGGGGATTCTCCGCGCTCGTCATGACCGTCATGTAGGTCGGCTGATCGAGTTTGAACAGCCATCCCGCCTGGTTGGCCTCGCGGGCATCGGCGGCGGCCCGGTCGATCGCGTTTGCCGGCAATCCGGCGAGCTCGCTCTCGTCCGTGACCCTGCGGCGATAGTCGCGCGCCGCGTCGAGCACGTTCTCGGAGAATTTGGTCGCGAGCTGCGCCAGGCGCTGCACCACCTCGCGGTACCTCGCCTTGCGGTCCGGAGGCAGATCGACGCCCGCCAGGCGAAAATCGCGCAATGCATTCTCCAGCACTTTGCGCTGAGCGGGCTCGAGGCCCTCGCCTTCGTGCCGGTGCACGTGCGCGTAGGCCGCGTACAGGGCAGCATTCTGCCCGAGCTCGGAGGAGTAAGCGGTCAGCAGCGGCACGCATTCGTTATAGGCCTGGCGCATCGCCTCGGAATTGGCGACGGCGTTCAAGTGGCCGATCGGGCTCCAGACCCGGCTGAGCCGGTAGCTCAGCTCTTCCACCGGAACCACCACCGAGGCAAACGTCGGATTCGGCTGGGCCGTCAATTCCGCGAGCCGCGCACGATTTTCCGCCAGCACGTGTTCGAGAGCCGGGCGCGCATGGCACGGCTCGATACGGTCGAAGGCGGGCAACGAATCCAATTCCAAGAGGGGGTTATTCACCCGGCAATTCTATCAGACGCGGGTCAGAAGCCAGGCGAGCATCACCGCGCCGCCGGCCGCCCGCGCCCGCGGCCAGTCCGCCCAGGGCGTGACGGCGCAACTGGCGCGCCAGCGACCGGCCGGCGAGGCGATCCGCCGCGGTTTTGAAGGCTAGTGCTGAAATAGCGCGCCCACGTCCACGTCGCGCTTCTCCGCGCCGGAGAACTCCAGCAGGTGCGCCGGCAGAAATCCGCAGCGGCGCGCAATCATGACGTCGGGAAACACGCCGACCCGGATGTTGTTGAGATTGACCTGGTCGTTGTACATCTCGCGCCCGTCGGCGATGGATTCCTCCAGCGCCGTGATGCGCAGCTGCAGATTCCTGAACGTCTCCTCGCTCTTGAGCTGCGGATAATTCTCGGCGACCGCGTACAGGCGCGTCATGCCCGCGCGCAGCTGCCGCTCCGCTGCGCCGACGGCCGCGATGTTGCCCGATGCGGGAGTATATCATTGGGGTTTTGCCCCCTTTTACGACGGAGTTCACAGTGTCCAGCGAAGCTTTCGATCTGATCAGCATCGGCGGCGGCAGCGGCGGCCTGGCTTGCGCGCAGCGGGCTGCGGAATACGGGGCCAGGACGGCGGTGATCGAGTCGCACCGCCTGGGCGGCACCTGCGTGAACGTCGGCTGCGTGCCGAAGAAGGTGATGTGGAACGCCTCGGGCATCGCGCTTGCGCTCGCCGATGCGGGCGATTATGGCTTCGACGTCACGACCGGCGGCGGTGATTGGGCGCTGCTGAAGCAGAAGCGCGACGCGTATGTGCTGCGACTGAATGCGATCTACGCGCGGAACCTGGCGGCCAAGGGAGTCGCGCACGTCAAAGGCACGGCGCACTTCGTCGATGCGCACACGCTCGAGGTGAACGGCGCGCGGATCACCGCTCCGCATGTGGTGATCGCGACCGGCGGGGTCCCGATGATTCCGAACGTGCCGGGCGCCGAACTCGGCATCAGCTCCGATGAGTTCTTCGACCTCGAGCGGCGCCCGCAGCGTGCGGCCGTGATCGGCAGCGGCTACATCGCCTGCGAGCTGGCCGCGGCCTTTCAGGAGCTCGGCACCCAGGTCGAGCTCATGATCCGCAGGGAGCATGTGCTCAATCAATTCGATGCGATGCTGGGGAATTCTCTGATGCGGGAAATGCACGCCGAGGGCGTGGTCGTGCGCACGCGGATGATCCCCGCCGCGCTGCGCAAGGACGCGGCGGGAAAAATCACGGTGATCGCGGGCGACGGGCGCGAATTTTCGGGATTCGACTGTGTGCTGTGGGCGATCGGCCGTTCGGGAAACACCGCGGATCTGGATCTGTCCAGGGCCGGCCTGAGAACCGATGCGGACGATTTCATCCGCACCGATGATTTCCAGAACACCCCGACAGCCGGCGTCTATGCCATCGGCGATGTGACCGGCCGGCCCGCGTTGACTCCCGTCGCCATCGCGGCCGGCCGCCGCCTGAGCGATCGGCTGTTCGGCGGCAAGCCCGACCGGCATCTGGACTACGAGCTGATTCCCACCGTCGTGTTCACGCATCCGCCGATCGGCACCGTGGGCTTGAGCGAGAGCGCGGCGCGCGCGAAATATGCCGATGGGGTCAAGGTGTACGTGGCCGAATTCACGCCCATGTATCACGCGCTGACCACGCGCAAGAGCCGCACGGACATGAAGCTCGTCTGCCTCGGGCCGCAGGAGAAGGTCATCGGCTGCCATGTCATCGGCGCCGGCGCGGATGAGATGCTGCAGGGGTTCGCGGTGGCGATGCGCATGGGCGCGACCAAGAAGGACTTCGACGACACGGTGGCCATTCACCCGACGAGTTCCGAAGAACTCGTGACCATGCGTTAGGTTGGGGCGCGCAGTCCGGGGCGCTCAGTCGTTTTGCGCGAGGGCCGTGAGCACCGGCTGGGTGCTCGGCCGTATGCCGCGCCAGAGCAGGAAGGACTCGGCGGCCTGCTCCACCAGCATGCCCCACCCCTTGCAGACCTTGCGTGCATGGAGTGCTCCCGCCCATCGCGTGAACGGCGTTTGACCGCGTCCGTAGGCCATGTCGTAACAGGCGGTTTCCTCGTTCACCAGCCCATCCGGCACTTCAGGCATCACCCCCTGCAGGCTCGCCGAGGTGGCATTGATGATCAGATCGAAGGGCGGTCCCTCGATCTCGGAGAAGGTGCATCCGTCGATCTGGCCCATGTCGGAGAATTCGGCCGCGATCTTGCGCGCCTTGAAGGGCGTGCGGTTGGCGACGGTCAGCGAGCGCACCTCGCGGTCCAGCAAGGGCCCGACCACGCCGCGGGCGGCGCCACCCGCGCCGAGGATGAGCACGCGGCGGTCGGCGAGCTCGATCTGCTGGTTGCGTTCGAGATCCGAGATCAGGCCGATCCCATCCGTGTTGTCGCCGAGCAGGAGCGTCGAGTCCTCGAAGAAGGCGATGGTGTTGACCGCCTGTGCCCGCGAGGCGCGCGGCGTCAACTCGTTGACCAGTTCAGCCGCGGCCTGCTTGTGGGGCAGCGTCACGTTCAGACCGCGCACCCCGCCGGTCAGCAGGCGCAGCGTCTCGCGCCTGAAATCCTCGGGGATGATGTCGAACATCCGGTAGACCAGGTTCTGCGCGGCGGCCTTGGCGAACATGCCGTGGATGAACGGGGACCAGCTGTGCTTGACCGGATGCCCGACCACGCCGTACTGATCCGGCGAGCCGGCTTCGTGGCGTAGGTTCACTGCCGGAGCCACTCCGCCGCGCGCTTGGCGAAATAGGTGAGGATGCCGTCCGCGCCCGCGCGCTTGATGGACAGCAGGGTTTCCAGCGCCACCGCACGCTCATCGATCCAGCCGTTCGCGGCCGCCGCCATGATCATCGAGTATTCGCCGCTCACCTGGTACACGAACGTCGGCATGCCGAAGCGGTCTTTGACCCGCCGGACGATGTCCAGATAGGGCAGCCCCGGCTTGATCATGATCATGTCGGCGCCCTCGGCGATGTCCAGGGACACCTCGCGCAGCGCTTCGTCCGAGTTGCCGGGGTCCATCTGATAGGTGTGCTTCCCGCCCGTGCCGAGCTGTTTCGCCGAGCCGACCGCATCGCGAAACGGACCATAGAAACTCGACGCATACTTCGCCGCATACGCAAGAATGCGCGTGTTCGCCAATCCCGCCGTCTCGAACGCGCCGCGGATGGCGCCGATACGCCCATCCATCATGTCCGACGGGGCGACCACGTCGGCACCGGCGTCGGCGTGGGAGCGCGCCTGTCGCACCAGTGTTTCGACGGTCAAATCGTTCATCACGTAGCCGGACTCGTCGATGAGACCGTCCTGGCCGTGCGTGGTGAAGGGATCGAGCGCCACGTCGGTGATGACGCCGAGATCCGGGAATTGCTTTTTGACCGCGCGCACCGCCTGCTGGGCTATGCCGCCGGGATTCCACGATTCGCGCGCGTCCAGACTCTTCTTTTCCGTCGGAATGACGGGAAACAGCGCAATCGCCGGCACCCTGAGCCGCGCAAGCGTCGCGCATTCGGTCAGCAATTCGTCGACCGACAGCCGCTCGATGCCGGGCATCGAGCTCACGGGCTGGCGCTGTTTCCTGCCCTCGACCACGAACACGGGATAGATCAGCGCATCGACGGTCAATTGGGTCTCGCGCATCAGCCGCCGGGAAAACTCGTCGCGGCGCATGCGCCGCAGCCGCGTGCTCGGAAATGAATCAGCCCTAGTTCCGGTCATCTTGCCTGTGACTCCTAACCCAAGTATCAGCCGTTCAGCGTTCCTCTGGCCGAACCGGGCCGGTGCGAGCGCCCGATTGGGCCCCGACGCGCTAATATTGCGCGAAAGATATCGCAAGCCGGGCCATGATTACTACATGAAGGACGACCGAGGGGGAAATCTGCAGCGCGCGCGCTTCCAGGCGCTCTGCCAGTCGCTGCGCCCGGATCTGCTGCGATTCGCGTTCTGGCTGTCCCGCGATTTCGCCCTGGCCGAAGACGTGGTGCAGGAGACCATGCTGCGGGCGTGGAAGGCGCGCGATTCGCTGTTGAACGAAGCCGCGGCGAAACCCTGGTTCCTGACCATCATCCGGCGCGAGTACGCGCGCAGCTTCGAGCGCAAGCGGCTCGTCACGGTGGATGTGGATGAACTCATCGCCAGGGAGGAGCCCATGCTCGCGGTCGCGCAAGATCAGGAGCTCACCGAACTGCGTGCCGCCTTGTTCAAGCTTCCCGAGGAATACCGCGAGCCGCTGGTGATGCAGGTGCTGATGGGCTACACCACGGCGGAGATTGCCGCCGAGCTCGACATGTCGAACGCGGCTGTGCTCACGCGCCTGTTCCGCGGCCGCAAACAATTGCGCGCCCTGTGCGGCGAGGACACACAATTGGATCCTGAAGAATGATGGATTGCGCGCAATACCGGCGGGCGGTGCTGGCCGATCCGCACGATGCGGATCCTGAGCTCGCGCTGCATCTCGCGAGCTGCCCGGATTGCCCGCAGTACACCGAGCGCCTGCTGCGCTTCGAGGGACGCCTCGAGCGTGCCCTGCGGGTGGGGCCGGTGGCGGAGCCAACCGGCCGCGATCGGACGGTCCTGCCGTTCGCGGCCCGGTGGAGGCCGCGCGCGAATCCCCGCTGGCTCGCCACGGCGGCGAGTTTCCTGATCGCGGCCGTCATCGCGGGCGCGCTTTGGATCGCCGCCCCTCACACGAGTCTCGCCGCGGACGTGATCGCGCACATGGCCGGCGAGCCGGATGCCTGGGCACAGACCGATGTGCCGGTGCCGCCCGAGGATTTGGCCAAGGTGCTCGATGCGGCGCACGTGCGTCTGAAGCCCGGCGCGGGCATGGTGTCCTATGCCCAGAGCTGCCTGTTCCGCGGCCGTCACGTGCCGCACTTGGTGGTTCAGACCGAGGCGGGACCCGTCACGGTCATGGTGCTCGCGCACGAATCCGTGTCGAAGCCGCGTCCTTTCGACGAGGAGGGCTACCGCGGCGTGATTCTCCCGGCGCAGGGTCACGGCAGTCTCGCGGTGTTGTCGCGCGGGCAGGATCTCGAGGCGGTCGAAAGAATCGCCGCACGCGTTCAGCGCGCCGTCGATTGGACGGACTAGCAGCTCGAGCCCGGCGCGGCGCGCGCCGCCTTCATGACGGCGCTTTCATAGCCCGGCGTTGCCGAGCAGATCGATCAGCCGGCGGGAGCTCGCCGCCAGCGTCGGATGATCCGCCTCGAACTGCACCGCAACGCTTTCCAGGCGGCCGGCCAAAGTTGCGGCGGCGGGTGGCGCTGCGGGCGGCGACCCCGCGGCGGGCGACCCCGCGGACGTCTCCAGCAGGCGCTGGATATCTTTCAGCACTTCGCTCAACAGCTGGTTCGAGCGAGGGTCCACGTTGCGCACGTTGCTGAGTTCCTCGTGCAGTTTGGCGAGATGATCGCTCAAGAATTCGGGATCCATGGCTCAACTCCTCGACGCGGATGGGCGCGTCATTGTGCCATCCGCTCGGGCGTCAGGCGTGCAACTTCGACATAGCCCGATCCTGGGGCCGCCAAACCCTCGTGAATGGCCGAATAAGCCTCCGTGAGGTATTCGTCCGCGCCATACGGCGGATTGACGATCACCAAACCGCTGCCGGCGAGGCCGATGCCTGCGTCGTCCCGGTGAATCGCCAGGTCGGCGGCCAGCATTTTCGGGATGCGCAGCGCCTGGAAGCGCGCATGCACGCGGCTGCGTTGCGAAGCGCTGCGGATCGGGTACCACATCAGGAACGTGCCGCTCTGCCAGCGCCGATAGGCATCTGCGAACGCCTCGAGCAGACTCTTGAACTCATCGATGCTTTCATAGGGCGGATCGATGAGCACGAGACCGCGGCGCTCCTCCGGGGGCAGGAACGACCGGATCGCCTCGTAGCCGTCGCCGGTTTCCATCCGGATTCTTCCGTCGGAGGCGATGTCGCGCGAAATGGCCCGGGCTTCCGCGGCAATCAGCTCGACGAAGATGGCGCGGTCCTGCGGCCGAAGCGCATTCGCGATGAGCACGGGCGATCCGGGGTAGCGTGCCAAACGTTTGCCCTTTCTCGCGCGCACCGCCGCAAAGTAGGCGGCGAGCGATTGCGCCTCGAGCTGCGTCTTGATCAAACGTTGAATGCCGTTCTCGGCCTCGCCGGATTTCTTCACCTCGCCGGCCTGCATGTCGTAGTAACCGCCGCCCGCGTGGCTGTCCAACGCGAAGAATCCCGCCTCCTTGCGCTTGAGCGCATCGAGGCAGTACACGAGCGCGACGTGTTTCGCGACATCCGCGAAGTTTCCGGCGTGGAATATGTGCCTGTAATTCATTTGACGCGCATTGTGCCCCCATCGGGGCCGGTTGCGCATGATTGACCGCCTGCCGAACGGGACGGAGAATTGGGGCGATGTACGAACTCCATATCGCCAACAAGAATTATTCGTCCTGGTCGCTGCGCCCATGGGTGCTCATGCGCGAATTGAACATCGGCTTCGAGGAGCGTGTGATGCGTTTCGGCGATGAGCCCGCTTGGGAGCGCTTCAGGAAAATCTCGCCCAGCGGCAAGGTGCCCTGCCTGGTCGACGGCGCGACCGTCGTGTGGGATTCGCTTGCCATCGCGGAATACCTGGGCGAGCGCCACGCCGTATGGCCCCGGGAAACGGCGCCGCGCGCCTGGGCCCGCAGCGCGGCGGCTGAAATGCATTCGGGTTTCGGCGAGCTGCGCAGCCGCTGTTCGATGAGCTGCGGCCAGCGGGTGACGCTCAAGGAAATGCCGGCGGCGCTCACCCAGGAGATCGCGCGCGTCGATGCGTTGTGGAGCGAGGGCCTGAAGCGATTCGGCGGCCCCTACCTTGCGGGCGGTTCATTCACCGCGGCCGACGCCTTCTACGCGCCGGTGGTGTTCCGGGTGAACACCTATGGGCTCGCTCTCGGGCCGGCCGCCGCGGCATACGCGGCGCGCGTCCTCACCCTCGGATCCATGAAGTCCTGGTATGCCGATGCGCTTCGGGAGACATTCCGCGATGAGCCGCACGAGAGGGATATTCTGCTCGCGGGAACGGTGACCGAGGATCTGCGCACGCCGGCGAGCGAATGACGGACGGCGCCGGGCCGACGGGCAGTCTGGAAACCGCCCTGGCCCATGCGGCACGTTTGCTGCCGACCTCGCCCTCGTTGGCGGCCGAACAGGCCGGCGAGATTCTCAAGGTTGCGCCGAACCATCCCGTGGCCGGGTTGTTGCTGGGCTCCGCGCGCCGCATGAGCGGCGATGCGGCGGGCGCGCTCGAGATTCTGGAGCCTCTCGCCGCCGCTCAGCCGAATTGGGCAGCAGCGCATTATGAACGGGGCCTCGCGCTGGGCGATGCGCTGCAGCTTGGCGCAGCCCTGGCTGCCTTGCGCCGTGCGGTGCAATTGAAGCCCCAAATGCCGGATGCCTGGCGCGCGATCGGCGACCATTTGATCCTGAACGGCGATGCCGAGGGCGCCGATGCGGCCTACGCGCAGCACATCAAGGCGTCGACCCGGGACCCAAGGCTCCTCACCGCCGCATCCGCGCTCGTGGAGGGCAGGATCGCCGAGGCGGAGCACTCGCTGCGCGCGCACTTGAAGCAGCATCCGACCGATGTGGTCGCGATCCGGATGTTGGCCGAGGTCGCCGCGCGCCTCGGCCGCAACGCGGATGCCGAGAGCCTGTTGGAGAGCTGCCTGGAATTGGCGCCGAGTTTCGATCCGGCGCGGCATCAATATGCCATCGTGCTGCACCGGCAGAACAAGTCAGAGGCGGCGTTGAGGCAAATCGATCGTCTGGCGAAACTCGACCCGCACAATTCCAGCTATCGCAACCTCAAAGCGGTCATCCTGGTCAAGATCGGCGAGTACCAGGAGGCCATCAGGCTCTACGCGCAAGTCCTCGCGGCCCATCCGGAGAATCCGCAAATCTGGCTGAGCTACGGCCATGCATTGGCGACGGCGGGCCGCGATCGGGACAGTACCGCCGCCTATCGCCGGAGCATTCAAGCGGCCCCCGGCTTGGGCGAGGCGTATTGGAGCCTCGCGAATCTCAAGACCTTCCAGTTCACCGCCGCGGAAAAGGACGCCATGCGGACGCAGCTCGCGCGCACGGATTTGAGCGAGGAGGCCCGCTATCACCTCGATTTCGCGATGGGCAAGGCGCTCGAGGACGAGCGTCGCTATCCTGAGTCGTTCGAGCACTACCGGCGCGCGAACGAGCTGCGCAGTTCCCGCCTGAACTACGCCGCCGATGAAATGACCGAGTTCGTGCGGCGCTGCGAGCAGCTGTTCACGGCAGAATTTTTTGCCGCCCGCGAGGGCTACGGCACACCCGCCGCAGATCCGATATTCATCGTCGGGCTGCCGCGCGCCGGCTCCACGCTGATCGAGCAGATCCTCTCCAGCCATTCGAGCGTGGAAGGCACCATGGAGTTGCCGGATCTTCTGATGATGGCGGGCGAACTGGCCGGGAGAAAGGAGCCCTCCGGCGAAACGCGATATCCCGCCGTGATCGAAACGTTGAGCGGGGAGGCATGTCGGGCGCTCGGGCAGCGGTATCTGGATCAGACGCGCATTCAGCGAAAAACCTCGAAACCCCTGTTCATCGACAAGACCCCGAACAATTTCCTGCACATCGGATTGATCCGGCTGATATTGCCGAACGCCAAGATCATCGACGCGCGCCGCCATCCGATGGCCTGCTGCTTTTCCGGATTCAAGCAGCAGTTCGCCGAAGGCCACCGCTACACCTATCGGCTCGAGGACATCGGCCGCTATTATCGCGATTATCTCGGGCTGATGGCGCATTTCGACCGCGTGCTGCCGGGAAAGATTCACCGCGTTTTCTACGAGCAGGTGATCGACGACATCGAAGGCGAAGTCAGGCGGTTGCTGGCGTATTGCGGGTTGGCGTTCCAGAGCAATTGCCTTCGCTTCCATGAGAACGACCGCCCGGTCAGAACGCCGAGCGCCCAACAGGTCAGGAAGCCGCTCTACCGGGATGGCGTCGAGCATTGGCGCCACTACGAGGC
>Ga0302320_10015620_pt1 | contig 15578 bp, 15 predicted proteins | sample Bog_T0_3_FD_202130 | JGI IMG/M metagenome (GOLD analysis project Ga0302320, IMG submission 202130) | Peat permafrost microbial communities from Stordalen Mire near Abisko, Sweden - Bog_T0_3 | ecosystem: Environmental > Terrestrial > Soil > Wetlands > Peat | place: Sweden: Abisko, Stordalen Mire... | reverse complement strand
ACGAGATAATAGGCCGAGCCGTCGTTGTGCTGGAAGGGAATCAAAAAGGCCAGCGCACCGGGTTGGGGCGCGGTTCCGTCATAGAGAATCGTTGACTGGACCAGGCCCGGATTGTTGTTCGCCAGATATTCAACCTGGGCTTCAATGCGCGCCTGCAAAATTCCATTATCGGCATCAGCTTTCAAGAAACCGTTCACGTTGCCGCTGGCGGAAAATTCGCGGTCGGCGAAGCCAAAGCCTTTCGTGGAACCGATGCCGGGAGAGTTTTCGTCCGGCCACGGGGGGATGAATTCTGTTTGATCCACCAGCAAACCGGGCTTGGCCGCCATGCCGCCTACCAAGGAGTTGAGAATTTCCGGGCTGACTACTGCCAGTTGTGAATCGGTCTTGAGATAAATCCCATGGGAGGAAACGGTGGACACCTGGCTTTGAAAAACCGAGGGCCGGACGTTTTGCCTTTGGGCAACGGGAATGAGGTTGTCCACAAAAGCGGCATCGTCCACAAACACACGATAGTGAAATTGCGCGCTGGCGGGCGTAGCACCTTGAAGGTGGACCGTGAGCGCCTGGACAAAAATGCAGATGGCAAAGTTGATACCGCCGACGAAAATGGCTGCTTTTCCGAGCGCGGTTTTGCTGGTCACGATGCCGAGGGAAATTCCAAGCAGCGCCGCCAACGGAATGGCCCCGTCAAGCACTGGGTAAGAGTTCGGCATGATGCAGAAAGCGACCACACCCAGCAACCCGCTCAAGCCAGCCAGGCAGAAAGCACAGACTGCCAGGGCGGAAATACGGGGAGAATTTCGCGCTGGCTCGGCGGGTGGCGTCGGCGAGCCATTCACTGGCTGGTTCACCGCGCGCCAGACGCGGCGGACAATGAAGACATCCGCGATCAACGACAAAATAATCGTTGAAAGAAGAAGAGTGGCCACATACCGGTTAGGAAATTCCGCATCGCCATGAACGGCAACCGCGACCAGATAACAAACGACAAAAATCGCCGCATCCATCGCCAAGAGCGGTAATAAGATCGCCTCCACGAAGGCCAGAGGCAGTCCGTAAATTGTCCCTGTGGAATTGCGAATTTGTACGACGGAGACGCATCCCAGGACACACATTGCCAAGAGAGCAGTCACGGAAATAACCATCCCCGTGAGGGGAGTAACAGTTATCCAACCACCTGGGTCAGGCATTCCAAAGAGCATGACCGCGAAAAGAGCTAAGAGCAGCGGCCCGACCACGCCAACGATGGCCGTGCGGGAGAAGCGCGGTGGAAATTCGGCTCCTGCTGCGGGTTCATGTTTTCCCCATTTGAAGGAAGAGAACCAAAAATGGGAAGGCCGTATACCTTGTTGTTTCGCCCATTCCGTCGAACATAAAACTGAGCAATACTTCCACAGTGTGAGAAGGATGATCGGAGGCCAAAGGGTGCCGAGTAAATCCCTGAGTAGATTGGTCATCCCATTTGCGGGATCGCAGCAGACGGTCAATAAAGCCAAAAGGAACGCGGGAGCGAAGAAGAGCAGCAGGAGTCTGGTTTTATTTTTTTCGATCTTCACTTTTTCTATCGGCGTCAGGTGAGAAAGAATTTCATTTCCCAATGCCGGACCTGACATCGACCGGGCCGCTGCTGCTGAATCAGTCTTCGGCGGCGGAGTCTGAGTAATCGTCTCCACCTGCGTCTTCATCACGCAGGCCTGCTGGTAACGGAGTTCGGGTTTCTTCTCCAACGCTCGCAGCACGACTTCGTCGAGGCGAACATCGATCTGCACCTTCCGTGACGGCGGCTCGAATTTTCCCGCTGGCAGTTCGCCCGTGAGCATCTGGTAAAACACCACGCCCAACGCGTAGATGTCCGCGCGGTTATCGACGTCGAGCGGATGGGAAAGCTGCTCGGGCGCCATGTATTGCGGTGTCCCGATAACCTTGCCCGCTTCAGTCTGCCCCAATTCCGGCGCGGCACCGCCCCCTGTCGTTTCGGACACTTCCCGCGCCACGATCTTCGCCACGCCAAAGTCGGCGATTTTCACCTGGCCAGCCTTATTGAGCAGGATGTTCTCCGGCTTGATGTCGCGATGAATAATGCCCCGGTCGTGCGCGAACTGGAGCGCATCGCAAATCTGCGGCACAATCGCCAGCGCTTCCTTGGGCGAGAGATGGCCGCTGTCGAGCAACTGGCGCAGGTTCACACCGTCCACAAATTCCATGAAGAAGTAAAACAAACCATCGACCTGCCCCGAATCATAGAGGGTAACAATGTTGGGATGATGCAACTGGGCGAGCGCCTTGGCCTCGCGCTCAAAGCGTTCGGCAAACGAGGGGTCCTGGTCCACGCTGGGCGGCAGGATTTTCAAGGCGACCAGCCGTTCCAGCCGTTTCTGCCGCGCTTTGTAGACTGCACCCATGCCGCCTCGACCGAGCAACTCAATCACCTCCAGGTCGGGAAAATAGCGGGCCAATTCCTCCGGCGTGGGCGGAACAAAGGCAGGCGATTTTCCCGGCACCTCAAATCCGGTATCAATGGTGCCGAATCCAGCCTGTAAAAGACAATCCGGGCAAAGTCCCATGAGGGCATTGTCGGCGAGTGGCTTTCCGCAAGTCGGGCATTTTTTTTCAGCAGGCATTGGTCTCTCCACTACCTATCAGAGGAATCGCCCTTGGAATGTTACAGGTAAAGGCAAGAAAATGAAGGTCATCTTCTAAGTGGAAAGAATCCGGCACAGGCAGTTCATTTCCTCCACCACTTCCGACTCATCGGCCACCGTCTGGGCAATCTCCTCCCGCAACGCCCGGCGATAGCGCTGCCGGAGGCGATGCACCGTCACGCGGAGCGCCTCTTCCTTCAGGCCAAGCCGCGAAGCGAGCTCCGCGTAGGGAATCGTATTTTTGTCTCCCGTAATGGCGAACCGTAGCTCCATAAATAACGCGCCCTGTCCCGAAGCTTCATATTCGCTGCGAAGGTGCTTCACCACATTTTCCAGCAGCGTCACGGCCCATCTGCGCTCGAATAGGGATTCCGGCGTCAGCTTGTCCGCTGGCTCGCTTCGGTAGCGATTCTCAGCCATTTCGGCATCGAGGGAAATCGTCCGCTGGGCGGCGCGTTTTTGTGCGGAAGTGCGGTCCCATTCGTCTGAGATGAAGTGGTTCATTGCAGCAAGCATAAATGCCCGAAATTTGCCTCGTTCCCGTCCCACCTCCGCCAGTGAGTTAAGCTTCAGGATGCGCGCGAAAAAACCCTGCGTCAGGTCCTCCGCGTCATGCGGACTGTAACCGCGCCGTCGGGCATAGGCATAAAGTGGGTACCAATAGGCCTGGCATAAGTCCTCCAAAGCGGCGCGGGCACGGGTCGTGTCCGCGCGCGCGGCCCGAAGGACCATGGTCCACCTTGTCGTTACAAAAATATCCCGCTTGATTTCAGTCATTACCGGTTGCCTTCACCCCTTATAGAGGAAATCAAAGCAAAAGGTTACCTATCTTGATCGAAAACGGAAAAACCGAGCATCAGTCAATGATCGGAAGAATCGTCAGCGGTCTGCTTCTGGCCTTGCTGGATTTGATTTTGCGCAGGCGTAAAGTTTGCGGCTGGCCGGGAATTAACCAGGAATCTCCTTTGCAATTCTGGAGGAAGGAAAATAAACAAGATATCGGTAATGCCGGAGGAATGCGAGATGACGATCCGGTCAGGACTAACTTTAAGCAGACGGCAATCTTGATAGGTTTTCCCGTCCAGGGTGTTAATCGTCCCCAAGCTATTGGACGGATGAGGTGTGGCCGCCATTGCCGGGGCAATCGGTGCCTCCCCTGTGCTTTCGTCGGACGCTTGAACCATGGGCTTGGTCTCCGCGTCTTTTGCGGCTTGAATCTGCTTTTCTAAACTAGGGCGTGTCTTCAAAATACAAAAAGATTGAACGGCGAGAGGAGAAGTGGCGTCAGAGAATTCAACTATTGATCTCTGCATAACAGACTGACTTACGAGGAGGAGGTAAGAAAGAATGTTTGGTTGGACTGGAATACTGGAGTATTATTCGTTAAAGCGCATGAAGTTCACAGTACAGCTCTTGATTGCGTTGAACATTCTGGCGATTGCCGCTCTTACAATAATCGCCCCTGGATTGCCGGAGGCATTGGCACTGCTTGTTCTGACGGTAGTTTTCATCGTGGCCGCTCGACGACAGGGCCTCAAGCGTGCCGTCATCCTCTTTCTAAAAGAGATGTGGTAATCCGGTCACCGGTTTAACAGCGCCCTTTTCCGCCATCACCACAGTTCGGCTTGATGCCAAAAGGCGCAAATGAGCCGACTGCGTTTACGCCGGATGCGGCGCAGGGCATGAGCGGCCCAGCCGGAGAGTTGCCAGAGATCGCGGGCGCAAAGGTTAGGCAACTCGTGCTGTTTCCAGTAGCCCCACAGGTACTCTACGGGGTTGAGTTCTGGGGCATAAGCTGGGAGGCGTTCCACCCAGATTTTGCCATGAAGACTTTTTAAACGGCATGACCCGTATCAAGGAATGGGCTGCGCGGGGCAAATCCAAGCAAAGGGCTTTGCGCCATGATCTCGTCACCCTGTCCCTCTGCCCTGAAATGCTGCCCTGCAAGCATCCCTCGGCGGCGTGGTGCGCTAGGGAACATGGCGTATCCCGCCAGTGGGCCTCTCGCCTCCAGCAAGAATTTGCCCGCGAATTTGGCGACCATATCCAATTTCGCGGGCAGCGCTTTCTAAATCGGGCGAAGGCCTGAAAGGCGACGGGGTCGGATGCGGCGGGGAGCACGCGCGCCGCAGCCCGACCCGGTCGCAGGCGCATAGCCTCGCCCAACCCGCCGCGGTGCCGCAGGCACGGCGGCGCTATTTTGCGACATTCATACCTGGCAATCATCGCCAGCAGGGCGAGCCAAGCATATTATCAATACTGAGTTCCGGCAGCTTCCTGGGCGGTATGACGACGCGCGGGGGTCGAAGATAGGTATTGCTCATACTGGTCCGTGATAGTCGCATGGACAGCGGAGGGTTTGCCCTGCTGGATGAGGGCGAATTGCGCGTTCAGAAAATCTTTAAGCTTCGCACGGTACGCCCGTTTTTCGGCCTCCGTCCGGGGCGATTGAGTCAAACCACGCCCCCAAGTGCCGAGCCAAAAGGCTATACTGTCGGTGAGATAGACGGGATCACCTGAAACATTATGCGTGGTGGGATCGATGGTGTAGTCATCGAGTGCTTTGATGAGAAAATCGAGACATTCCTTTCGTCCGTTCACAAAATAAAGCTGATAGATCCAGTTCATTTGCAAATCATTTCCCTCATGAATATGGACGTTAATCTGTGGGAACAGGGCGGCGGCTAGTTGCTGGGCGCGAGGTGAGGGTGAGGCCAGAAGAGTCGGCGCGGCTTCAATATACCGATCAACGACATCCGGGCCGCTAAGGAGCGGTTCAAGAGTTTCGAATCCTTCCTCGCGGGCGACATCGCCGTCGCGCACCAAAATCAGCGACGCCCAGAGACGGACTCCGGGGTTGGGAGAACTTATCCATTGGCGTGCATAGGTGACCATGGGCGCGTGCGAACTGTAAAAGAGATGGACGAAATCGCCGAGTTGGGAAGCTTGAAACTGGGCGTTGCCCTCCTCCTTCGGCCAAGTGGCAATTCGATCCGCCAGCACGTTGAGGACTTCCACATGATGGATTTTGAGGGCATGAATTGCGGCTTCCTTGAGATCATTCCATTTGTTGCTGGTACGGAGGGTCTGCGCAATCAGCTTATCTGGCGTATCGTCGTGATGAGCGGCGACCCAGGCCTGAAGATCGGAAATAATGTTATGGCGTGTTTGCAAAATAGAAATGAACAGTGGCGACGCGACCTGGCCTAAAGGTGATCCCTCAAGAGAGCATCTAGCAACGCCGATTTCCATGAATTCACTCTTCTCATACTATGCGAAGGAATTCGCAGAAGAGTCTTGACGTGTCTCGATTGCTATGCGAATTTTTACGCATGCCGAGACGATCAGATGAACTAAGCAGGCGCGAACGCCAAATCATGGATATTATTCATGCGCAAGGCCAAGCCACCGCCGCCGAAGTGGAATCGGCGCTCGACGATGCGCCAAGTTATTCCACGGTGCGGAAATTGCTGAGCATTCTTGAGCGTAAGGGCTTTCTGAAGCATCGGGAGGATGGCCCCCGCTATGTTTTCCTGCCCACAGAACCTCATCAAAAGGCGAGCCAACATGCGATCCGGCGGGTGCTGAATACTTTTTTTGCAGGCTCGCTGGCCAATGCAGTCGCGGCGTTGGTGGATTCGTCAGACACAAAACTTTCGCCGGAAGAACTCAAACGCATTGAGGCGCTGGTCCGCGCCGCCAAGGCAAAATCATCCTAAAACTATGAACAACGATCTCATCGTGCCTTTTGCAGTTGATCTCTGGCTGAAAAGCTCGGCCATCTGCGCTTTCACCTGGGTCACTCTCCAAGTGTGGAGACACGCCTCGGCAGCGCAACGCGGCTACATTTGGTGCGTGGCACTTGCGTTGATTGCGGTGCTGCCGTTCATGAGGCTGATTGCGCCGCATTGGGCTCTATCATTCTCAAAACCAACCGCCCCCATGGAAACGAACCAAACCGTGGTACAAGGCGAACCAAACGTGATGGTACCTGACGAGATCGTGAGTGCCTCGCCGGTTCGAGCCTCGCCGATACTCGATTGGGCGACGCTGGGTTTGGTTATCTGGCTTGCGGGGATTTTCCTGCTGGTATCTTATCGATTGGCGGGGACTTTTCTCCTTTATCGCTGTCGTCGCTTGAGTTCCCCGCTTGAGGATGATGCGAGCGAAAAAAGGGCGGCGTACATTAGAGCAGAATTCGGCATCACACGTTGGATTGATATTCGCATTTCCCATAGCTGTAAGGTGCCGGTGACCTGGGGAACATGGCGGCCGGTTGTGATGCTGCCCGCCGAGACGATGGATTGGCCACAGGAATGGCTGGAGTCAGCCCTCCGTCACGAGATGGGGCACGTGAAAAACAATGATCATCTGAAGCGCTGGATCGCATTTTTGACTTGTGCCTTTTACTGGCCAAATCCGCTGGTATGGGCCTCGGCGAAACAACTGCAACTTGCGCAGGAAGAGGCGAGCGACAACTTTGTCCTGCGGGGCGGGGTCTCATCGCAGGAGTATGCGACTCAACTGATCCAAGTGATCCGATTGACCGCAGGACGGGGTGTTCTTTCTCTTCCGGCGGTGGCGATGGCGCGTCCTTCAACGATAGAAGGCCGACTTTCGGCGCTACTAGACGAGACGCGCAATCGGGGAAGCGCAGATCGGCGGCTGATGCTGGTTGGAACCTTACTAGCCATGGCATTGGGCCTGGCCTTAGGAGCGGTTCAACTGCGGGCAGCAGAGGCCTCCTCCCAAGAGGCAGATGTCACTCGAACGGCGGCAGTACAGGCCAGCCCGATCAATAATCCCGAAGATTCGAGTCTTAACCAGAAACTTAATAGTATCATTATATCTTTCGAATTTAGCAACGTCACCCTCAAGGAAGCCGCCGTCTTTCTGGGCGCCAAAAGCAGGGAGATTGATCCCGACAAGAAAGGCATTAACTTCGTCGTCGATCCCGACGCTAGCGCATCCGCAAAGCCCATCACCCTGAGTCTCAATAACGTTTCTCTGGGCGAAGCGCTTCGCTATGTTTGCCAGCTTGCTGGCGTCAAATTCAAGGTAGATGACTATTATATTGTCATCGGTACTCCTAAGTTTATCGATACTGTTACTTCAATTGCTCAGCCCGACAATAAATCAGGGCAAGCCACAGTCAATAAACTGAAGTCGATCAGCATTCCGCAAGTCGATGTTGTCCAGGCGGACGTAGCTGATGTCCTCCGGTTCCTCACTGCCAAGAGCAGAGAACTCGATCCCGATAAAAAAGGAATCAACTTTGTTTTGGGCAACATCACTTCCCAAGACAAAAACATTCATCGTCAAGTTACCTTCCGGATGGAGAATCTACCGCTAATCGAGGTTCTCGCCCCGATTTGCGGCCAGACCAATCTCCAGTATTCCATTGAGGACAACGTGGTTTATTTTAAACCCAAGCCTTAAGTGGATCGGTAATGACTTAGGACATACAATCCGACAAGAGGAACAAATAAGAGAGCGGTGTAGAGGAACCACGTATTCCTCTTATACCCGATATTTATTAGCCGTAGCGCCGTCAGCACTCCCCAAAATGCTAAAGCAAAGATATTTGCTATATCGAGTGCTATCCAGGGCTCGCATCCAAGATAAATCACTATGGCGTGTTTTCAAAATGATTTAAGCCAGTCGAAGACGGCGGCTACGAGGATAAAGTTGAGGAAGGTGAGGGCGAGTTTTTCATAGCGGGTGGAAATGCGCTTATAGACTTTGATGCGTTGGAAAAAGTTTTCGATCTTATGACGCTGGCGATAAAGTTCCCGAGACCACCAGGCCGGGCTCTGGCGGTTAGAGCGCGGCGGGACGCAGGCCAGGCAACCTTGGGCCTGCATCTGTTGGCGCAGCGCGTCGCGATCAAAGCCCTTGTCGCCGACGAGCAGAATGCGACGCAAGGTTTCCAAAAGCGGCGCGGCGGTTTTGACTTCGTCGGCTTGGCCGGGAGCGATCGCTACCGCCATGAGCCGGCCCCGGCCCTCGACCAGCGCGGCGATTTTGGTGTTGAGTCCGCCCTTGGTGCGCCCGATGGCCTGGGCGGCCTGCCCTCCGGCGGGATTGGTCCCGAACTGGTGGCACTTGACGTGGGAGCCGTCGATAAAACGCACGCGACCCTCGGCCCGGCGCGAGAGCAGGCGCAGAATTTCCTGCCACAGCCCAAGGGCGCACCAGCGCCGCCAGCGGGTATAGACCGACTCCCACGGCCCGAAGCGCGGAGGCAAATCGCGCCAAGCCACCGCGGTGCGCAGCACGTAAAAGATGGCCTCGACCATGAGCCGGTCATCCTTGGGCGGTCGGCCCCGGCGGCGATGGGCTTGACTGCCCAGTACACAACTTCTGGCCCGATTAACTTAATTTTTTTACCCGCTTCCAAAGCAGGTCCGACAGATGATACCGACTTTGTCTCTGGTGCATTTCGATACCGCTTCTGACGCTCTTGCGCCTCTCAAACTTCAACCTTTTTGATTTTGAAAACACGCCCTAGTCACCTCGGCTCGGGCCTCGTCCAGTCTCTTGTTCAAGGCGGACGTCGTGTCCCCCATTTTCACATTGTCTTCTTCCAGGTCCTTTAGGTTCTTTGCCAATTTCGCTTTGTCGTTTTGCAGTTTCTCGTTGTCCTCTGCCAGCTTTTCATTAGCACCATGGAATTGCTTGATCTGGTTCCCCAGATCGCTGATTATTTGCTGGTTGGCGGCGTCTTGATGAATATCCGCATTGTGCACATAAATGCATGCGCTACTGATAAATAAGATGATGGAAGCCAGAAAATAGTTCATCCTCGCAAGTCTCCCCAAGGCCCAAATTTTTTAATCGGTATGGTTGTCTCCACCCGTAATCAGAGGAATTGCGGGGACGATGTTACAGGGGCTGCCGTTACGGTCCCGCAGGTGCCTGGACTTCGAGGGTTGCGGGTAGGGGGGGCGGGTTCGCTCGATATTGCAGATATTGTTCAATCTGATCCGGCGTAAGTGTGCCTTTCAAGGCCGCAAGTTCCTTTTCGAGTTCCTGTTGCTGGACGAGGCTTGGCTCTGTTTTGGCATTAGAAGTCGGCGGGGGAGCCACGGAGGATTGATTTTCCAAGAGGGCATTGAGAACTTCCTGTTGCTGATCTGCGGTCAAACCGAGCACAAACTCCAGGTCGGTCGTCTTTGTTGTCGCATCATATAACGCGGCAGCGCTCGCATCCGCCTCCTTGAGTTGGTCGTAAGCCGCCTGTTGCTCTGGAGTGAGGAGCGCCCGAAGTTGTGGGGAGAACGCACCCAAACGATAGTCGCTGAGTCTGTCCTCTAAGACCCGCTCCTGTTCATCTCATCGGTCAAGGAAGCCAGTCGGTTTCTTGCGTCATCGCGCTCTCGCTGTAATTGCTGGTTTTGTTCGAGCAACGTCGATGCTTGAAGCATTTCTATTCCTATCGCGATAAGCACGATGGCAATACCGGCAACAACGGTTATTTTTGCTTTTGTTCATGTCATAAGTTTCAATGCACATTTTCGGGCGTTTAATGCTGAACAACGAATGCCTCGAAGACGGATTAAATGGTGATAATCAATTAAAGGGATAGAACGAGCTATCGGAGTTGCCAAAGTCGGCCAGCAATCGATAATTCGGGGAAAATCCCTTCAGGGCATTTTTGGCGAATAGAGTGCCGCAAGTTGGGCATGCATTTTCGATAGGCATAGGTGTCTCCACCAACTATCAGAGGAAGCGCGGAACAGATGTTACAAAGAAAATGCCTTCGACGACGCAGGGTAAACTTCGAAAATCTATGGCCTAGTCACCCGCTGTCCCACATGCCGCCGTTGACCGGTCCTTCGACTAGATACGGCCCGATGGTTAGTCTGAAACGGACTGGCTGGATGGGGGTAGAGAGGAGCGCTACCCTGATGCAAAGACGTATTTTTGTCGCAGGCAGAGTCCCGTCCCACGGCCGGGTACTATCTGAATGTAAGTAATACGCCTCCTCGCTCTCCGTTGCGGCGCGAAGTCTGACGAACTCCGTCACTCCCACCACCCGCCTAAGCCCCGTCACTTTTCCCGCTTTGTCGAATAGCTGGAAGCTGGAGACCGTCATATCACCCATTTTTCTTGGGCTGCTGATCTCCACAACAGCCAAGGCCAACTCCGATTCCGGGCCGTACGGTGAGTGCATGCTTGCTTTCCCGATGGCACCAAAAGCACAGAACAGCGGCTTTACGTTCGCATTGTCTGCGGCGGGTTCGATCGCGTCATTGAGAGTGGGCAGTAAAAGGGCAATTAAGCCAGCGGTCATCGAGAGGATCTTTTTGGGTTTCATCGAAACTCCAGTTGTTAGGGTCTCCACCAGCTATCAGAGGGATCGCCGAGCCGATGTTACTGATTAAATGCGCCATGCCGATTTCGTAGTATTGGGATTAAGTCGAACGTGTTGAATGAAACTCTCAGGGTGCCGAAGGCGTTGGCGTACCCGTCTTGAGCAAAGCTTCAACCTTCTTCTCGACTTCATCCCGTAGGTTGGGCGAGTAACCGCAAAGGATATCTTTAACCACTCCGTTCTGATCAAGGATGAGCAGAGTCGGATAAACCTGGATGTGGTAGCTAGCCGCAATCTCTTTAGCGTAGAGGGTTGGGTACGTAAGCTGCATTTTCTGCACAACAAAAGCGGCATCCTTGGAATCGGGTGTGTCGGTGGTCATGCCAAGCACCACCACTGGTTGATTGGCGAAATGCTCGGCGACTTCCTTCACTTGGGGCATGGCCACCATGCACCAGCCGCACCCCCGATACCAAAAATCGAGCACGACCACCTTTCCCTTGAAATCAGACAGCGCGTGTGGATGGCCCTCGATGTCCGGGGTTTTCCAATCCGCGGGTGGCGTCTGAAACAGGCGGTCCCGCTGTTGAGCTGAATTCTTTTCATACGACACCATTTCCGGCGTGTCAGTGATGTCTTCGTCGATCTCCTTTTGAAATTCCGGCAGCTTCAATCTGGCGCGGGCCTTTTGCAGGATTTCCTTGTACTTAGCGGCGGCGGCGTCGATTTGCTGGATCGCCATCCCGCTTTCACTAAAGAGTGCTTGCGCTTCTTTCCTCGCACTCAGGTAAATGGAAAGTTCGTCACTCATTTGGTTCAGTTTCTCCGGATCAAGCGAGGTGACGCTCTTCAGCTCGTTACGGACCACACTTTTCCCGACAAAACCGTAGCCTTGTGCGCCCGTTTCATCCTCTTGGACGGGCAATCCGCGTTTTAGATCGAAGGTTATGTCCGTGGAATCAGAAGAAAGATAAATCGCGTCATTTTTGGCGGTGTGAACCTGATGAATCATAATTTGAGCGCCCATACTGGATTTATCGGTCACAATTCCAAAGCTATCTTCTCCTTGCATCTCGTCCCCGGTGTGTTTCCAACCGCCCTTCATTTCCTGATCGCTTACCGGCAACGGAATGATTTCCGGAAACGAGGCAATCTGGCCGGCTGTTGAGTCCAGATGGTCCGTGCGACCATCGGGATAGACATCAGCTTGCATCCAGATAACGCCCTTCTGGTTAGGAGAAGGAAAACGCGGGTCAATCCGTTGTGACGATTCCTCCAACTTTGCGAAGAGATGCCAACTACCATCGCCATTCGGCCGAATGACCCAGAGCGTTGTATTCTCCTGGGTAATGAAGCTGCCGTTCTGGTACTTGAATTCGCCGTGACCTTGATAGATCAATTGCTGCCCCGGCGTAAATTGATATCGCGGCAGTAGACTCGAAGCTGCCAGAGAGCCGTCTTGCATTCCACGGCTTAAGGATGGAGTTAACGGCATGAGTGCAACTGTCAGCGACGTTACGATGATACCGTACATTTTTCCGCAAGTTGGGCAGTTTTTTTCAGTGGGCATAGGGGTCTCTATCAACTATCAGAGAGATCGCCGAACCAATGTTACTAAAAAACGCAAATAATAACGATGAGCGAACGTCAAAATCGAGGGATCCGTACAGTAGGCAACCAGTCCCTGCGACGGCTCCCTTTCCCTTCTTGGAAAGCAAACCAAGTGCTGGAAATGTGCCCGCCCTCTATTCTCTCCGAAGATAAGCGATGGTAAGTTCAAAGTGTCCATGTGCGAAAAAGCTAATGCATATCAAAGTGCTTGATCATTTTGCTGGCAATGTCCCTCAGAGGAATTGCCTTCTCCACTGTTTGTCCATCCCCGGTCTTTTCGGAAATCCAAACTTCGTTTTGGGAAATGCGCGTCACACGGCGAATGAAAAAGCCGCCTTCTTTCTTGTAGGTAATCACGTCGCCGGGCTTGAGCCTTACCATTTCAAATCGGTTTTTTAAAATGAGCGCAATGGAACCGTTCGGGACTTCGGGCGCGAGTTGGTCAGTTTCAATGGGTGTGCCCCCAAAGCAAGTGGAGCATCCCACGATGAGCAAGGCCAGACCGTAGCCAATGCATTTTGCCAGTTGCCGCACCCGCCCCGTTTCGATGCCGCCGATATAGCGAGCGGCGATGGCTGGTTCGTGCTGCCACGGGTGAGGTAAAGAAACCAAACTGCCGTACCCGCGAATACCGTCGCCGATAACCTCAGCGTGAAGTAGTGGTTTACACCATAACTTAAATCATTTTTGAAAACAGGTCTAATCATCGTTAGGCGCGCGACGGTTCGATCTTAATTTCTATTACGCAGCAGCCATTTGGCTCCGAGGCGGCAAACCGGATCATCCGTTGCTCGACTCGTACGAGGTGTCTTTTTTCAAGCGGCTCCAAAAACTTTTCCAGACCATAGCCTCGGATCGTGACCGTATCGCCGCCAGCCAGAATTTCGATTTCTTCGGTTTCCGATTTCTTGAACACACGCCGCATTAGCGTTTCATAAGGATAACTCCAGCGCTCCTCAACACCGTGAACATTGCGGACGAAATGGATGTAGTGCTGCTCCGTATGAACGATTTCACCCCAAGGGCCTTTGTATTCGGCTTCGGCGGCAGCTTGTGCCTCTACATTTTTATACTTGAGTGCCATTTTTGTGTCTCCTGTAAGGGTCTCCAATCGAGTCCTTGATCCTGCGTGACTTTTGCGGCCTCGCGCGCCGGTTGCCGTTGTTGGAGCCGGATTTCTTGTTTCACCTGGAGCCGCTTCGCCGTTTCCTTCCAGACCGTCTTGCGGCGACCGACCAAATCGAGCGCCAGCTTCCGCTCCTTCTCTGTGGCCATCGCTTCTTTCGCGGCGGGCAGATTGGTCGTGTAAATGGCCTGACTGTGTTCAAACCGGGAATTGGACACGTAACCTTGCCGCAATTCGCCCGCCTGAATGGCCTTTTCGCCCATGATTAAAATCCCGCGGTCCACGGTTTTGCCCTGCGCGGCATGGGAGGTGTTGGCGTAGCCGTAAGCAAACTGCTTGAACGTGGCCGGGATGGTGCGGCCATCGCTCAGGGCGAGCGAACCATCCGGGCGATGTTCCTTTACCTGGACGATTTCACCATTAATGAGTTTTGATTCCGGCAGGTTGGCGCGGATGAGCAGCTTTTCACCCGCCGCCACGCCGATCTTTTCCGCGTAGCCCACGTCGAACAAGGATTTGTCGGCAGGGTTGAAAACCGCCCGCTCTCCCGATGCTCGCTCCACCAGAAGATTGTCTTTCTGGCGCTCGATCACCTTCACCGTCTCATGCCGTGCAAAGCCGCTGGTCGGTTTATGAAAGGTGATCGCATCACCCGGCCCAAAATTTCGAACGCTTCGGCGTTCTACTTCTGTCCAGTTGTACGATCGCACAGTTTCAACTGGCTTGTCGTTGCGGTTCAGTTGATTGGCTTCCTTCAATTTATCCCGCACGACATCGCTGAACGCGTGAATTTCAGCCCAGACCGGCGTCACGGCCAGGCACAGTTTCCCCGCAGCCGTCGATTGGACGTAATCATCCGCCGCCTTTTCTAGCATGGCCTGGTTATCCTTGATTTCCATGACCGCGCCGCGCGCCTCAAAATGCTCGAACGATTTCAGGACATTGCCCTGCGCCAATTCCCGCACCGCCTCCCTGTACACGGGATCTTTCTGGCGCTGGATTTCCCGCAAGCGGCAGACTTGGAGATTCCCGTACTTAATCATGGCGCGGAATGCGTCTCCGGCTTCGACCGAGGTGTGCTGTTTGGGATCACCCACCAGGATTACCCGGTTATTGTTTCTTTCGGCCAACAGGCTCAAATCGTGCATTTGCCTGGATGAAATAAAACCGGCCTCATCGACAATGATGACTTTGCCCTTCACCTCGTCCTGAAGCTTGGGATCAATCAGGAGCTTTTGCAGGGTGTCGGCTTTGGGCGTCACCTTGTGCTGCAAAACGGCTTTGGCGCTGGTCGATGGCGCACATGTATGAACAGAGCCTCCCACAGCCTCGATCCCGCGAATGATTTCGGGCATGACGGTCGTTTTTCCCGCCCCGGCATCGCCGATCATCCCGCTCACCGTATCCTTGCTATTTAAGACTGTCTGGACGGCCTTTACCTGATCCTTGCTGAAATAGGACGGCAGAGGCGAAATCTTCCCCAATTTCGGATGTTGATTTCGGCCCATCACGGCCCACTCGACGTATTGCCATTCCGCCCGCAAGGTTTCCGGCGTCGTAACTTCCCTGCCATCCCGGAGCAGGTCGCGTTTGTACTCCAAATACTCCAGTTCCTTCTTGATCCCATCGAGATCGACTTCACCCCGGCCCACCTTGAGCGCGGACTGCAAGACCTGGGTATCGCGCACGACCGATTTCCGCTCAAAACAGTGATCGACGGCATCCTTCAGCGCCTTGTCATGCCTGATGCCTTGGAACCTGTCCCGATAAAGTGGACAGGGATTGGGATAGGTGAAGACTAAGATCAACCTATGCACGAAGAAGTAAAAGCAAAAAGAACGAGGCGTCGCTACGACGAGGCCTTTCGGCGGGAGGCGGT
>Ga0302320_10015619_pt1 | contig 15578 bp, 16 predicted proteins | sample Bog_T0_3_FD_202130 | JGI IMG/M metagenome (GOLD analysis project Ga0302320, IMG submission 202130) | Peat permafrost microbial communities from Stordalen Mire near Abisko, Sweden - Bog_T0_3 | ecosystem: Environmental > Terrestrial > Soil > Wetlands > Peat | place: Sweden: Abisko, Stordalen Mire... | reverse complement strand
TCCGGTGGAGAAGATCCAGGTGGACCTTTCCGACATCATTTCCTTCCACAACTTTGATGCTCCGGCGGAGTTTGAGAAACGCGTCAAATGGCTGCAGGCCTTCGGCCGCCCGGTGGTGTGCACCGGATTCCTGTCGCGCGAACAGGGCAGTACCGTCGAAGCCATCCTGCCGATCGCGGTGAAATACAACGTGGGTGCTCTGCTGGGAGATCTGGTGGCGGGGAAAACGCAGATGAACTTACCCTGGGATTCCTGGCAGCAGCCCTATGTGGACGACCGCAAGCCGAAAGTCTGGATGCAGGATATCCTCAGCAGCACGGGGGGGTTGTATCAGCAGTCGGATGCCGATGCCATCCACAAGGCAATCGCCGACGCCCCCAAACCGGTGCTGCGTAAAAAATAGACGGCCAACCGCCTCAGCGGAACATTTCCGCCGGGCAGCCCAGACTCTGTATGGCGCCGGTGGCGACGCTCCCCGCCTCGCTATCGCGGTGCATCAGATGGTAAAGCACGGCGCCATTCTTGCTGGCCGCGCACAGTTGGTCGTGCACCAGGGGGCAATTGAAATTCACCGCCGCCGCGTCCCCGGCGCCGCTGAGGGCGCAACTTTGCGCGTCGGCCTTACGGTAAAGGTCCACCACCCCGGCAGCCAGCCGCCTCTGATCGCCCACGTTCATGGCGATGCCCTCCAGCAGCGTAACCTCGGCGGAGGCCGGGTCCCCCATAGCGCGATACGTGGACGCAATTTCCGCAAAGAAATCGGCGCTCGGCTTGAACCGGCGGCCGTATTCGAATGCCTCCAGCGCCTTCTGGAATTCACCTAACTGAACGTACGTGCGGCCCAGTTCCATATACACGGCCGCTTCTCCGGAAACAGACAGGATGAAGCCCCGCTGGTTATTCTGGCGCACCAGGGCGCGTGACACGGCTTGGTCCGCTCGTTGTCCTTCCAGCAAAACCTCCAGCGATTTTCGGTACCAGGCATCTCCGCCATTCGGTCCCAGCGCGTCGCCCTGCTGCCGATCGCAGAATCCGGCGGTAGCGTAAATCGCGGGCACTTTTTGCTCGTCGGGCAGCGGCTCCAGGATGGCGACCGCGCGATCGATCTCGCCACGGGCTACCTGCCAACCTCCGGGCCGGTCGAGCGCGATCAGCGCCAGATGCTGATGCGCTTTGTAACTGGCGGGAGAAACCCGCGCGGCGCCTGACCACAGGCTTTGCTCGTCAAACCAGTCGGCATTGCGGGCAAAGGTGCGGCCGCAGAGCGCCAGGCACACCACGCCTAAGACGGCAGGCGCCGCCATGCGCGCCGCCGGCCATGGCGCGCTGAAACGCTGGTAACCGGCCCAACCGAGCCAAGCCAGGCATCCGGCAAAGCCAATGGCCGGCAGGTAGAGGAAGCGTTCCGCCATGATGGTGCCGATAAGAATCGACAGGTTCGCGGTGGGCGCCAAGGTGACGAAGAAGAACCCGATGAAGAAGAACACCGGCTTTGATCGCCGGTAGCAGAATACCGCCGCCGCAACCGCGCCGGCACAAATCAAAAGGCCAAGAATTGTCTTCCAATCCTCGCCGTTGTCCAGCCGCCAGGTGAACAACGGGATCTGGTTGTAGGAATAGTCGGCGGAGAGATGGCCAGGCCAAACCAGCAGGCAGAAATATTTGCCCAGCACCTTGCATGCGGTGAGGCGCGCGGTCCAGAAATCAGCGCCCCACAATGGATTATCGGTAAACGCCGGATGCCCCACGGGAAGCTTAGCCAGGACCGAACTGCGCAGCCAGAGGTAAGCGGCCACGGGCAGGAACATCGCCAGGTATCCCCACAGACGGGAGCGCAGCGGCACGCCGCGGCAAAAGGCAATATCGTAGAGGAATACCACGGCGATGACCGTCACTGCGCTCTCTTTGGAGAACATCCCCACGGTGGTGGCCACCGCCAGGGCGCACCGCCATCCGGTGGCGCGCCCACCGCCGGCCACGCTCCGCGCATAGCACAGCAGGCCGGCGAGAACTCCGAAGGCCGCCAGAAGGTCAGCGCGGCCCACGATGTTGGTTACCGACTCGGTGAGAACAGGGTGCACCGCCCAGATCGCAGCCATGGCGAACGCCGGCCAAGACTCCTCCAGCAACAGCAGACCGAGCAGATACACGAGTGCGATATTGCCCGCATGGAGCGCGAAATTGACCCAGTGGTAACCGGCCGGGGAGGCGCCGTTTCCCAGGATGGAATAGTTGAACAGGTAGGACAACGTGGTGAGCGGACGATACAGCGAGCTGACGCCGGTCTGGTACCAGTAGCTCTGGTTGAGAATCAACCGCGCGTTCGCGGCGGTCGCCTGGCGGAGGCGCGGGTCCTGTCCGATGGCATAGTAATTATCGAAGATCAGGCCGGCGCGAAAGGAATTCGCGTAAGCCAAGAGCGCTAAACCCCATAGCACCAGCAGAGGGACGCGATGCCTTCGCCAGGCCGCGCCCAACGCGAACTGGGCAACTTGCGGTGCAGCCTGCTCGGGGACCACCACCGCGGGCCGGTTCCGTGCCGCTTCTCTCTCGCGAGTTGTCTTGGACCGGTGAGCCACGATTCACCATGATACCCGGAGGCTCGCGTTTACTGGGCGTAGAGACGGATGATGCGTTCGATAGCCCTGCGGCATACCGCACAAAAGCCGCCTTCGTCGCGCGTGAACATGATGCAATCCTGCTGCGGCCGGTAGTAGCCGCGCCCCTCGTACATGGCGCCCTCGAAGGCCCCCACCTTGCCGGCGTTGGGACCGGAGGCGAGCAGTCTGGTATCGCGCTCACGCTCCTCGCGGAACAGGGCTTCCATTTCCTCTTCGGGGCGGTGTGCGGCGCGAATCTCGCGGCGGCGCTTCTGGATTTCCTGCTGCATCTGTTCGAACTCCGGCTTCGGCCAGGGCGAAGGCAGCGGAATTCCGACGCTTAGCAGTTCCTTCCATTTCGCCGCCGCGCGGTCTGCGGTGACGTTCGGCTCCCAGGGCTCCGGCCGTTCCGCGGAGCTGTCGTAAGCCACGTCGGAGGTGTAATACTCGTCCGCCAGACCGGCAAAGTGGTGGCCGAACTCGTGGACGAAGACGTAGGGGGTGAAGGCGTTGTCGGCGGAAACGGTGGCGAAAAGATTGAAGATGCCGCCGCCCCCGTACTTGCGATCATTGACCACAATCTCGATAAACTCGTAGGGCGCCGCCGAGGCGATCTCGCGCAGCCGCCGGTTGTCGAACGTCAGCACGTAACGTTCGGAACCGAAGGCATCATAGCCCGCGCGGAGCGGGGAGCGGCGATAGACGCCGTCGCTGGGACGGGAAACGCCGCTTTCGTCCGCCGGCGTATCGATGGCCCAGACGTTGAAATCGTGGGAGTGCTCTTTGAAAGGCGAGACGGCGAAGAGCGTGTCAGCGGTGCGGCGGGCATCGCGATGCCACTTGTCCATCTCGGCCGCCGTATAGCCATCGCCAAGCAGCAGCAGGTCCACCTTATCGCGCGGAGCGCCGTTCTGCATCACGGCCCAAACGTTGAGCTTGGGCGCGGCGCTGCGGTCGATGGCGGGGTCGGCGGGATCCACCACGGTGGACCAGACTTCACGGAATTCGCCGTTCGGCGCCCGTTTCTTGAGTACCACCTGGATGGGCGCCGCCGGCGCGGGGAAGCGTACGCTTTCATGAAATGCGCGCCGTTGTTGTTTGGCCTCGTCCGTGGTTTCCCACTCGCCATAGATGCCGGCAAATCCGCGGGAGTAGAGGAGCCGGTTGGTGGCGCGATCAAGCACCTGAAAGTAATAGCGGCCGAGGTTGGTTTCGTCGATCCAGCGGTCGAGCGGCCCCGCCCAGGCGCCCTCCAGGACCACGCCATCGAGGGCGAAGCGCTCTTCGCCGGCGGCACCGGTATGGACGTAATCGACGCGCATCGTGCGCAGTCCGGAGGGCTGGGCGGAGGCGATGGCGGCGAGGAGGAGGAAGGGGAGTTCGAGTTTCATGGGGAACTGATTCAGGATAAATCCGCGACGGCCGGGAAGAGAAGGGGCCGTCGTGTCATGTACGTCTCGCAAAACAATGGACCCTAACTTTCGCCAGCGGAGAGCGACACGGGCGTCCCTGAAGTGTTAGCCTTTTATGCGTTATTTAGACGTTTTTGTGCTGTCTTTTTGCGACAGCAAGCGCTATGATAGTAGCCGGGAGAACGATATGGCAGCTAGCACGTTGGCACGACCGGACTTGGCCGCTCACCGGCGCTCCATTCAGGCCTCCTTCAGCGAGATAGTCACCGATTTGGCTGGAATCCTAGGCAAGAAGCTGACCGCGTACATCGGTGGAGTAAAGGACACCCGTGTTGTCGAGCGCTGGAGCCAAGGCAATGTGGAACTGCCCTACAGAGATGCGGACCGACGTATCCGGTTGGCCTTCCAAATTGCCAAAACTCTCAGCGAACATGATTCCACTAGTGTCGTGCAGGCTTGGTTCATGGGACTAAATCCAGAGTTGCAGGACCGCTCGCCGGTCCGCTTACTGAGAGAGGGAGACATCGACAAGGTTGGACCTGACTTGCTGAACGCGATGCGGGCATTCCTGGCTGGGGGTTAGGATGCCAATCCCCATTCACCGGATTGGCCGCCGACCAGATCCCTGGGAATATCCGGACTGGTCCAGAGCGAACCCCGACCGGACTTTTGGCAACCGATTCGACGATCCGAATGGAGAGTACCGCGTGCTCTACTCCAGTTCGACCAAGCTCGGCTGCTTTCTAGAGACGCTCGCTCGATACAGGCCGGACATGGCGCTATACGCCGAACTGCAGGAAATTGGCGGGGAAGACGACTTCATTCCAGTCGGGATCGTACCAAAGGAATGGCTGCGCAAGCGATTTATGGGATCGGCAACTGCCGATGGGAGGTTCGCCGATGTTTGCGCAAGTGTTTGGGTTGCCGCCCTTCGGGCCAAACTGGCCACGGTGTTGATTGGTCTTGCCATTCCGGATCTGGATGCCTCCGTACTGCAACGCAGCGGGCCCAGATTGTTGACTCAAAGCGTCTCAGAGATTGTTTATCTCGAAGGATTTGACGGAATCCGATACTTGTCCAAATATGGGCACGACATCGAAAACTGGGCGCTGTTTGAACCAGCATCCCTTACTGGCCAGATAGCAGATGAGATTGGGCGAATGATCCGGACCTCTTGGAAGCTTTCCGTACCTTCAACCTCGCCATGGCCTAGAGCAATGCCGAGCCGGATTGGGAAGTTGGCTGGGACGCAGGGATTCGAACCCCGATACGCAGCTCCAGAGGCTGCAGTCTTACCGTTAGACGACGTCCCAAAAGATTGACGGCTTCATTTTAGCAGAGACCTGGCCGCTGAATCCAGGCGCCTCCCATAGTAAACTGGAAGTTCAACATGAACAAGTGGTTGCGGCTAGGCGTCGTGCTCGCGCTGGGCGCCTCCAGTGGCTGGGCGGTCGACTGGAAAGCGCGCTACCCCCGGCCCGAAGGCTACGTCAGCGATTTCGCCCACGTCGTCGATGCCGCCAGCAAGAGCCAGTTGGAAGCCTACTGTACCAGCGTCCAACAGGCCACCGGCGCGGAAATCGCGCTCGTCACTATCCCCTCGCTCGAAAACGAACCGATCGAAGACGTCGCCAATACCATCTTTCGCGCCTGGGGCGTCGGCCAAAAAGGCAAGAACGAGGGCATTATGCTGCTGCTCGCCATCGGCGACCGCCGCAGCCGCCTGGAGGTCGGTTATGGCCTGGAGCCCATACTACCCGATGGTCTCGCCGGCGACATCCTTCGCGAGATGCGCCCGGCCATGCGCCAGAATGACGTCGGCGACGCTCTGATGGCGGCCGCACAGACAATCGGCAACACCATCGCCCAAGCCAAGAACGTGCCCTTGCAGGCCCGGCTGCCGCAGCGGCGCACGCAGCCCTCGGCCTCCGACCGCATTCCCTGGCCGATGATCGTTGGCGGGATCTTTTTCCTCCTGCTGCTGGTGCGCTCCCGCGGCCCCGGCGGTTTTGGCGGCGGCGGCGGAGGGCTGGGTGTCCTTCCCTGGCTGATTCTCGGCAACCTCATGGGCGGCCGCTCGAGTTCGGGAAGCCGGGGCAGCGGCGGATTTGGGGGCTTCGATTCGGGCGACGGGTTCGGCGGATTCGGTGGCGGGGATTCCGGAGGAGGCGGCGCTTCCAGCGGCTGGTAAAGGACTATCTATGGACAAGATCGTGCAACAACTGGTCGAGAAGCTTCAAAAAGCTTATGGGGAGCGGCTGGTCTCGGTGGTGCTCTACGGCTCGGCGGCCGCCGGCGATCACCACGCCAAATTCTCCGACTACAACATCCTCTGCGTCCTGAGCCAGCTCTCCACCCGCGAGTTGGGCGCCGGCGAAACCATCTTTCGCTGGTGGCGCGAGCAGGGCAGCCCTTCCCCGCTGCTGCTCACCGAGCGCGAAGTGGAAACGTCCACCGATTGCTTCGCCATCGAATTCAACGACATCAAGCAGCATCACCAGTTGCTGTTCGGCAAAGACGTGATCTCCGCCCTGGTGGTGGAGCAGACCTTCTATCGCGCGCAAGTGGAGCACGACCTGCGCGCCAAGCTGCTGCGCCTGCGCCAGAAGGCGTCCGGCATGCTCTCCGACGCCGGCCTGCTGCGCCGCTTGCTGCTCGATTCCGTCTCCACGTTTTGCGTTTTGTTCCGCCATGCGTTGATCCTCCATGGCGCCGAGGGGCCCTCCGCCAAACGCGAGGTGATCGCGCGCGCGAGCCAGCGTTTCGGCTTCGACCCGCTGCCGTTCGAGAAGTTGCTCTCCATCCGCGAGGAGCGTCTGAAAGCGCGCGAGGTGGAACCCGTAGCCCTGTTGGATGCGTACCTCGAAGCCATTTCCGTGGTGATCGCGGCGGTGGACCGACTGGAGAAAGCTGAATTGCAGAAATAGGAGACCGACACATGAAAATCGCTCTGATCGTCATAGGGGTTCTTTTGCTGATGTTGCTGATGATGGGCGGAAAATATGTCAGCGTCCGCAATGACCTGGCCACCCAGCAGGAAGCCGTAAAGCGGCAGTGGAGCGATGTGGAAGGTGTGCTCCAGCGCCGCGCCGACCTCATCCCCAACCTGGTATCCACGGTCAAGGGCTTCGCCCAGCACGAAACCGAAGTCTACAAGAACATTGCCGACGCGCGCGCCGCCTTGATCAACGGCCGCACGCCGCAAGAGAAGATCGCCGCCAACGATCAGTTGAGCGGCGCGCTCTCGCGCCTGCTGGTAATCGCGGAGAACTATCCGCAGTTGAAGTCCAATGAGAATTTCCTGCGCTTGCAGGACGAACTGTCGGGCACCGAGAACCGGATCTTCATCGAACGGCGCAAGTACAATGAAGCTCTGCAGACTTACAACACCACGCTGCAGTTATTTCCCAACAACATTGTGGCTTCACTCTCGGGGTTCACGCGCAACGACGCCTACTTCAAGACCCAACCGGGAGCCGAAGAGGCTCCGAAGGTACAATTCTAGATTGAACCGTTATGACGCAAAACTTCTCAAACTATATCAATGGCGAATGGGTGTCCGGAGGGAAGACCTTCGAGAACCGCAACCCCGCAAACACCGAAGAACTGGTGGGGACCTTCAGCAAAGCCAGCGCGCAGGATATGCACGACGCCGCGGCCGCCGCGGCCGCCGCTCTGCCCGCCTGGTCGGCCATGAGCGGTCCGGCGCGCGGCAACATCCTCTTCAAGGCCGCCGATATCCTGGACCGCAAGTTCGAGTCCGTAGCCGCCGACATGACTCGCGAGGAGGGCAAAACCCTGCCCGAAGCCAAGGGTGAAGTGCGCCGCGCCATCAACATCCTGCGCTACTTCGCGGGCGAGGGCTCGCGCATGCCCGGCATGCTGGTGCCCTCGGAACGCGATCGGGTACACATGTTCGCGCTGCGCAAACCTATCGGCGTGGTGGGACTCATCACACCGTGGAATTTCCCCAGCGCCATTCCGGCGTGGAAACTGGCGCCGGCGCTGATTTGCGGCAACACGGTGGTGGTGAAGCCGGCATCGGCCGCGCCGCTGAGCGCCTGGCGCATCGTCGAAGCCCTCCACGAAGCCGGAGTGCCGAAAGGCGTAGTCAACTTCGTGGCGGGGTCCGGCGGCGAGTTGGGCCAGGCCATGGTTGGCGCCCCTGGGCTCAAAGCGGTGTCGTTCACCGGCTCCTGCGAAATCGGCGCGTGGCTGCATGGCGAGGCGTCCAAACGGCATCTGCGAATTCAGCTCGAAATGGGCGGCAAGAACCCCACCATCGTGCTGGCCGACGCGGATTTTAATTCCGCCGTGGAGAACGTGGTCAACGCGGCATTCTTCTCTACCGGGCAGAAATGCACCGCGACCAGCCGCGCCATCGTGGAAGATGCCATCTACGACCGCTTCGTGGCCGCCGTGGTGGAACGCACCCGCAAGTTGAAGGTGGGCGACGGCATGCAGCCCGGCATCGACATCGGACCGTGCGTGGACCAGGGCCAGATGGATACCGTCCTCCGCTACATCGGCATCGCGCGCAAGGAATCGGGCGAGCCATTGTGCGGCGGTGCGCAGCTCACCGAGGGCACTCTGGCCAACGGTTACTTTGTCGAGCCCACGGTTTTCGCCGGCGTGGAGGAGTCGCACACCATTGCCCGCGAGGAGATCTTCGGACCGGTGCTGGCTATCATGCGCGCCGGCAATTTCGAGGACGCCATGCGCATCGCCAACAATATTCCCTTCGGGCTCTCGTCGTCCATCCAGACCAGCAATCTATCGCGTGCTTTCGAGTTCATCTATCGCGCCGAAGCCGGACTGTTGACGGTCAATCTGCCCAGCGCGGGCGTGGAATATCAGCTTCCCTTCGGCGGCACCAAGGATTCCAGCTTCGGCCCCAAAGAACAAGGGCCCGCGGCGCTGGAATTCTATAGCGACTATAAGACGGTCTACCTGAAGTATTGACATGGCGGACGTGGAACGTCTGGTGGATATCGCCGCCGGCTTGGGGCTTCCGGGCATCGAGCGCCATATTTTTCTCTGTTGCGACCAGACCAAGCCCAAGTGTTGCAGCCAGGAAAGCGGCCTGGAAGCCTGGGAGTATCTCAAGCGCCGACTGGCCGAATTAGGTCTGCTGGTTCGGGTGAACCGCACCAAAGCGAACTGCCTGCGCATCTGTGAGCAAGGCCCCATCGCGGTGGTTTACCCCGAAGGCGTCTGGTACCATTCCGCGACCCCGGCGGTCTTGGAGCGGATCATTCAGGAGCATCTGATCGGCGGCAATGTGGTGACGGAGCACGTTTTGGGAACATTTCCGCTCAAATCGCGTACTTGAGCTGAGATGAAAACAACGCGCGCGTGTCTGTTCGCAATTCTTGCGGCGGGGATGGCCTTTAGCCAGACGCCGGCCGCCCGGCCGGAATTCGAGGTTGCCTCCGTCAAACCGTCCGCCCCGCCGACCGCCGACGGGCAGTTCAACGTGGGCGTGCATATTGACGGCGCCATGGTGCGCTGCAGCTACCTCTCTTTGCGGAACTACCTCACGATGGCCTATGACGTGAAGGATTACCAGATACTGGCGCCAGACTGGATATCGACCGACCATTTCGACATCGCCGGCAAGCTGCCGGCCGGCTCCAGCGGAGACAAACAACTCCGCGGCATGGTGGCGTCATTGCTGGCGGACCGGTTCAAGCTGACCTTTCACCGCGAGACCAGGGACTTTCCGGCCTATGCGTTGGTGGTGGCAAAGAGTGGCCTGAAGATCAAAGCCCAGCCGCCCGATGCCGACAGCTCCGACACGGGAAGCGTAGACGTCAACGTCAGCGGCGGCGGGCGCGGCGGCACGGTGGTCAACCTGGGCAACGGGTCGTATATCAGTTACGGATTGAACAAGCTGGAAGCCAAGAAAGTGACCTTCGCCTCTTTGATGGATTCCCTGGGGAAATTTGTAGACCGGCCCGTCGTGGATATGACCGAACTCGACGGAAGATACGATTTCACGCTGGAATACTCCGTGGAGGAACTGCGCAGTCTGGTGCGATCCTCGGGCGGAGACGGCAGCCGCATCCCGGATTCGGGAGCAGACCCGGCAGTCTCCATTTTCTCCTCGCTGGAAGCGCTGGGGCTCAAGCTGGAGCCGCGAAAAGCGCCTGTCGAAGTCATCGTGGTCGATCACGCGGAGAGGATTCCCACGGCGAACTAGACGGCGACAGAATCGCCCGCTACAGTTCCTTCTCTTCCTCCGGCGCCTCGAACCCGTCGAGCAGATCGGGGTCTTTGGCAAATCGCTTGAGCACTTTGAGAATCTCCCCGGAGCGGAAGCCGGCCCGCGCCAGGCGCCGGTAGGCCGCGGCCAGATCTTTCTGTTCGCCGAATAAGCCTTCCCGCTCCGCCACGCGGTATTTGCGGCGGATCCAGTCTTCGATGAGCGCTTCCTCGTCCACGCCTTGATAAACTTTCTCCACGGTGTGTTCGGCCAGCGCCGGCGCCACGCGGTGCTGCCGCAGATCGTGAATCACGCGCGAGCGGCCGAATTTATCGCCGGAAAGCCGCGCCGTGGCGAAGCTTTCCGCGTATCGCCGGTCATCCAGATACCCACTCTGCTTGAGGCGAGCCAATACCGCGTCGATATCGCCCACTCGTTCCGCGCGGCGGCGGAGTTTTTCGGACATTTCACCACTGGAGTGGGCCCGCCCCGTCAGGACTCTCAGTGCGTACTCCCACAATCCGGCGGCGTCCAGGCGGCGCGTTCGACGTTCTTCCATGATTCGTTTCTCTTCTGCGGAGTATACTGAAATCAGTCGGACGGATGTTAGGTATCGATTTCGACCGGCGTTCAAATTGGAGGCAAGCACATGGACAAAAACGGACTTTCCAGCTTCTTGTTGGGACTCGGCGTCGGAGTGGGCATCGGCATGCTTTTTGCCCCGAAATCCGGGCAGGAAACCCGTGACCTGATCAAGAACAAGGCAGGAGAAGGCGGCGAGTTTCTGAAACAGCGGGGCGCGGACATCAAGTCGAGCGCAGCGGAATGGGTCGATAAGGGCAAAGAGGCTCTTGGCCGCCAGAAGGATAACATCGCGGACGCCGTGGAAGCCGGCCGCCAGGCTTATCGCGACACCGTGGGAACACCGACTGTCTAACTCACCCAGCCTGGTTTGGGTCTTTCGCCATGTCTGAAGATCTCTTTCGAATCGTTGTAACCGCGGCGGTCCTCATGGCCAGCATCGTATTCGTGGTGCAGGCCGTGGTGGCCATAGCCTTCTATCGGACGGCGCGAAAGACCCAAGCGAAGGTGGAAGAACTGGTCGACGCCGTGGCTCCCGTGCTCAGTAAGATCGGACCGGTAATGGAAAAAATGTCGCCGGTGATCGATGAAGTGGGGCCGGTCATCGAGCGCATCGCTCCCTTGATGGACAAGACCGGCGAGGCCATAGAGCGGTTGGGGCCGGTTATCGAACGGACAGGCGAAGTGGTGAAAAGTGTTCGTTTGGTGGTGGAACAAACCGGACCGGTAGTGGAAAATGCGCGACTGGTGCTGGCGAGCGCCAATCAGGTGGTCGGTGATTTCCGCCCGCGCATTTCCCAGGTATCGGACGAAGCCGTGGCCATCGCGCGGGCGAGCCGCCAGCAGGTGGATCGCATCGGCGCCCTATTGACCGATGCCAGCGGCCGTGCCCGAGCCCGCCTGGATCAGATCGATCACTCGGTGGAAAACACCGTCGAGCAGGTCGGGCAGGTAGGCGATGCCATGAAGCGCGCGGTGCTGCGCCCGGTCCGCGAAGCCAACGGCTTGGCGGCCGGCATCTCCGCGGCCGTCTCAACCTTGGTCAAGGGCCCCCGGAAGTCCTCCGTGGACGGCGCCACGCAAGACGAAGAGATGTTTATTTAGGCGGGACTGCGCTGGCGCGTACGAAGGCCACTACCAGCCGGATCTGCTCGTAAGTAATATTCTCAGGCAAGGCTTCTCGTAACGGTTTCAACCATTGTGAGCCCAGGCGCTCCGCCGCTTCGGCGATCCGCCGGTGATTCTCTTCGCCCACCCACTCCACGCGATATGCCAGCCGGCCCTTCTCCACCAGGTCGGCTACCATGTTGACGACGGTGCCCGGCTGACGCCCGCGAATCTGCGCGATCTGGTCGAAGCTCTTCCCCTCCGCCAGCAACCGCATGGTTTCTTCAGCCGGCGATACCTGGGCGACCGCAGCCTCCGCGGCGCGCGCACCCTTCCGATAGGCTTCAAACGCCGCAAGAATATCGCCGCCGTACAACTCCGCCTTGCGTTCGCCAATTCCGGTGACCCCCAACAGTTCCCGTAAGTTGGCCGGCTGCTTGCGGCAGAGATCGAACAGCGCCGCATCGCTGAGAATGATGTAAGCCGGGACATTGGCACTCTGCGCCGTGCGCCGGCGCCACTCTTTGAGGTATTGCAACAGGGAACTGTCGCCGTCCGCTTCGAGGGGCGGAATAGCCGGCCGTATAACAGTCCGCGGCTCTTCGCGCAGCGGCAATTCGGCGGGGGACTTGGGCCGCCGGTTCTTCTTCACCGCCAGATCTTCGATCGGCGCCGAGCGAATCCAATCCGGCACATTGCCGCACACATCGCACATCTCGCAGCGTTCCCACTTGGGCGTCTGGCCGAAGTGCGTGCAGATCTGCAGGTGCCGGCAGCGGTCGCTTTCCACGAAGCCGCGCACCGCGTGGTAACGCTGCCAGGCGCGTTCCTTCTCGTCGCGGTCCCTGAGCTGTTCGATGAAGTAGGCCAGCAGGCCGGCATCTTTGGGCTGCCAGAGCATGACGCAATCCGCCGGCAATCCGTCGCGCCCCGCCCGGCCAGCCTCCTGGTAATACTGCTCGATGGATTTCGGCATGGAGAGGTGAATCACCGCGCGCACCGCGGGCTTGTTGATCCCCAGTCCAAAAGCGATGGTGCCCACCAGCACGTTCACCTCGTCGTTCATCCAGCGCTCCTGGTTGCGCCGGCGAAGACCGGTCTCCATCTGGCCGTGATACGGGATGGCGGGGATGCGCTGGTCCGCCAGGTAGTCCACGGTCTGCTCCACCTGCGCGATGGTAGGCGCATACACAATCACGCTTTGCCCCTGGTGGGCGCGCATGGCAGCCAGCAACAGCCGCGGGTGGCTCCGCTTGTCGCACTGGTGCGCGATGTATCGCAGGTTGGCGCGGTGGAAGCTGGCGATATACTTGTGCGGCTCGCGGAGTTGGAGCTGTTGCAGAATGTCGGAGCGCACGCGCTTGGTGGCGCTGGCGGTGAACGCGGCCAGCGGTTTGTCGGGAAAGTGCTGGCGCAGCGAGCTGAGCTGGCGATACTCGGGGCGGAATTCATGGCCCCATTCGGAGATGCAATGCGCCTCGTCGATGGCGAAGAAGGCCAGCGGCACTCTCTCCAGCCAGGCGATGGTATCCTGCCGCGCCAGGCGCTCGGGAGATAAATAGAGCAGGCGGAAGGCGCCCTGTTGCGCGGCGCGCATCACCGCCCGCTGCTCGTCGACCGGCTGCGAGCTATTGAGCACGGCGGCGGGGATTCCCATGTCGCCCAGTTGCGCCACCTGGTCCTGCATGAGGGCGATGAGCGGCGAAATCACCACCACGGTCTGGCCCAGCGCCAGCGCGGGCAATTGGTAGCACAGCGATTTTCCGCCGCCGGTGGGCATCACCACGGCGACATCGCTGCCTCCCAGGAGGCTCTGAATGATCCGCTCCTGCATGGGGCGGAAGGAGTCGTAGCCCCAATACCGTTTCAGGGCTGCGTGGAGATCGGGCACGGGGTCAACTTTGAGTGTAACAGCCGCACAGTCTGGGGCGGCGCGGCTTCCAGCAGTTGGCGCACGGTCTGGCGGGTCCCCGGAAGGCGCAGATCGGGCGCCAGGTCGGCCAGCGGCGCCAGCACGAAGCGGCGTTCCGTCATGCGCGGGTGGGGAATCTCCAGCCGCGCGGTGCGCACTACCGCATTACCGTAAAGCAGAATGTCGATATCGAGGGTACGCGGCCCGTTGGGCACGGTGCGCTTGCGGCCCAATTCTCGCTCGATTTTACTGGTGTGCGCAAGCAATTGCAGGGGAAATAGAGTGGTCTCCGCCTCCAACACCATGTTGAGAAACCAGCGCTGGTCGATGTATCCCACGGGCTCGGTTTCGTAGATCGGGGATTCGCGCAGCACGCGCAGGCGGGGCTCCGCGAGCCGTTCGATGGCCGCCCGCAAGTTGCCTTCGCGATCGCCGATGTTAGAACCGAGAGCTAAGTAAACGGTCCTCAAAACAACCCCGGCTGCGCCTCATTTTCCGGTTTCCGTTTCACATTGAAGTATTCGAACGCCTGGGCCGTGGCCACCCGCCCGCGGGGCGTCCGGTTCAGGAAACCGAGCTGGATCAAATACGGTTCGTAGACTTCCTCGATGGTGTCCGGCTCCTCGGAAATGGACGCCGCGATGGTATTCACTCCCACCGGTCCGCCGCGGTACTTCTCCAGCACGGTCATCATGATCTTCTGATCGATCTCATCCAGCCCGTAACGATCCACGTCCAGCAGGTTGAGCGCGGTTTGCGCCACCGGCTGGGTGATGCGGCCGTCGGCCCGCACCTGCGCGTAATCGCGCACGCGCCGCAATAGTCTGTTCGCGATGCGCGGCGTTCCGCGGCAACGGCGGGCCAGTTCCGCCGCGGCGCCCGGCTCGATCTCCACATTCAGCAGGCGCGCCGAACGGTTGACGATGATCTGCAACTCGTCCTCGCGATACGGCTCCAGCCGCAGCGGCAGACCGAAGCGTCCGCGCAGGGGCGCGCTCACCAAACCTTGCCGCGTAGTAGCGCCTACTGCCGTGAACTTGGGCATGGGCAGGGAGTGCGTGCGCGCACCGGGGCCGACGCCCACCAGAATATCCACGCGAAAATCCTCCAGCGCCGCGTAGAGCATCTCCTCCACGTCGGGCATCAGCCGGTGGATCTCATCGATGAAGAAGACCTGGTGCAGGCGGATATTGCTGAGGATGCCGGTGAGGTCGAGTTTCTTTTGTAGCACCGGAGCCGAAGTGGTGGTGAAAGAAACCTGGAGTTCCTCGGCGATGATGGCGGCGAGGGTGGTTTTGCCCAAGCCGGGCGGCCCGTAGAGCAGCACGTGGTCCATAGCTTCGCCACGCTGCCGAGCCGCTTCGATGGCGATGGAGAGGTTCTCCTTCAGCTTCGTCTGCCCGGTGAAGTCCGCCAGGCGGCGCGGCCGGAGTCCGGCTTCGTACTGCGCTTCCTCGGGCTGGAGATTGCTGGATACCAGGGGCCGGTCGGGCATGTGTTACCAGCTTAACGTACCAGCTCCAGAGCCCGTCGAAAGAGAGGCTCGAACTCCGTCAGCCCGCCGGCCGCCTTGGCTTTGCGCACCGCAGCCTCAGCCTGGGGGCGCCCGCAGCCCAGGTTCAGGAGGGCTGACAGCACGTCTTGATCCACCGGCGAAAGCGCGGCCGAATCCGCGGAATCGGGCTCGGAGCCGCTCACCGCGGGTAGCTTGTCGCGCAACTCCAGCACCATGCGTTCGGCAGTCTTCTTGCCCACGCCGG